>Ga0315281_10006623_pt1 | contig 16443 bp, 14 predicted proteins | sample YL17G07_0_MG_FD_204540 | JGI IMG/M metagenome (GOLD analysis project Ga0315281, IMG submission 204540) | Sediment microbial communities from Yellowstone Lake, YNP, Wyoming, USA - YL17G07_0 | ecosystem: Environmental > Aquatic > Freshwater > Lake > Sediment | place: USA: Wyoming | collected... | reverse complement strand
GAATGCATGGGCTTTCTTCATGATTCTCCTCTCCTTCCCCTGCGGAGCGAATACAGTCATTATAAAGGCACGCGTTGCGCCGTTCATGATTCTTGATTTTCTTGCGGGGTGTTATTACCATGACCGAATCGCGCGAGGTGAATCTGTTGAAGAGGATTTCCATGACGAACATGATACCAGTCTGGCTGAAGCTGATGCTGTTGGGAGCGGTGACGGCGGCTGTCGCGGCCGGCCCTCAGGACACCCCGCCGCCCAGCGGACAATCGCTCTACCGGCGGCGTTGCGTGATGTGCCACGGCCCCGAAGGCAAGGGTTTCCCGGCCCTCAAGAGCCCCGACTTCACCGACCCGAAGTGGCAGGCTTCGCTCAAAGACAAGGACCTCGTTGAAGTCATCAAGAACGGCAAGAAGGAAACTCACATGCCCGCCTTCGCCGACAAGCTGACGGATGACGAAATCAAGACGGTCGTTGCCCACATCCGCTCGCTGGGCAGCAAGGAGAAATAAACTCTGGTCTCCCGCGGGCTGATAGCGGGCTCGTGTCGCAATCAACCGGATTCAGCTAAGGAGAAGACCATGGACAAAGTCCGCGTTGCTCTGATTGGCGGAGGATTCGTCTCGGATATCCACGCCGAAGCCTTCCAGGAGTCACCAGAAGCACAACTGGTAGCGGTCTGCAATGTGAACAAGAATGCGCTGGAACCCTTCGCGCGGAAGTGGAAAATTCCGAGCACTTTCACCGATTACCGCAAGGTTCTCGACCGCAAGGACGTGGACATGGTCGTGTTGGGAATTCCCAACGATCTGCACCAGGAGGTGACGGTGGCGGCGGCCGAGGCGGGCAAACACATCGTCGTCGAGAAGCCCCTGGCGCACACGCTCGAGGCCGGCCAGGCGATGGTGAAGGCCGCGAAGAAACACAAAGTGAAGTTGATGTACGCGGAGACGCTCTGCTTCTCACCCAAGTACGGCCGCGCCAAAAAACTGGTGGAGGAAGGCGCGGTGGGCAAGCTTTACATGGTGAAGCAGGGCGAGAAGCACTCGGGGCCACATTCCGACTGGTTCTACGACATTCAGCGCTCGGGCGGCGGCGCCATCATGGACATGGGCTGCCACGGCATCGAGTGGGCACGCTGGATGTACGACAAGGCAAACGTGAAAAGCGTGGTCGCGCATTGCCAGCGCGTCTATCACGAGCGCTGCAAGGGCGAAGACAATTCCGTCATCATCGTGGAATTCGAAGGCGGCGGCATCGCCGTCATCGAGGATTGCTGGGTCAAGCACGGCGGGATGGACGACCGCGTCGAGATTTTCGGCACCAAGGGCGCGATATACTGCGACTTGCTGCACGGCAGCTCGATGGAGACCTACAGCCTGGACGGCTACGGCTACGCGATGGAAAAGGCGGGCGAAACCAAAGGCTGGACATTCACCGTCTTCGAGGAATCACACATCTACGGCTTCCCGCACGAAATGCGGCACTTCACACATTGCGTTTTGAACGACCAGACGCCGCGCGAGACGGGCGAGGACGGCGTCGCTGTGCTGGAGATCATCTACGCCGCGTACGAATCCGCCGGCGCGGGCAGGAAGATTAGCTGGCCCTACAAGCCCAAGAAGGCAGGGGAGATTCCCGCCAATCTGTGGCTGAAGGCCTGACGGTGCGCAGGAGCCGCGATCTACTCCTGCGGCTTTTCTTCTCACAACTCGACAAACCACAACTTCGGGTCCGTGGCGCGGACGCGAGCCTCCGGCAGTCCAAGCTCGCGCCGCACGATATTCGTCCCCTGCACCAGCGCGACCAGCTTGTAATACGCAATCCTGCGTGACAAACCTTCACGGCCGAAGCCGCAATCGGTGGTAATCACCAGCCGGTCGGGGGGGATGTATTCCAGCGCCTTGCGAATCAGGTTGGCGACAACTTCCGGCGGCTCGACGGTTGTCTGGGTGTGGTTGACGACGCCGATGGCGATCTTCTTATCGGTTTTATATTTGGCGAAGAGCGGCAGGTCTTTGCCCCCCGTGCTCGCACATTCAAACGTGATCACGTCGGCATCGAATTGCAATATGTGCGGCAGTGCGCGCTCGTAGCTGGGCGTTTCCCAGAAGCAACGCTGCTGATTCGGGTTCCCCCAGCAGGTGTGCACCCAGATCTCCGCATCGACTCCAACCACTTGTTTGTTGAAGACTCTGGTCATCTCCTCCAGGTCTTTGTCAGTGACTTGGGGATTGAGCGAGGCGAAATGGTGTGGCGGCTCTTCAAGCTGAATGATCTTGCAGCCAGCGGCAGCCAATTCCTTCAGTTCAGCATTGATGATCTCGGCGAGATCCTCGGCGAGCGCCGACGGGCTCCTGTAAAACTGGTCCCACATCATGCGCGCCAGGAGCGGCCCGCTGATCGTGCCGAATTTCACCGGCTTGTCGGTCAGGCGCTGCGCGACTTTCCAGACCGCCGCGTATTCAAGCGGCCCACGGGTCAGTTTGCCAGTGACGACTGGCGGCTGATAGGCTTCCATCACTTCCCACAGGATGTGGCCAGGCCGGTATCCGAACGACGCCCACGCCGCGGAGTAATCACGGTGGCCGCCGAGCCCGCCCAGCCGCTCGAGGACGTAGAAAAACCACGATTTTCCGCCCACCGCCAAATCGAAACGCGAGTCGCCATCGGTGAGGATATCGAGCCCGGCGCTTTCCTGGGCGTTAATGACGCAAGTGACGGCGTCCATGTACTGCTCGCGGAAAATGCTGTCGCCCATCGCCTGCTTGAACGACCGACCGCGCAGGCTTTCGGTGCACCACAACGGCCTCGGGTAGGAGCCCACCATGGTGGTGGGGAGGGTCAGCGTATTCAGCACATTGAGCATGGTGTCCTCGGGGTAGCAGGATGAAAATTTCTTCCGGCTTCACTTTTGCGATTGCGTTCTGCCGGTTGGGCTCATGCTATAATCTCGCACCAAAGCTGGACTTATACAGGACTGCCTGAACCGGTGTCAACGAAGCCAGAGTCGGACGAGCAGATCGGCGACGGAGATCGACGAGGAAACCCCATCGTCGAACTTCGGGGCGTGAGCAAACGCTTCGGCGAGCACTTGGCGCTGGAAGACTTTTCGCTGGAAGTGCGGCGCGGCGAGTTTCTGACCCTCCTCGGCCCGAGCGGCAGCGGCAAGACCACCATTCTGCGGCTCGTAGCGGGCTTCGAGCAGCCGCAATCGGGCCAGATTTTTCTCGAGGGCCACGACGCTTCGGATCTTCCTCCCTACGTTCGCGACGTCAACACCGTTTTCCAGCATTACGCGCTGTTTCCACACCTCGATGTTTTTCACAACGTCGCTTTCGGCCTCGAGCGGATGAAGCAGCCGCGTGACGAGATTCGCCGCCGCGTCAAGTCGATCCTCGACCTGGTTGAGTTGCCGGGGAAGGAGGATCGCTATCCCCATCAACTGAGTGGCGGTGAGAAGCAGCGCGTGGCCTTGGCGCGCGCGTTGGTGCTCGAACCTGCCGTCCTGCTGCTCGATGAGCCGCTCGGCGCGCTCGACCAGAAACTGCGCAAGCAGATGCAAGTGGAACTCAGGCGCCTGCACGAGCGCCTGCGCATTACTTTCATTTTCGTCACTCACGACCAGGAAGAAGCGCTGGTGATGTCGGACCGCGTCGCGGTTATCAATCGCGGGCGCCTAGAGCAGGTGGGCAACGCTGAAGAAATCTACGACCGTCCGCATACTCGCTTTGTGGCGGAGTTCATGGGAGTGGAGAATTTCTTTGAGGTTCGGTTCGCACAACAAGACAACGGCGAAGCCCGGTTTGAGAGTCACTGCGGCGCGCCGCTCTGGGCGCAGTATTCGAATGGCTTGGCCTTGGGCTCCAACGCCACGCTGGCGGTCCGGCCCGAGGCGGTTCGCCTGTTGCTGAGGTCGCCTCGCCCAGCGCCGCGGAATTTGGTGGCGGGGGAAGTCGTTGAAGCCATCTACGAAGGCGGAAGCCGCCGCTGGGCCGTGCAGCTGGCGGGGGGCGAACGCCTGGTGGTGCGCGAGTCGAATGCCCGGCACCCCGCGCCAGAAGGCATTCCCCGCGGCACAAAAGTCTATCTCTCCTGGGAGCCCGATCGAAGCCTCGTGTATCCTGGCCGAGATCCTGGAGAAGCCTGATCTCCCCGCCTTCGCATCCGAGATCAAACTTTGTGTTGTAATTTCCGACTTCTGGCTTCTGAATCCTGACCCCGGCCCGTTCCCAGAGCGAAGCGCCGGGGCGGGCTCCTGAATCCTGTTCTTACAATAGCTTTTCGTACCTGTGCGGCGTATGATGCTGGTAACCAACTTCCGGCGCATTGTTCGGAGTGTGTCCAGGCGACAGGAGAGTTTGATGGGTGAACGTAAATATCGGCAGCGGGGCTATCAGGATTCGGGCCGCGACCGCGAGCCGCGCGAAAAGCGGCCGGAGGGGCCGCGGCCCGAAAGGTTCGGCCCGCGCACTCCCAACATGCCGGGTAAGCGCGAGATCATCCGCTGCGCGTCGTGCGCTACCATCCTTCCGCCCGGACTCGACCTCACCGGCAAGTGCCTGAAGTGCGGCTTCGAATTGCATAGTTGCAAGATGTGCTCCTACTTCGACACCTCGGCGCGCTTCGAGTGCACCCAGCCCATCAAAGAGCGTATCCCCAAGAAAGACGCTCATAACAAATGCACGCTCTATATGATCCGCTCGACCGTCGAGCGTGAAACGTCATCTTCCCGCCCCCTCGACGCCCGCGCCGCCTTCGAGAACTTGTTCAAGAAGTAATCAACGATTCCTCCGCTGGGCCTTGTAAGCTGGGCCGAGGCTGGCACTGCAATGGCTACGACTGACTACATAAGGCGAGCCATCTGCCACGAGGCAGGACATGCCGCAGTTGCGCTGGATCTGGGGTTCCAGGTTGAAATGGTCGAGGTCCACGAGGGACGGCCAAAGTGCGTGATCCGCCTAGATTCTCCAGAAAAAACCGTCGAGGAGCGATTCACAGTCTTGACCGGGGGAATCGCAGGCGAGCAATTTGAATACGGTAACCATGACCGGGAAGCGTGTCAAAGCGACCAGGAGAAGATTTTAGAAAGGAGAGGCGGCGGTATCGAAGGTTACCTCCCTAATGCTCTTCGCATAATCCAGGCGAACCAAGCCTGCTTCCGTAAACTCAGGAGAGAATTGACGCGTCGCTGGGTCGAGGAAGAGGGAGGGTCTGCATTCGATCCCGGTCCCAACTGTTTTGAACTTATGTCGCGGGAGGAAATCGAACGCATCTGGCGTACGCCCGGCGACCGAGCATAATTTCGTGCGATTCTTAAGTTTCCCACCATGAGAGGCGATCGCTGCTTCGCAGAACGCGCCTAGAATGCGTCACCAGCGAAGCCCTCTTTGGCAAGACAGAAGGTCCACGGCCGAAGCGTTCTCGAATCAATACTCATTGCCTAAGGTTTTGACAGCCCCTTGCTCAGCTGCTGACGCTCCACCTCGGCGTCCCGGATTCGCTGAAGTTCTGGCAATTCGAGAAGAGCTTTCAGTTGCTCGGCCGGAACAACTATTGAGATTCCACTGTTAGCCTGAGTCTTTCCTTCAAGGGTGGTTGCAACAGTCAGCTTGAACTGAGCGTCTTCATAGTAGTAACCGCTTACTACTCCAAGAAGTCGGTACGGGAAGGAGCTCGGGCCACCTAGCCCCGTGAGCCTAAGAACACCCGCTTTAATGCTGTCCATAGCTATGAACACCGGGGCTCCGCTGTTACCTCCGAATGCGTGGACATCTACTAAATATACTCGTCCTGGTTTATGCATCGTTGTCTCCATGTCCACCTCCGGCATCATCGCCAGAATGCCTTCACGAACGATTGGACTCACTCTTTTTAGCCCCGGGAGTTGATAAAAGAATCCTGCAAAGAGCACGCGGTCGCCCTCTTCGATGTGGTGCGCGTCTATTACATCTCGAGTTGCGAACATGGGAAGGGGTATAGCTTGGAAATCGTATCTGTCGACATCCGGTACGACGGGAAAAGCTGCAATGTCTACCGAATCATCGGAGGGGAAAAACCAATGCCGGTCAGGCCCGACCTGGAGCAAGCCTTCTTCGGACTCCTTCCCGTTGACAGGTTGCTTAAGGTTTAGGCGTAGCCAGGTTCTTAAGACATGGAGTTTTGTCCCTCCCTCCTCCGGTGAAGCTACGTGACGATTCGTTACCAAATAGCCGAAACGTCGCTTCTCCCCGTTGCGCTCATCCTCCACGGAAACGAAGAAGCACGTCCCTCGCGCCTCCCACGTCTCGGTTCCCCGCAGGTACTCAACACGGAGAAATCCCACTGTCTTTCTGAGACGGGCCTGAAGAGTTGCGGATTGCCCCTCTGCTGGCGGGGTCTGCCCTCTTGTTTGTGTAGCAAGCCATACGAAGACCAGACACAGGAGAGACGCCTTTGCGCGCATGGATGACCTCCTCTGTATATGAACGAATCATACCCGAGAACTTGCACCGCTTTTCACCTTAGATAGTTGGAAGCGCAGCCTGCCTGCTGAGGGCTCGATAAGGTTGCGGCTTTTCCCCTCACCCGTCCGTCGGCTGACGGACACCCTCTCCCTGGAGGAGAGGGCTGAGATTCAATAGACAAATCTTCCGGCCCTCTCCCTGGGGGAGAGGGGAAGGGGTGAGGGCGCAGGCCAGCCAGCCGGCTGTAGCAGCGGTCGGAGCTTGCCCTGACGCAGGGAGCGACCGGCTGCCCGCATTGTCATTCTGAGTCCCGATCTGATCGGGACGAAGAATCGCTGCATTTTGAAATGGAAGGGACCCTTCGCCGGGCTCAGGGTGACAACCCCCGCCGCTCACAGAGCGGTGCTACAGTGAGAAACTCTGGACAGCGAGCGGATCCACACGGAACGCGAATTTCGCGGCCTGGAGATCGTAAGCTTTTTCCAGGGCCTCGGCGCGGGCGTCAGGGAAGAGCGTGTTGGCGGCGAGGTCGGCAAAGCCGTTGGATTCGAGAAGCCGGGTTTCGGCGGCTTCCTGGGTTTCAAACTGCGACCCTCTGCGGACATGCAAGGGCTGAATGCCGCTGGCGACGAGTTCAGGACAAATCATCAGGAAGCGGTGGCATTCCAGCGGGTCTTCCTCGGCGCACATCAGGGCGAGGGTTCGCGACGCGAGTTCGCCGAGCACGCGCTCCAGGCCCGCGCCGAAAGCGTACGACTTCCGCCGCGCGCGGTAGTCAACGATGCCGTCGGGGCGATAGGCGTCCGGATCATCGGGGCGGCCGCCCAGTTCTTCTCCGAGGAAGAGGTACGGGATGGCTTGCGCCTCCAGCAACTTCTCGAGGGCGGGTTGGCTGAATTGCGGGAATCGTCCGCTCTGCGGCCGACTGCGCACGTCCACCAGAAGTTGGATGGAGAAGTCTTTGAGCAGCTTGACGAATTGCGCGAACTCCAGATTGGAATGGCCCACGGTGAAGAGCCCTTTCCGATCTTGACCGCCGTGCGATGAGCCGCTCAAGCCCACAAGCCACCTCGCCAGAGGGGATGATACTACACGGGTCCCCCCTATTGAACCTTCGATGGATCCTGCGACGACCGAAGCGTGACGCCAACCGCTGGAGGATTCAAGAGAACGGAGCCTGAGCTCTAAAGATACGCGGCGGCCAGACCAGATCCCGTGATGGGTCGTTCTCCTCAGGAGGCAGCTCAAGGGGGTTAAAGCCGGGGAACGCGGTTCGGACAAAATGTCACTAAGTCTTTCCTAATGAACATTTTGTCGGTCCCATTTCGACCCCCATTTTCGACCATTCGATGTGAAGCCTGCCCATTTCGAAACCTCCGCATTGCTATCCGCGCGCGCCCACTTCTATGATGCGCATGGTTCGAGCTAGCCCCTCGCAGCTTGCCCGGGACCCGTTCCGCTCGCCATTCTTAATGGATTCTCTCATCGACGCGGTGGAGAGTTCCGTCTTTTCTTGCCTGTCCTGCTAGGAGGAATCGTGGGCACTCTTATCATCGAGCCGAAGACCAAGTCGCGCTCAAAATCCCAATTCCAAGTCATCCAGCCGGAGACGACCTTTACGGGCGCGCCGATCAAGCCGCTCGCAAAAGGCTTGCCGAAGTGGACCGAGTCGCTTTGCCCGGAATGTCTGAAGGTGATTGACGCGCGACTGTTCGAAGAGAACGGCGCCGTCTACATGGAGAAGACCTGCGCCGAGCACGGCGACTTCCGCGACAAGATTTACTCCGACGCGCGGCTCTATCTGAAGATGGAGCAATTCGAATTCGGCGACAACCGCGGCCTCGAGAACCCGCAGCTCCCCAACGCCACCAAGTGCCCCGACGATTGCGGCATGTGCTCGATTCACACTTCGCACACGGTGCTCTCCAATGTCGACCTGACGAACCGCTGCAACCTGACCTGCCCGGTCTGTTTCGCCAACGCCAACGTGCAGGGCTATCTCTACGAGCCATCGCTCGAGCAGCTCCGCGGGATGCTCCAGACGCTGCGCGACCAGCGCCCGACGCCGAACCGCGTCGTGCAGTTCTCCGGCGGCGAGCCCACCATCTATCCGCGCTTCCACGACGTGCTGCGCATGGCGACGGAGATGGGCTTCACACACATCCAGTGCGCGACGAACGGCATCATGTTTGCCGACCTCGAATTCGCACAGCAGTCGAAGGAAGCCGGCCTGCACACGCTCTACTTGCAATTCGACGGCGTGACGGACGAAGTTTACCTGCGCACGCGCGGAGTGCGGCTTCTTGAAAAGAAACTGGCAGCCATTGAGAATTGTCGTAAAGCAGGACTGAAGATTGTCTTTGTTCCAACCATCGTCAAGGGCATCAACGACCACGAAATCGGCGCGATGATTCGCCTCGCCATCGACAACATCGACACGGTAAGCGGCTTCAGCTTCCAGCCCGTCTGCTTCACGGGGCGCATCAACCGTCGCGAGCTCGAAGCGAAGCGGTTTACGCAGTCCGACCTCGCGCACTGCGTCGCCGACCAGACCGGACTGACCGACAAATACGACGACTGGTTCCCGCTCTCCTGCACCTCACCGTTCTCAAAGCTGATCTCGGGCCTGCAGAACTTCAACCGGCCCAACCTCACGTCGCATCCGCATTGCGCCATGGGAACGTACCTTTACGTGGATACCACGACGAAGAAAGCCGTGCCCATCACGCGCTTCTTCGATATGCCCGCCATGCTGCGCCAGATCGATCTGCTAGCACGCCAAGCGGCGGGCGCGCGATTCAAACTCTTCACCAAGATCAACGCCTGGCAGAAACTGCGCAAGTTCTACCGGCCGCAGTTTGCGCCGCCGGGCCTCAGCTTCGAACGCTTCCTCCAAACCCTCCAGGGCATGACCGACCACCGCTACGGCCGCGGCCAAGGCGACGGCTCGTTTACCTATAAGACCCTGCTCGTCGCCGGCATGCACTTCATGGATGCGTACAACTACGACATCGAGCGCGTCAAGCGCTGCGTCATTCACTACTCCGCGCCCAACGGCATGGTCTACCCCTTCTGCACGTACAACTCCGGCCCCTGCTACCGCGAGAAAATTGAGCGCGAGTTCTCCACCCCGTTCGATTTGAAAGCCGCCAAACACACTCCCTCCAACGGCGACGGAGAGGGCAACGGCCTGGTCCAAGTCGACGATTGACGGGACCAGCGGGGGCCCTTTACACCAGAGAAGTCCCGCATTCATAATAGCGTGACGTTGGCACGGCGCTCACGCTGCCTAACGGCTTGCCAGAAAGAAAAACAAGGGACATAATTCATCGGCGTTTGCGGAAGTGCCGCACAGCCGAGCTCCAAATGCCCCCAGATGAGCCGAGTCCGACAACAGGCCTGCAAAGAGACCTCATCCCGGTTAATGCTGTAATAGGCTTCCTTAAGCGCGATAAGAAGTGGCCTTCCGTGCTTTATCAACTGGGGTATAGGCTGGCCATGATTGAGCAGCCGGTGAGTGCCGCGGCAGTTGGCACGGCAGAAATAGATGTGATATGCCTGAACCGCAAACGGAACCACGGAATGCTCTGGGAATGCAAGTCAGGACGCACAATTGAAGAAAGACAAGCGCGCGTGTACGCTGCCGTAAACGCTGAGGATGTCCAGCGAACGGGGAATGTCACGTTTCCACATCCAACGTCGGCGTCGGTTGAGCCCGTCTATTGCTGCCTTGAGGCGGATCGCCAAGTTATCATTGATGCCCTCGCAGGATGGGGACTGACTTTCCCGGTTATCTCCCTGGGCGAAAGGGCTGTCCTGGCAAGGGGGCAGTTCGAAGATCCTGATGCGACAGAGTGCTTTTCTGAAGGGATAACGCTCCCACCGCTGGAGGAAGTGCCGCGGTTCTTAATTGCAAATACGCACACTCCGAAGTGGCGACTGGCTGGGGCATTTTTCGCAACCATGGTTTCTTTCCTCCGGAAACAGAGTGGGACGTTTTCGCTGCGTCACATGCTGGAAGAAACGTTCCCGGATTGGGAATGCATGGGAACAGATTTGCGCCGCTACCTCTCCTCCGTAGCAAGGGAAATCGTGAACGATTTGTGCGAGAATGAGCTAAGGGATTTTGCTCGAATTGGGAAGGCAAGTCATAGTCCTGGCGACACACTTGTTGAATTCACCGTGGATGTATTGGGGCAGGATGCTAGCACGCGCACGCGGACCTTCCAGAAACTGCTGCGCCTGGCCTACGGGTACATCGAGCGAAGCAAAGAAGACCGGCCGTACGAGCCGACACGGGGAGCCGAAACATTGTGGCTTCCGGGCCTTGAGCCCGAGTAGAATCGAGGACTGAGGGGCACCCATGGATCGTCGTGATATGGCGGACATCCTCGGAGAATACCTGCGGAACGTCAACGTCTACTTTGACCGTGAAAAAGAGTTTCCCAAAGGCCGAGGGCCCTTGAAAACGTATGTTCTGGAAGCTCATCGCCCCGATGGGGATTCCTTGAATCATGAGAGTGCTGTAAAGACGCTCTTGGGAATTGCAGGGGCAGCTAAACTCGACGTTCGGGAAACTCGAGACGAAACACTGTTCCAGTTAACGAAGGGGGAAGTCGGGTTCTTTTTCGACATCTTGGACCCACGGTTCTGGATTATCCATACGATGTCTAACATCGATGAAAGCGAAGAATTGCTTGGCGCTCTTGTTGAGCTATACCCGCACCTTGACTATGCTTGGCCTCCATCGGACCTGATGCGCATCATCCAAGGTGAAGGGAAAGCACTTGGGTTTGCAGTGGATTTTGACGAAACACAATTCTTGGCGGAGTCAGAATCGCACCTTATCAACGAACCAAATGCCGTCGTGAAGTTTCGTTTCGGCGGCACGCGCGCCGAGGTCTGGCTGAATGAGTTGGAAAGATTCGCTCCGGACGCGCTGGCGTTTTCGATGGTCAAGTTCGCCCGCGAGGACCAAGTCACACGATCCTACATAATTGACGAACTGAACGAGCGGGGAAGGTTCAAAGCTGCAGGAAATTCCTTTGACTTGCACATTCAGAATGTTTCGCGGTTCCTCCACAGCTATAGGTCTTTCATCTTAGAAATCGAGGATGTTGCCCGCATTCGATCTCGAGCGCAAGCCGCAGGTGGCGGATTGTTAGACGGAGAGCCGTTGGTCCTCGAGTTCCCAAGGCCACTGCGCAATCTGAACGCGTTTGTCAGAGAGCTGGTGTCTTGCAGGGCGCCGCTCAAAATATGGGGACTCGTTGACCAAGTCCGTGAGGATTATTTTCAGATCGAAGCCGTGGACTTGCACACCAGCAGCAAACTCCGGTTCGATCTAAGCCCGCAGTACATGCGTCTATATCTGGGACCGGAAGCATGCGGCAACACTGTGGCGCGCCTCCTGCGCAACCTTCAATCCCACGTGGATTCCACAATCAAGCTAGAAATACCAGCGGAGAACGTTCCGGCCTGAGCGGGTGGCGCAAGATTCCTTTTTCAAATCTTGCGGCTATTCCACTTCTTTTCGGGGACCTTGAAAAGCCACAACTTCAAAGAACGGAAGTTGCGCTACCAAACAGAATCTTACAACCGGGTGTTTTTGTCGGCGGCAGATTCAAGGCTCCCACACACAGGCGGGCGGGGGGGATCTAGAATTCGTGGGGAATTAGCTTGACACAGGGGGTATAATAGTTGTGGCAGTTAAGCGTAAGTCCTGCGGGAACCGCGCGCAAGCGTAAGCTGGGTTAGCCCCAGCCGGCCGCAGGTGCTAGCTGCCTTTTCTGTTTTGAGGATCGAAATACAGGAACTGAGCCCACCTTACTTTCTTCTCCAGCAACGAAAACCAGGTTCCCTTCCCATCCTCATACTTTGACTTGATGGCCCAGCACACGAAATCCGCAGCCTCGACTCCCCGGACACCGAATTCAGCAGCCACTCTCTCGGCGCCTGACACCTCACTCGGCGATCGCCAATAGCAATGCTCGATTTGCAGCTTGAGCGAAGGCTTCATTTTCTCCGCCCGCTCCAGGGCTGCTTGCGCCTCCAAGTAACCATCGAATTTGAGTAGGTTGTGGTATTCGCGATTCCGCCTATCACAGTAAAGGCTGACCTCGGGGAAATAGCACAGTGGCCCCTTGAGGAGTTGCCACGCGAAGTAGTTGTACAGAATTGCGTTCGGGACCTCACGAAGGTGCGGTTTGATTGTGTCCAGTTTCACGACGACGTATTCAATGTACAAGTCAAGCTGCGCGATGCGGTCCAGCACGAATTGCATTGGCACTTCGCGTTTGTGTTTGTACGCGTACCCAGCCGGAATCTTCTCGTTCTTAGCAGCGTGCCAAAGGTTGCTCGCCTTGATTTCCACCTCCGGATTCCACCCATTTCGAATCAGGTGTGCGTTGAAGTTCTTTATGCATTTGCTCAACTGCTTCCCGCTTTTGGGTGCGACGAACGCCATCACGAAGAAGGCGGTACCTCCCTTGCCAAAAGCAAGCGTTCCGCTCTCGTCCAGGAAAAGGTGCTGCATAGCTCGTCGTTCCTTCTGGCGGGGTCAATTTCGGAGCGAGGATTGTAGCAGAGGATTCGCCCTTCAAATCTCGCAGCTTCACTATTTCTTTGAACGACAATGAAGAGTTGCGGGTCCACAAAGCGAGACTTGCGTTACCAGGCTCCTCGCGCCGTCGGGCGCTTAGGCTCCACGATTGGTGATTCAAGGTTCCGGATTTCGATGCGCCATGCCCGGTTGCGTGTAGGTTAATGCTGTCGTAACATTGGCTGAGATACGAAGGTAGGACCAGAAGGGGAGATGACGGATGGGGACGACCAACATCAAGGCAGAAGCCCAGAAGCTGATTGAGAAGTTGCCGGACGATTCCACGTGGGACGACTTGATGCGCGAAATCTATGTGCGCCAAGCCATCGAGTCAGGGCTGGCGGATAGCCAGGCGGGCCGCACGACCGATGTTGAACAAGTCCGCGCAGAGTTCCGCCTTGAGGGGTGAAAGTCGGACAACGCCTGCCACCTACTACATTCCAGCTACCCCATACCGCTATTTCAATTCCTTGATATAGATATTCTTGAACTGGACGAGGCTGGGGGGGCCGGCCCATTTGCCGTCGCGTTTTTCACCGTGGTGCTGAAGACCGAGGGGGCCTTCGGCGGCGATGCCGGGCATTTGGGCGTTATCGATCACTTTGACGCCGTTCAGAAAGACGGTTTCGCGGTCACCACGCACGGTGATTTCAAAGTGATTCCACTGGCCGACGGGATTATCGGCCTGGGTGCGCGGCGTGACTCCGGCGCGGACCTCGGTCGGCATCTTCTCGTCCATGCGGTAGCCGTAATTCTCGCCGGAGCCCGCGGGCCAGCACCAGATATTGACCTGGCTCCGTCCGCGGCCGCGCAGCAGGATGCCGGAATCGGAATCGGGCAGCGACATCTTCATTTCCTTTCCGGTGATGTCGCGCGCGTGCGTACCATCGGGAAGGATGTACGGGACGTCGGGATTCAAGTAAGGCGCTTCCTTGAGGCGCCAGTCGACCTGGATGACGAAGTCGCGATAGGTGCCCACCGTCCAGAGGCTCTTGTCGCGTTTGGCTTCGCTCTCGGCATCGTAGTCGATGACGCCATTGATGACCTTCCAATGCCCGCCATCGTTTTCCGGGACCTTCCAGCCGGAAAGGTCGCGGCCGTTGAAGAGCGCAACGAAACCCGCGGGGGCAACGTTGTCTTCCGCGCGCGCGGCGGGCAGCACCACCAAAGCGGCAAAGGCTGCTGCCAAGAGGCACACCAAAATCCAGCGATTCGTTTTGATGATTACGGTTTGCATGTTGACTCCTTTCAGGAAGCAAGAGCCGCAATCCCGCAGAGCGGGATTGCTCTACTGAGATGTCATATTCGGTCCGGCCGTCTGGGCGCGCGCTAGTTCGACTTTGGCGGTCGACTGCGTGTGCAAACTGGCGAGCTGATCGAGCAGTCGCATGCGAGCGGCGGCAAATTCGTCCCAGTCTTTCTTGGCAACGGACTCGGCGGGCGGCAGTTTAAGGCGGAGGAAATTCAAGAACTGCCCGTGGCGCGCGACGCGGAAATCGAGATGCGGCCCGGTGGCAAGTCCGGTCGAGCCGCTGCGCGCGATGAGCTGGCCTTGCGCGACCTGCTGGCCGGGGCGCACGAGGACGTTCGAGAGGTGCAGGTAATAAGTTTCATAACCCATCGCGTGCCGCAGGTGAACCATCTTGCCGCTGTCGCCGTTCCAGCCCGCGGAGATCACGCGCCCATCGCCGATAGCTTGAACGGCGCTGCCCACCGGCACTCCGTAGTCCACTCCGAGATGCGGCCGGTATCGTTTGAGAATGGGATGGAAGCGGTTGTGGCTGAAGCCCGAAGTCACAGGGGCTCCGAATTTAAGCGGCGAGCGCAGGAAGGCTTTCTGCAGCGATTTCCCGCTGGGCGCGTAATAGGCGGGCTTACCGGAAGGGTCGCGGAAAAGCACCGCCCGATGGAGTTGGCCTGCGTTCTGGTACTGCGCGGCGAGCACGCGCCCGTAACCCCAGCGCTCGCCGTTGAGCATCTTCTTCTCGACCACGACCTCGAAGGTGTCGCCCGGCTGCGTGTCGGTGCTGAAGTCAACGTCCCAGCCGAAAATGTCGGCGATTTCAAGCGTCAGCCAATCGCCCTCACCCTGGTCGCCGACCGCCTGGAAGAGCGAGTCGGTCACCGTTCCCGACACCCCCGCCACGGTAAGGGTGTAGGGAACGGGCCGAATTTCGGCGTGGAATCCCGTTTCCTGTTTCGTGATCCAGAGGATGCGGTCGCGGTCGACATCGTAGCTAATGGCACGCAGCGCACCCTTGCCCGAGCGGATGATATCCAGCCGGTTGCCGGCGCGAATCTGGGCCAGGTTGTAAGCCGGTCGCGCCTCGCGGACGATGTACTCGGCCGTCCGTGCGTCGAGCCCCGCCTGCTCGAGGAATTGCGTGATGGTCGCGCCCGGGGAGACTTCCTGTTCCGCGTGGACCAGGCGGCGTTCGTTGATGACGTCGATCTCCGCCACCGCGAGGCGGGATTCGTGGGCCAGGAGCCTTTCCGCGAGAAACCGCTGCCGAAGGATCGAACCCAGCGGCGCGCTCCCTGCGGCGAGGAGCACCACCCAGATGGCCAAGCGGGTAACCAAACGAAAACGTTCAGGGGTGGGAGCCGCGGACTCCTGAGGGGCTTTGCCGCTCGCGGCGTCCGAGTCGGGCGGGGGCACAACCATACCCGCCCAATCTACCATAAAGGAGTGAGAGATATTCCCTGGAATCGACAGAATTCCCGGATTTGCACAACCGCGTTTCCGAAAGGCGGAACGGGCGTTACCTGGTTACGGGGTTTGTGGGATAATCCCGCTGCAAGTGAAATACTCAATCATCGGATGCAATGAAGGAGGGACTTATGACATCAAGGCGCGCATTTCTGGGAAGCGTGGGGGTGGCGATTTTGGGAGCCCGAGCCGCGCGGGCGGGCGCGGCGCTCGGCTGGGCGGCGCCGGCGCAGCGTTCGTTTAAGGGACCGTTAGGGATTCAGCTTTACAGCCTGCGGAACCAGCTCGACAAGGACGTTCCGGGCTCGCTCAAGCTCATCCGCGACGCCGGTTACACGGACGTCGAGACGGCGGGCTTCTACAAGATGACCCCGGCGGAATTCAAGAAAGCGCTCGACAAGGCGGGCCTGAAGTGCACGGGGATGCACTCCGGCGACGACAATCGATTTCGCACCAAGCTCGACGAAATCATTGCCGAAGCGAAAGTGTTCAAGCCCGCCTACGTCACCTCACCCTGGATTCAGGAGGAGCACCGCAAGGACGCGGACGGCTGCAAGCGCATCGCGGCGGAATTCAACGAGTGGGGCAAGAAACTGCAGGCGGCGGGCTTCCGCTTCGCCTTCCACAACCACGACCTGGAGTTCAAGCCACTGGGCTCGACCACGCCGATGGACATTCTCATTCAGGAGACC
>Ga0315281_10006622_pt1 | contig 16443 bp, 20 predicted proteins | sample YL17G07_0_MG_FD_204540 | JGI IMG/M metagenome (GOLD analysis project Ga0315281, IMG submission 204540) | Sediment microbial communities from Yellowstone Lake, YNP, Wyoming, USA - YL17G07_0 | ecosystem: Environmental > Aquatic > Freshwater > Lake > Sediment | place: USA: Wyoming | collected... | reverse complement strand
CGCGATCATGTCCAAAAAATACTAGCCTCCACTGATACAAATCGTATTCAACTGCATCACATTTCCTCGGAAGTCGCCGACCTAGTCCGCATCATCCGCCGCCTAGAAACAATCATAGAGCAACTCACAAACGATTTCGTCACCCTTAAATCTAATATTCATTCTATCCAAGATTCTCTACCTATATCACCACTTAAACCAGAACCCACACTAAAACTACCCGCTCACAATCCACCACCTCCTCCTAAAAAGAAAAAGTAACACCCTTGACCTAAATCCTTCTCAATGATAAAAATAAGTTTATGCAAGATAAAATCACTTGGTCATTAGAAAATAGAAAACTTTCTGATCTCAAAGATAATCCAAAAAATCCTCGACAACTTTCTTCTCATGATGCCGAACATTTACAGATTAGTTTAGAAAAATTTGGTCTAATTGATAAACTTATTATAAACTCAGATGGCACAATCATTGGTGGACATCAACGCAAAAAAATCCTAAAGAAAATGGGGTTGAAATCTATCGAAGTTTGGGTGCCTTCTAGAGAACTCAATCAAAAAGAAGTTGATGAATTAAACATACGTCTTAATAGAAATACTGGTGAATGGGATTTCGACATCCTGGCTAATCAATGGGAATTACCCGCTCTCATTGAATATGGGTTTACAATCGAGGAGATTCTAGATGCTACACCCGAAGAAATAGTAGATGCGGCAGAGGAAGATGATTCCGAATTATTAATGCCAGGAAAAGATGAAGATGCAGTAACACTATTAGGTGATATATATGAACTCAATCAACATCGCTTAGTATGTGGAGATAGTACATTACCCGATTACGTCACAAAAGTACTTAATGGTGCAGAACCCATACTTATGGTTACGGATCCACCCTATGGTGTGGAATACGATCCTTCATGGAGAAAAAAAGTAAACCTAAAAGGATCGAAAATTTCCGCAGGAATTGTAAAAAATGATGATAAATCTAATTGGGCTTTGACCTATGCTTTATTTCCTGGATCAGTTTCCTATATCTGGACTTCCAGTAAATTCGCTACTGAAGTGGCAAAAAATATTCAAGATGCTGAATTCGAGATCATTTCTCAGATTATTTGGGTAAAGCAACATTTCGCTTTATCTCGCGGTGATTACCATTATCAGCATGAACCCTGCTGGTATGCGGTAAAAAAAAGTCACACTCATAATTGGCAAGGTTCTAGAAAAGAATCGACAATCTGGGAAATTTCAAATCAAAACGCTTTTAGTGGTAAAGCAGAAGAAGGGGAAGATGAACGAACGGCCCATTCTACACAGAAACCTATCGAATGCATGGCTAGACCTATTCGTAATAATACAGCAAAAGGCGAAGGTGTTTATGACCCTTTCTTAGGATCCGGCACAACTTTAATCGCATCCGAACAACTTGGACGTATATGCTACGGCATCGAACTTTCACCCGCTTATTGCGATATTATCGTAAACAGATGGAAAAACTTTATGGTGAAAAATAATAGAGAATATTCTATAAAACGAAATGGTCAACAAATCAACGAGTTAGAAAATGTCTAGACCTGAAAAACCTATCGATTGGGCAAAAGTAGATCAACTCCTTATGGCCGGTTGTAAAGGTACAGAAATATGCCCTCATTTTGATATGCATCACGAAACTTTTTATAATAGAATTCAAGATAAATATGGTATGGGATTTACGGCATATTCATCTATTAAAAAAGAACAAGGTGAAAGTTTATTAAGAGCTAAACAATTTGAAAAGGCTCTGAAAGGTGACTCAACAATGCTTATTTGGCTCGGTAAAAACCGACTCAAACAACATGATAAAGAAGAAGAAAAACAATTTGTTTCTTTTACTCCTGAACAAATAAAATCGCTGAAAGATAATATTGATGCCAACGATTGATTTCGATAGGCTTGTTGATGATAAAAAATACCGAATAAACACTCTCTATCATATCATAGACCGCAATGGAAGTGATATTCCTTTCAGATTAAATTCAGTTCAAGAAAATGTCCTTGACAATCTACACAACAGAAATCTCATTCTTAAAGCCAGACAATTGGGTATGTCCACATTTAGCGTTCTCTACTTACTAGATGCATGTATTTGGAATAAAAATCTATCTGCTGGAATTGTTTCATACTCTCTTGAACATGCGCAGCACATTTTCAAACGCATTATAGGATATGCTTTAGACCATCTCCCTTCCTGGCTGAACGTTCCAGTCATTAATAGATCAGCAAGAGAAATAACATTTGATAATGGATCTGTTTTGCGCGTTGACACTACATTAAGAGGTGGTGCATATCAGCTCGTTTTAGTTTCAGAATTTGGAAAGACATGTGCTAGGAATCCTGTGAAAGCTGAAGAAGTTGTCATGGGTACTTTACAGACTGTTCCACGTGATGGGATAATCATCATAGAAAGCACGGGGGAAGGAAGTGATGGTTTTTTTGCTGAAATGGTAAGTAAAGCCGTTTTACATGGAAATGATAATTTGTCTGTTCTTGATTATAAACTTTTTTTCTGTCCTTGGTTTGCTGACGTTGCCTATTCTTTAGATCATAAAGTCTCTTATGACACAGAACATGTTGATTACTTTTCGAAAATCGAAGAAGAATGCAATGTAAAGTTTACCTATGAGCAAAAATATTGGTATGCTCAGCAAAAGATTTTGCTTGGTGAAAAAATAAAACAAGAGTTCCCGTCAACAGTTTCAGAGGCTTTTTTAAGTTCTTCAGGAGCTTATTACTTTGCTTTAGACATAGACGCTGCCTACACAAACAATAGGTGCTTACAAACGAGTCCTTATGATCATTTGTTACCTGTATATGTAGCTATGGATATTGGTGTAAATGATCTAACAGTGATGATCTTTTTTCAAATATGTCACGGTGAAGTTAGGGTGATCGATTATTATGCAGATACCAACAAAGGTGTAGATCACTACTGCAGATATTTGCTGCAAGATAAAAAATACGTTTATAATTCGATTTTCCTTCCTCATGATGCAGTCAAAAGAGATGGAATCGTTGTTGAAAATACATATGAGCGGGAATTTAAAAAGTTGTTTAGCCATACACAAGTAAAAATTATTGTGCTCAAGAGAACCGATAAACAGATTCAAATTTCAAATGCAAAAATCATGATGTCTCGATGTGTGTTTAATGTGTCTAGAGTAAAAACTTTACTGGATCAGCTATCAAAATATAGAAAGAAATGGTCAGAACAATATGGGAAATATTTAGACGAACCATATCATGGGATAGAGTCAAATTATGCAGACGCTTTTCAATATCTATGTCAAGCAGTAAATCACGTAGAAACTGTCAGTGGGAATTCAGGAGCCTTGGAAAAACATAAAAAAGTTGTAGAAGGACGATCGAGAATGGTTATTTAAATGTTTAGGTTGATAAAATAATTCTTTTTCATGTAATTTGAGATTTTAAAAGTCAAAGATTAATTTTATGCTCACAGATTATGAGTGCAGAGATGAATTTCAAACCAATTATAGATATGCTCATGATTATTGGCTACCTTTCGTTAAGGATGCTCAAGTCTATACATTAGCTGCTTCAGGGTATACTTGGAGCGATCAGGAGAGGAAAGAATTAATCAAACAGGGTCGTGAGCCGATTGAGTATAATATCATTCGGAGGCCTCTTCAATTTTTCTCTGGATACCTTAGAGACAATATCAATGAAATCATTTACGGGCCAGTTGAAGGATCAGATCAAAAGACAGCAGATCAATTTACAAAATTGGGTTATTACATTTGGGATAAGGGAAATGGATTCCCTACTTTTTTAGACTCATGTGACGAGGGGTTTAAATCGGGGATTAGTCTGTGTGGCCTGCACATGGATTATTCAAAGGATTTCATCAATGGAGATCTAGCTTTTCATAAAAGAACATACAACTCATTTTATCTAGATCCTACTTTTGAAAATATCAATCTTTCTGATTGTGCCTTTGCCATTACAAGAGATTTAATCGATAAACAATATGCAAAACAGCTTTTGCCATTTGTTGATCCGCAAATAATTGAAGATCTTCAAAACAGTTATAAAGATGACAAATTTCTTCAATATCATCCTCAATTTACAACATTCAGTCGAAATCGCAATCTGATTGCCTATGATCAATATTATCGTCGTTATACTCAATCTAGACAATTTTTATGTGATATGAAAACGTCTTTTTATAGAGATATAACTGATCTTGATAAAGAAGAGAAAGATAAGCTTAAGATGGGTTTGAGACGATTAGATGAAATGCGCCGAGATGCAGATATTTTAGATATTCCCTACGATCAAATTCCTCAAGTAGAAATAAAAAATGTAGATCGTGGATTTGTTGAACTGAATATTCTTTTGAATGGAACCAGAGTTTATTGCGGAGAAGATAAGACAGGCATTAATCAAACTTATCCATTTGTACCCAACATATGTTATTTCGAGCCGTCTATATGGATGCCCTCACAACGTATTCAAGGATTATCATCTGTCAATTGGTCGTTACAACGCCAATTCAATAAGCGTCACATGAAGATTACCGATATGATGGATAGCACCATATCGACAGGATTCAAATATCTAATTGGTTCTGTTCCTGATCCGCAAGATATGCAACAATCAGGCCAGAATAAATTAATTGGTGTTGATCCTGAAAATGCTCCTCAGGGATTAGATTCAGTCCAAGAATTAAGAGGTGGGGGAGCTAACCCAGATTTAATGGCATATCAAGAGATACTAGATCGATTATCACTCACTTTAGCTAACGTGAATGAATCATCAATGGGAATCGACGAGAAAGGTAATACCCAAGTAAGTGGACGTCTTGCCCAGGTAAGGATAGCACAAGGACTCAGAGGGAATAGAAAGATAATTGATAACGTTGAAACTGCGCAACAAATTCTTGGTGGTCTCGTATTGATAGGAATACAAAAAAATTACAGCCCTGGAAAAGTAGAAAGAATTTTAGGTGAAAAACCCACAGATCAGTTTTATGAAGGGGAATTTGAGCAGTATGATGCAGTGATCAAAGAGGGAGTACGAAGTAAATCACAGAAGGACGCTTATTATTATGAGCTGGTTAGTCTTAAGAAAGACGGAATTGTTAATGTTCCAGAGGCCGAAATTGTACGTGCGTTGCAAATGTCGGGTGTTAGCGATCTGCAAGAAGCAATTGAAAAACAAGATGAAGGATTAGCCAAGCAAGCCGAGATGGCATCACAAGCAGTAAAATTAGAAATGGAAAAACTGAATTCTGAGAAAGAGGCTAATCTAGGACTTGCTCAAGAGCGACGGTCACGCGTTATCAGCAATCTATCGCTTAAAGATGAACGTGAGTCTGAGGCGCAACAAAACATTGCTCAAGCGGCGTTAGATCGTGCTAGAGCGATCACAGAAATAGCTAAAATGAATGAAGATAGAATTCTTCAAGTACTTAATTTTGTAAATGGTTTGGAAGATCAAGAAGCGCTTGGTCGTGAAACACAAAAAGCACAAGTAAGCATGCAGGCGGATCAAATTAATACTGAAACGCAAGGATCATCTGAAAACATGCAAAAACAAGCGATGCAGCAAATGCAGCAATCGGAACAAACAAATAACCAAAACACCCTAGGAGGGTAATATGGCATATTCAAAAGGATCAAGTGGTGGAGGAAAATTTATGGACAATGGGAAAGGGATGTGCAGCACACCAGATAACCCAATGTCAGCAGCTTCTAGAGTTGCACCTATGTGCGGACCTGGGATGAATCCAGATCAGGCTAAAGCAAATAGATTGTTGCAAGAAGTTCACAAAGAAAGAGAATCACTTCGCGGTAAAAGTGGAATGTAATGAATACTTTGCAAGATCCAGTAAGCGGCATGATACTTCCACGCCAATTTGTGGATGAGAAGCAGGCGCTTAAAAAAGTTATAGATGAATTGGTAGATAAAGCAGTCAATGCTTATCAATATATCAAGGGCACTTATTTCTTGGTGATCCATGCAAAGTTTGATTTAAATGACCCTGGTAAATTTAATATTAGTACTCCTGTAGCAAGTAAAAAATTACCGCCGTTTTGTTCAAATCAGATGGTTTTTTGGATTAACAATTCTAAAGGAATTTGTGAGCTAGTTTGGATGGTAACTAAAGATAGAAATAGAAAATTAAAGGTTGAATTTAATACATCGGGTGTCGCCTACCTGCAAGCAAAGGGCGCTATGCCATCGTGAAAGGCTATTTCACGTTTAACCTACGGAGAAAATTATGGATGAGGAAAACGTAGAACCTCAGAAAGAAACAATTGAGCAAATCGTGGAAACAGCAATAGCTGAACCTGAGGAGCCGGTTGCAATGGTAGAGCAGGAAGAAAAGCCTGCAAAAACGATGATACCTCTATCAGTAGCGCAAAAATTGCGTGAAAAGAATAGAGAACTAGAATTGGAACTTCAATGGGAAAGGCAAAGAAGTGCGCAGCAAAATTCCGCAAATCAAAAGCCACCTGTTGAAGATGATTCAAAGTATGAATCGGCCACTAGAGAAGATTTAAATAATTCTCAGAATGAGGCAATCCGAATAATCGAAGAAAAATTATGGATAAAGCAAAATCCTGAGAAATATGAAAAAATAAATGAATATTTGCCACAATTTTTAAAACAAAGACCTAATCTAGCGTCTGCAATAAATTCTGCGTCAAATAGATATGAAGAGGCATTTATACTTATGGAAGCACTTACACCAAGGCAGCAACAAGATATAAAGAAGAGCGCAACAGTTAAGAGAGATGCGCCTGGTTCACCTACAAATGCGCCTAAAGCGGCTGCACTAAATCAAAGTGTTGATGTAATGACAATGTCAGATAGTGAATTTGATGCATGGAGGACTTCGCAGAAAAGGCGTAGATAGGCATAAGGAAAAATTATGTCAGTAACCACAACAAGCGGTTATGGCTCGATGGCTGATAGATGGGCACACCGTGCACTTCTTCAGCGTTCTAAGCCTCGATGTGTTCACAATCTTTTTGGGCGTGCATTTACTCTGCCACAAAAGAATACCGATACAATGGCGTTTAGACGTCAAGAGAATTTGAATTCTGATCCTGTTGTATTATCTCAAGATGCTGATCCAGCACCAGAACAAGTACAAAAATTTGATATCAACGTAACGATCCAAGAATTTGGTAAAGTTATTCTTTTGGGTCGTAAAGTTCTTTTAGTTGTAGAAGATGATACAGCATCAGAGACAGCGGATAATCTTTCTCAATGCATGCATACTATGCTTGACAAAGTTACACGTGATGTATGGAATGCTTCAGTTCCTCAGATTTCTTGTCTTAATGGTATTAATGGAAATGCGATTACGGAATTGACACAAACGGACGTTAATCGTGCTATTCAGTATCTTGATGATAATGATACTGAACATATGACACCTACCGTTCACGCTTCTAGAGATTTTGGTACCGGTCCTGTCGAAGCGGCTTTTTGGGTTACAGCTCACATGAATCTTAAACCAGATATTCGTGCCCTTGACGCATTCGTCCCTTATTCTCAATATGGATCGTTAAAACCAGTATTGCAGGCAGAATTTGGCGCAACGGACGAAGCGAGATGGGTGACATCAACACTAGTTCATAAGACTAACGATAATCCTCCAGTTTACAATAATACATTCGTTGGGGCAAATGCATACGGATATGTAAGACTCGATGAAGTTTCAACAGAAATGATTTTGAAGCCACTCGGCTTTAATGATTATTTGAACCGATTTCAATCTATGGGTTTCACAGCGTGGTTTAACGCTGCTATCCTGGATGACTCCCACATCGTAACCTTGCTTTCAACTAAAGCAGCAGTATAAGAGGTAAATTATGTCAGATCTATTTCTAGGGCAAACATGTACTGAAGCCTATACTTTTCAGTCGGCAGCAGCAGCCCATACATTTTCTTTTAATTTTCAACCGGACAAGGTTGTATTTAACAATTTAACTGCATGGACAGCAACAGCAGGGAAATTACCCGTTTCAGTATGGTTTAGAAATCAAACAACGGCAGCCCACGCATTTCAACAGCAAGTTATTGATACAGCAGCAATTCAATCATTTAACTTCTTGGATACTACCACGAACGGTTTTACCGTAGCTGATACAGCAGGAGGTCAGTCGTCTTCTCATTCTGCAATCAGTAATATTACTGCCGCGGATCCCGTTGTAATTACTCATGCAGCATTCACTTTTCAAACAGATCAAATCGTTAGGTTGACGGATCTTGGTGATGTTGGTGTAAGTGACAACGGCATGGGTCAACTAAATAACAACCGATATAAGATCGTTGTGCTTAGCGCTACAACGTTCTCTTTGAAGGATGTTATTACAGGAGAGCCTATCGATGGTACAGGATTTACAGCATATGTAACAGGTGGACAAGTGACGCTAGAAACACATGTCATAAGCCTTAACAACCCACAGGTATTTCCTTATGCGGTTACTCCGTATGTTCCTAATCCATTTAAATATGATCCTATCACTTATCGTTTAACAGCTGGAACTGCTGTTATGGGTAGTGATAATGACATATTCCTTATCGAGGTATATAAGTGGGGGCAGATTATTAATTTAGGTGACCTAGCTTAATTTTTATATACTAGGACTCCCGTAAAAAGGAGTCTTAGTATGTAAAGCTGCTTTACATGAGAGGTTAAAATGACGCTTCCACCTATAGGACAACTGACAAGGAGAAAGGACATATTGAATATCACGAATTCTTTTCCTTGTGAAGTGACAACGGATGGCGACCATGAGTTTGCGACAAAGGATTTTGTGAGACTAACTGAGTTGAATGGAAGTATACCGGTACCTCATGGAGAAGATCCATTGAACAATTATAAGTTTAGGATAATCGTCACGGATTCAGACAAATTTACATTAGAATATCCTGTCACATTTGTAGGAGTAGATTCGACAAATTTCACACCATATGTTACAGGTGGCAGCGCGAATTTAGTACAGAAAACTTTTATTTATTATCCTAGTCCAGGACAAATATTTCCAAATTAAGGAGAATTCATGGGAAAACATACACATGTAGCGCAACCAATAGAAGAAAAACAACCGATTATGACGCAAGCGTTAAAAGAAGCGGAAAAAGATAAGTTGCCGATTGAAGAAATGCCTTTAAACACTATCAGAGATTATCGTTTATACAATGAAGAAGCGAGAAAGTTAAACAAGAAATTGAAGATATGCCGTTATCTTATCAAGCAATGCCCAGTTGAGTTGCATCCAAAGCAAAGAATTGTTTTTCAACGTTTAGATCAACCAACAAATCCTTTACCTGTATTTGTTAGCAATCATTTGATACATTTTGATGAAATACTAATTCCAGGAAAGACATACGATTTACCTGAATGTATTGTCCATTATCTCGCTGAAAAAGGGAATCCAGTATGGGGTTGGGTTAATCTTCCAGATGGAAGTAAAGAAACACAAGTGACAAATAAAACACCGAGATTTTCATTGAGAACGGTATACCAAGAGGGTTAAAATGGCATTCGGAAATAGGACTGTTTCAGATGTTCTACAAATAATGAGAGTGGCATTAAGTCGTAGAAATGAAAATGATCCAGATTCTACAGATGAAGTTTTCATAAGATATCTTAATGATTTTGTCAGTTTGACGATGTCGGATGATTTAAAATTGTTTGAACAATTTGGGACGCTTTCATTTGTGATAGATGGCACACATGCCGACGGAGTATATACATTCAATGATGTAGGGGCGACTACAGATTTTGTCAACTTATCAGCAGAGGCTTTTATTTCAATATTAGATCCGGTAGGTAGATCTATATCATGGAATTGGCTGCCTATCTATCAAGATCCAGGAGAATTTTTTACAATATGGGGAGTCAATAACGAGGATATATTGATCAAGGGATATCCCACGATGATGCTTTATTATGGCAATGAATTTACATTTCGCACGATACCACAGATAGATGTTCAATATTTGATAAAAATTTATGGATATAAAAAAAACAATGATTATGCTGAGGGTGATACAGATATTCAGTATGATTATTGGTTAAGATACCTGGCATATGGTGCAGCAATGAATTATGCAAGGGATTATCGTTATGCCAGTGATGTTAAGGCGGAATTAAAGGCAGACTTTGCGCATGAGCGTAAATTGATGCTTACGCATACACACAATCAGATAAAACAGAGTCGCGCATGTCCGCGATTCTAAAGGAAGATTTATGGCTAAACAAAAAGCAAAGAAAAAAGTTTTAGGAAGTAAGAAGGTAAAAGGAAATAATTACGAGCAAAAAAGCGAAAGAAAAGAAGAAATGCGCAAATTTAAAGAAGGAAGATCAAGTGTGAATACTCCGGGAATGGAAGCACTTCTAAAAAAGGCAGAGATGCAGGAGAAGTATAATCCTAGTCTTCCTAAAGTCAAAAAAAGTGTGAAAGGAAAAGGATTCGTAAAATGAAAAAAAATTATAAAAAAGAAATCTTGACACATATCAAGAAAGATTCGAAAGAATTTAAAGGACAGCTTAAGGATGATGTGAAGTTAAAGAAGATGGTAAAAGGTCTAGAAATAGAGAAAGAGAAAAAAGAAAAAGCGAAGAAGAAAAAGTAAGACTGGGGGGTAATTGTGAGTTGGCATTCGACATGGCCTGTAGGGAGTATATCAGTAAAATCGAATAGACAAACTGGAGAAGATAATACATCCTATATAGAATCTACTTTAAAGTTGAATCATTTTTTCAATCAAAGTCCTGCTGGGAAGCATAAATTTATTCAACTTCCTGGGCATAATAATCCAACACCCGCATCGACATTAGCAGGGGAAATCTTACTTTTTAATGGTGGATTACCAACAGGAGGAGATTTTAATCTTTGTTATAACGGATCGAATACGTTAATTCCTGGTGGTACAGTGCAAATGACGCGAGCGGAAATACCAGTTTCATCACAAAATGGTTTTTCATGGCTACCAGGAGGAATTTTGTATCAATGGGGAGCAACGCTCCAATCATCAGCAGATCCGCTATTTGTGCCTTTCAATGCTAATTTTGTTTCTGTGTATAATATACAAGTGACGAGAGCTAGGCCAAATAATGCAAATCCAGGCTCAGCATACGTATATTTTGTAGACACATCTTCAATAATAGTCTCAGGAATTGGAAAAGGATTTAATATTATAAATAAAGATGGGCATTCATGGATTTATTATTGGACAGCAATTGGAAAATAAATGGAAATTTACGAGATAACAGGATTTAGAACAGGGATAGCCAATGATGGCGTAAATTATCTAAGTCCAGCTGATTCGTTCCAGAATGTATTTAATGGATTTATCTATCGTCAAGTTTTGCAAAGTCGACAAGGAATAGGATACTTTGCGCCAAGATTAGAGGATGGAAGTAGAGTGTTAGGAATATTTGAACATATCCCGCCATCACCAGAACCAAAAGAACTTTTAGCATTTGATGCAAACTTTTTATATAAATACAATACAACCACGGGGAACTTTGATCAGATACCATTTGTCGGATCGATGGCAGGTTATAAAGGATTTGAAATTACTGCAAAAGATGGGTATATTTCTGGAACATCTTACCCAGCTTCTCAGCAATTAAGTACAGGAGCGGTGAACCCAGCATATGTGAATAATGGAAATCGATTTGTCTTCACTGGGGAATTTATTAAACCAAACGCAGCCGGATCAGCAGTATTCTTTTATAATGGAACTGACGTAAGTGATTTTACAAGTATAGTAGACAATCCAAATTATGCTCCTCCAACTCAAGGACAACTTGTAAGAGCGCATTATGTCACTTGGTTTGGCGAGAGATTAAATTTTGTCGTTCCTACGATCATTACTACAGGAACTCTGGTAATTGCGGAATTTAACCAAGGTATTCTCTATTCGGGGATTCGTACAATCTCTGGGGATGGAGATAAATTTAATGTTCCTGGTTCAGGATTATTGCAAGCTGATACATATGAAAATTGCACAGGTTGTACTATATTAGGACAGATTTTAGTCTTAAATTTTAATAGGTCAAATTGGACATTGGAAAAGACAAGAGATGCTTTCAATCCATATTTCATAAGGAAAGTTCCGTCAGTAGAAGGTACGAATGCAAACTTCTCGGCCGTTTCTTGGTTTGATATAGTTAGATCCATAGGTAAGACAGGGATTATTGAAACAGATGGAAGAGAATCTGAGCGTGTCGACAATAAGATTCCATATTTTACGCAAGACACAGTAGACCAACTTGAATTCAATTTAACTTATGGTGGATTTGACAGAGTAAATAACCAATTTCTCTGGACATATTTGCTATCGGGTAGTAATGAACTAACACAAAATCAACTCTTGGTAAATAATTATGAAGAAGAAACATGGTCATATTTCGATATTCGTTTAAGTGTGCTCGGACAGACTGATTTAGGACAAAATATACCGTGGGATGGCATTGATAAAACAAGCGGAAATTCCTCATGGGCTGAATGGGACACAACAGAAAAAATATGGGATAAAATCGGCCTTGGATTATCAGTACAAAAGACATTAGCAGGAGATGATCTTGGATTTATCTACGATATCAATGGTGACTATGATGATTATTTTACGAATATAACGGCAATAGTAGCAGGAGTAACAACAGTTTTAACCGTAGATGCATCAGCATTTAAGGCAGGCGATTTAGTAGTCGTTCAAACAGTAGAAGGGATGACAGAATTAAATAATTTTGATCCGAATCTTACGGTTATAGATCCAACATATATCTCAAATAATGTTAATTTTATCCCCTGGGAAGTTCTTACAGCCACGACTACAAGTGTAGAATTGAATGTAGATTCGACATTATTTACTGCATATACAACAGGAGGAACATTATCAAAAGCGATAGATTTTTCAGCTGAATTGATTCCTTTTAATCCTTTTAGGGCACAAGGAAGGCTTTGTTATATTTCACATGTAGAATTCTTGATAGATGCAACTGGTGGATTTTTGAAAGTTGATGTTTATCAAGATGAAGAAGAGAGTCCATTTAAAGAGAATGTGTTATTATTACCCAGGACAACCACACAAAGGCGTGAATGGATAACGATGTCAGTGGATAATGAAGCAAATTTTATGACTTTTGTGTTGAAACAATCAAGTCCAGCGGTTCCGGTAAGAGTGACATCAATTCGAATACATTGCCAAGCTGGAGGATATACAAGTGGATAAAAATAATAAACATTTATGTTCTAGTCCATTTAATTTAAAAAGAAATGAAGAATGGGTATGTGAAGAAAATGAAGATGGAATGTGTGTAAAAGATATTTTTAATGATAACATATCTTTTACACAAGTTTTATTTTGTCCATATTGTGGTTATGGAAATAAAAGGATAGAGAATGGCACAAATTCCTGATACATTTAATTTTGGTGAAACTGATATGTCAATAGAAGAACTGGTGGTTAAATTGCAGAGAATGTATGCCGATTTAGCAGAGGCTGTAAATAGTAAGCCTGATTTATATCAGAGAACGACAGATGGACAGGTTACAGATACATTCTTAGCACAAGGTTCAATAAATATAAATTTATCCACTAATAAAGTAGAAATGCTTACAAATCATCCAACGGCCTCGACGGTCATATGGAAAACATTAAGTTAAAGAGGTAGTTATGGTATTTGGAATTGATGATGCATTGATAGCGGCCACTGTATCTGCCGCTGGATCTATTGGTGGAGGTTATCTTGCAGGGAAAAGTAATAAGCCGAAAGAAACAAAACTAGAAAAGCAGAAGCGAACACTTATCGATGATCTGATGGCTTCATTAAAAGGACAAGGTTCCTATAATGATTTATTTAACACAAATGATGAAGCGTTTCAGAAATCATTTGTGGAACCGGCAAAAGCAAGGTTTAACAATCAAATAGCACCTCAAATACAACAGCAGTCTATTTATGGAGGTCAACAAAGAGGAACTGGTCTTGATGATCAACTATTACGTGCAGGAGTGGATTTAGATCAATTGCTTAATCAGCATATGTTAGATTTTCAGGAAAAAGGAAAAAATAGACAGGCTAATGTAATAAGTAATATTTTGGGACAACAAGGTGGGGTAGCACCTGGAATGAGTAATAGTGATATCCTTGGAAATGCTACAAGTGCATATCTTTCAAACCCGGCATTTAGTGATGCTATATCGAATATTTTCAATAATAAAACTCCGACTACTGCACCGAATCCATATGCTTCACCACCAAGGAAAGGATTTGCACCTGATTATAAGAACTGGAATAATATGCCTCTTGGCGATCAAAGATGGGGGCAGACATGAATACACAAGGTCAAATGGCTTTTCAAGTCGCTAATCAGACAGCAAATAATTTCTCGCAAAGTTTTCAGAAACGTAAAGATGAGAATACGATTGAAACTATTCTTGCGGAAGCGAATGCAACAGGAGATGCTAAAGTTTTACAAGATAGCATAGGTAAAATCCTTTCAGGAGTTTCACCAGAGAGACAAGGGGCTGCTATAAAATATTTAGAAAACGCATATAATAATATTCAGAAAAAGAGTAAAGAAAAGCAAAAAACACAAGCAGCAGAAAGAGGCGGATATGATCCTTTCGCGCCTCCACAAGTACAAGCAGCGCAAGTAAATCAAAATGCAAAAAATCAAAGGATTAATGATAGTGTAGGTGCATTCAATAATTCCAATGCAAATCCTACAAATAATGAAAATCCTAAAGAAAAAAAACAACAATTATTATCTTTAACTGGTCATCCTGATAGAGAAATATCAGAAAGAGCAAAAGCTGAATTGAAAAATTTAGAAAATACGGAAAAAAACAATCGCGCTGATGCGCGAGAATTACGTAAAGAAACTCTTCCACTCAAACAAGAAATTATAAATCGAGCAAATCTTTCTAGAGAAAGTATAAGAAATAAGAATCATCTTTTAGAGATTATAGATAGGAATAATTTAGATGATCCGACATTTGCTGTTTTTGCAGAAAGTCTTCCGGCTGGTTTAGGTAAGCGTTTACTTTCTGACGATACAATAGAATATAAAGGTGGGTTAGTTGATGAATTCTCAGACTTAAAGAATATTTTTAAAGGTGCTACAAGGGTAAAAGAAGTAGAGATATATGAAAATAAATTACCAGATATTTATTTAACGGACTCTCAAAAGAAAGCCATTTTGAAATCTAGAATTAATTCTTCAAAAATCGATATTTTAAGAGAAGAAGCTGCATCCGAAATAGAAGAAAAATATCCAAATATTACTGCTTTACAGTTTAGTAAAAAAGTTGATGAGGTTGTAAAGCCAAAAGTTGACGCATTATTTAATACTGTTTGGGGAGATCAAAAAGCTGTTTTAGATCAAGCAGAATCGAGAAAGAAGATACCTTTAGATTATGATGATCCAGAAGGAAGAGAAATTTTAGAGCAAATCATGAAAGAAGCTGGTGGAGATAGAAAAAAAGCGCGCGAGATTGCAAATAAAAAGGGTTATACGATAGGTAAATAAAATGTCTGACGCTTTTGACAGGATGAATGGGGTCGATGAAGGAAATGGGGATGCATTTGATAGATTTCCAGTTAATGAAGAATCTTTAGGGAAATCTTCTGCACGAACTGTATTACAAATTCCTCAAGGTGTTGCAGAGGGCACTAAATTAGGTTTAGCAGCGAGTCTTTTTCAATTTTTAGCAGCCGGAGAAACGGATATAGGAGTAGATGAATTTCATAGACTTAGAAAACTTTATGAAGATCGTGGCGAAAAATTTAATGAAGAAGGATATGAAGAAGCTAGACAACAACTTTTGCAAAATATTCCAACGGTATCAAATTTAGGAAGAATAACCGAGGAAAAAACAGGAATTCCATTAGAACCTAAAACACGTTTACAAAAAGATTTGAGATTAGCTTCTTTGGCTACGAAAGCTTTACCTGAATCTCCAGGACTTACATTTCGAGGTGCTACAACAGGGTTGTCAAGACCCATTCTTGGTGCTGGCATTGGAGGGGCGAGCGAAACTTTACATCAATTAGGTATTCCTGAACCTTTAAATGAACTCGCTTCATTTGCTATTTTAAAACCTGTAGCGCCAGGAGCTCCTATTTTTTCTATTGGGCCATCAAAAAAACCTTCTGGTATGACCAATCAACGTTTTGAAAAATTGAAAAAGCCTACTGAAGTTTCAGAATCAGCAATATCAAAAGTTAATGATCGACTTGAAAGTGAATTTAGGACGATTTCAGACAATATTATAAAAGAAAGTCCGATCAAAGATACTTATGAAAATCTGAAAAATGATTTTGGATTTAAACAGAAATCATCTGAAGGATTTGAGAATGTAAATCAATTGGCTGAATCTTATCAAAATAAATATAAGACATCTGATCTTACAA
>Ga0315281_10006621_pt1 | contig 16444 bp, 14 predicted proteins | sample YL17G07_0_MG_FD_204540 | JGI IMG/M metagenome (GOLD analysis project Ga0315281, IMG submission 204540) | Sediment microbial communities from Yellowstone Lake, YNP, Wyoming, USA - YL17G07_0 | ecosystem: Environmental > Aquatic > Freshwater > Lake > Sediment | place: USA: Wyoming | collected... | reverse complement strand
GAGCACCGCGATGTCGGCGAGCACCTTGCGGTCAACCACGATCGAGGCTTTCTTCAGCCCATTCATGAACACGCTGTATGAAATACCGTGCTCGCGCACTGCAGCATTGATGCGCGTGATCCACAGGTTGCGAAAATCGCGCTTCTTGTTGCGGCGGTCGCGATACGCATACTGCCCCGCACGCATCACCGCTTCATTGGCTATGCGGAATACGTTGTTGCGGCGTCCACGGAAGCCCTTGGCGCGTGCAATGACTTTTTTATGGCTCGCGCGTGAAGTTACACCACGTTTTACTCTAGGCATGGCTCATCTCCTTACGCGTAGGGAAGCATGGTGCGCACGGAACGGGAATCACTGCCGTGCACATTGTTAACGCCGCGCAATTGCCGCTTCCGCTTGGTCGATTTCTTGGTCAGAATATGGCGACGAAACGCGGCCCCGCGCTTGATCCGGCCGCCGGCCGCCACCTTGAAGCGCTTTTTGGCGCCGCTCTTGGTCTTCATCTTGGGCATGACTGCTCCTTTTTTAACATAGCGCCGGGTGCTTCCCTGCAGGAAGTCTTCGGGAACCCGGACAACTACTTATAAACTGCAACTACTTCTTTTCGGCCTCGGCCACCGCGTTCGCTGCCGGGGCAGCCTCTGGCTTTGCTGCTTTCTTCTTGGGCACCGCAGCCGTTACCGGCTTGGCGGTCTTCTTTGGCGACAGCACCATTACCATCTGCCGCCCTTCCATTTTCGGAAACTGTTCGATTACGCTGTAAGGCTCGAGATCGTTCTTGACGCGCTCAATCAGCCGGTACCCAAATTCCTGATGGGCCATTTCGCGGCCACGAAAGCGCAGCGTGACCTTGGTCTTGTCCCCTTCTTCCAGGAACCGCGTCAGATTGCGCAACTTGATCTTGTAATCGCCCTCGTCGGTGCTGGGGCGGAACTTGACCTCCTTGACGATGATCTGCTTTTGTTTGAGCTTGGCCTCATGCCTCTTTTTGCTCTCCCGGTATTTGAACTTGCCGTAATCCATGATCCGGCAAACGGGCGGCACAGCCGTCGGCGCAATTTCGACCAAGTCGAGTTCCGCTGTTTCAGCCTGCGCATTGGCCACTGCAATGGCAACGATACCTACTTGCTCACCGTTGGGGCCGATCAGTCTGACCTCGGGCACGTTTATTTCGCCGTTAATGCGCGGCTCTTTTTCCTGAACTATACAAAAACCTCGCTATATCAAAAAGTTATGCCGCGCGTCCGAGCTTTTGCACCTCGTTTAGAAGGTGCTCGACGAAGCTCTGTACCGGCATTTGGCCGAGATCTTCGCCTTTGCGGGTCCGCACGGCAACGGTCTGCGCCGCCATCTCCTTGTCGCCCACGATGACCTGGTAAGGCAGCTTTTGCAGACTATGTTCTCGAATTTTATAGGTTATTTTCTCATTCCTCAAGTCGGATTCTACCCGCAGCCCGGCGCGCTTGAGAAAATCCACCACCTGCCCCGCATAATCTGCCTGGTTGGCGGTGATATTCATGACCACGACCTGCACCGGCGCCAGCCAAAGCGGGAACGCTCCGGCATAGTTTTCAATCAGGATGCCAATAAACCGCTCCATCGAGCCAACTATCGCCCGATGCAGCATCACCGGCGTTCTGCGCGTGTTGTCTTCCGCCACATATTCAGCCCCGAGCAGCCCCGGCATTGAGAAGTCAACCTGCATCGTGCCGCACTGCCAGGAGCGCCCGATGCTGTCCCTGAGGTGATACTCGATTTTCGGCCCGTAGAAAGCGCCTTCACCGGGCAGCGTCGCGTAGGCGAGCCCGTGCAATTCGAGCGCCGCCACCAGCGCGCGTTCGGCCTTGTCCCACAGCGCATCTGCGCCCACGCGTTTGGCCGGCCTGGTGGCAAATTTATAGACGATCTCGGTAAACCCGAAATCGGCGTAGACTTTTTGCAGCAAGCGCGTAAACGCCATGACTTCCGACCGTATGTGTTCCTCGGTGCAGAAGATGTGGCCGTCGTCCTGCGTAAAGCCACGCACGCGCATAATGCCGTGCAGCGCGCCCGACGGCTCATTGCGGTGGCACGCGCCGAATTCGCCGTAACGCAGCGGCAGCTCGCGGTAGCTGCGCAGATCGGAATTGAAAATCTGCACGTGGCCGGGACAATTCATCGGTTTGATCGCGAAATCACGCTTTTCCGACTCGGTGGTGAACATGTTCTCGCGAAAGTTTTCCCAGTGTCCCGACTTCTCCCACAGCGTGCGGTCGAGTATCTGCGGACAACGCACTTCGAGGTAGCCGTTGTCCTGATACACGCGCCGCATGTATTGCTCGATCTGCTGCCAGATCGTCCAGCCGTGCGGGTGCCAGAACACCAACCCCGGCGCTTCGTCCTGCATATGGAACAAATCGAGTTGCTTGGCCAATCGACGATGGTCGCGCTTTTCCGCCTCCTCCAGCATGTGCAGATAGGCATCCTGTTCTTCCTTTTTTGCCCACGCCGTGCCGTAAACTCGCTGCAGCATTTCGTTCTTCGAATCGCCACGCCAGTAAGCGCCCGCGAGTTTCATCAACTTGAACACCTTGAGCTTGCCGGTCGACGGTACGTGCGGACCGCGGCACAAATCAATGAAATCGCCCTCGCGATACAGCGAAACGGCGTCGCCAGCGGGAATCGAGGCGATGATCTCGGCCTTGTAATGTTCGCCGATCGATTTGAAGAATTCGATGGCCTTTTCGCGAGGCCAAACTTCGCGCGATACCGGGATGTTGCGCTTGATCAATTCCGCCATGCGCTTTTCGATCGCAACAAGGTCCTCGGGCGTAAATGGCCGCTTATAGGAAAAGTCGTAATAGAAACCGTTTTCGATCACCGGCCCTATCGTCACCTGCGCGTCCGGAAACAATTCCTTCACCGCGTATGCCAGCAGATGCGCGGTTGAATGGCGTATCAGATCGAGTCCGTCCGGGTCCTTGTCGGTGACGATTGCAACATCGCTGTCCTTCTCGATTACAAACGAGGCGTCGACGAGTTTGCCGTCGACCCTGCCTGCAAGCGCCGCCTTGGCCAGGCCGGGGCCTATTGCCGCCGCGACTTCGGAAACCGTTACCGGTTTCTCGAATGAGCGGATGGCGCCATCGGAAAGTTTTACGTTGACCATGTCGGAATTATCGAGAGCAGAAACAAAAAATGCGGTCAAGCCGCACTTTTTCAGAATTGCGTTACATGTGCAACTGGCAAATTACGGGTGTCGAGGTTCCAGCTTGCGACGTCGTAGCGCTCGCCATAATAATTGGTAGGCGCGATTGGATTCGAACCAACGACCCCCACCATGTCAAGGTGGTGCTCTAACCAACTGAGCTACGCGCCTGGGAAAGGGCGGATTTTACCCGCTTCGGCGCGATGGTTCAAATAAATCATAGCCTTGCCCCACAACTCCGTCCCGCTCTGATTGCGATGGACCACGGTGCGCAATATAGTTCGCTGCTGCAGACGAATGCCGTGCAGCGAAAGGCATCCGCCAGCCCATCGCCAATACCAAAATGATAAAAGTGGATAGCGTCGCATGAAATATTTCGTGGCCGTGTGTGCCCTGGCGTTTGCCGGTTCAGCAGCAACGGCGGCAGACGATCGCGCCGAGATGGTGCAGATACCCGGCGGTGTTTTCACGATGGGCAGCAATGACGGGCCCGAGGATGAGCGCCCGGCGCACCAACTCAATGTCGCCGCATTCGAGATCGACAAAGTGCCGGTTACCAACGCCCGGTTCGCTGAATTCTTGCAGGTAGCCGGCACCCGAAGCGTGCGCGGAGAGAAACTGTACGATTTCGACGACCCCGATGCTCGCATACACAGGCAGGTCAACCGTTGGGTGGCCGACCAGGGCTACGAAACCCACCCCGTTGTTGAGGCGTCATGGCCGGGCGCGCGCGATTACTGCGCCTGGCGCGGCAAGCGCCTGCCCACCGAAGCCGAGTGGGAAAAAGCGGCGCGAGGCACCGATGGCCGAAAATATCCGTGGGGCAGTACTGCGCCGGACCGTTCGCGGGCGCAGTTCGCAGCGCGCTTCAACGACACTGCGCCCGCCGATGCTTTTCTCGCCGGCGCCAGCCCATATGGCGTTCTCGATATGGCGGGCAATACATGGGAATGGATCAGCAGCGCGTATCGTCCTTACCCTTACGACGCAAACGACGGGCGCGAGAACCTGCAGTCAGGCCCGGTGCGCGCGACGCGCGGCGGCGGCCATGACTCGCCGGCGGCCGAGATCACCACCACGCAGCGCGGCCGTTACTTGTCGCGCAATCCGCTTGCGGGACATCATAATATTGGTTTCCGCTGCGCCCGATAAAACCGTTCTGCGGCTAGCGCCGCGCCGCACGGTCAACACCCGGCACATGGCGTATCAGCGTCAGCACGCGATTGAGCTGATCGAGATTATTGATCTCGACGGTCAGCAGCATGCGCGCCGCTGCATCGCGGCTTGCGCTGTTGGTTGCAGTGACGTTGATACGTTCGCGCGACAATGTCTCGGTGATATCCCGCAACAGGCCTTTCCGGTCATTCGCCTCGATCACGATATCGACCGGAAACGTCGCATCAGCTGATTTGCCCCAATCCGCCGCCACCAACCGCTCTGCAGCCAGTCGTTTGACGTTCCTGCAGCTCCTGCGGTGTATCGTCACGCCACGGCCATGCGAAACGAAGCCGATAATAGGATCCGGCGGCGCTGGCTTGCAGCACTTGGCCGGCACTGTCAGCAGCTTGTCGACGCCAACCACCAGGATGCCGCCCGGTTGAGCGCGCGAATTCCTGACCAGCGGTTGTTCGTCGACGGGCGAAGGCGGCGCCTCGTTGGCACGCAGCGCTGTCTGCAGCCGGCGCGGGCCGATCTCGCCACGTCCGACGTCGGCAAGAAAATCGTCGAGCCGGCTAAACCCGAGCTGCTGCGCGAGATCGTCGAGTTTGACGCCCGTCATGCCTTGCCGCTGCAATTCCTTGTCGACGATGTCGCGGCCCTGCGCGACCGAAACTTCATGGTTCTGGCGGTTGAACCACTGCCTGACCTTGCTGCGGGCGCCGACGCTTTGCAAAAACCCGCGCGCGGGAACAAGCCAGTCGCGGCTGGGTCCGCCCTGTTTGGCTGCCGTTATTTCGACCCGCTGGCCGTTCTTTAACGGCGTAGTGAGCGGCACCATCGTACCGTCGACCTTGGCGCCCCGGCAGCGATGGCCGAGATCGGTATGTACGTGGTACGCAAAATCAATCGGAGTCGCGTCCTTGGGCAAATCGATCACTTTGCCCTGTGGCGTCAGCACGTAGATCGTATCGGCGAATTCATTGCGAAACTGCGCGGCGAGTTCGCCCGCATCTACAACTTCGTCCTTCCATTCGACGACCTGGCGCAGCCACGCGATCTTTTCATCGTAGCTCGATCTGCCACGCGCGCCCTCCTTATAGCGCCAGTGCGCGGCAACGCCAAGTTCGGCATGCTGGTGCATCTCATAAGTGCGGATCTGGACTTCGAGCGGCTTGCCATCAGGTCCAATTACCGCAGTGTGCAGCGAGCGGTAAAGATTGCTCTTGGGCTTGGCAATGTAATCGTCAAATTCCTTCGACAGCGGCGTCCACAGGCTGTGCACGATGCCGAGCACGGTGTAGCAGTCCCTGACATCATTGACCAGCACGCGCACGGCACGCACGTCATAAAGCGCGCCGAAATCAACGCCCTTGCTCCGCATTTTGTTGTAAATGCTGTAAATGTGCTTGGGTCTGCCGCTGATTTCGGCTTTGATCTCAGTGCGCGCGAGCTCGTCGCGCAGCCGCGCGATCACAATACCGATTTCGCGCTCGCGGTCGCTACGTTTCTCGTCAAGCAGACTGGCGACACGTTTGTAGATATCGGGCTCCAGAACACGCAACGCCAGGTCTTCGAGTTCCCATTTGAGCTGCCACACGCCAAGCCGGTTGGCGAGCGGCGCGAAAATATCGCGTGCCAGCCGGGCCATGTCATGACGCAGCTGGACATCGTCGCACTTCACCACGTAACGCATGGTCCTGGTGTGGTCGGCAAGTCTGACCAGTACTACACGCACATCCTGCGCCATTGCGAGCAGCATTTTGCGCAGCCCTTCGAGCCGCGCTGCCTGTTCTCCCGCCGGCGACGCGCTGCTACCCAGTTTGTCTATCATCGCCATGCGCACTACACCTTCGGCGAGTTCCGCGATGCGCACGCCAAATTTATCGCGTATTGCCAGCACTCCCTCGTGCGTGTCGGCGATCTGCGCAAGTAAACTTGCCGCCAGACATTCGGCGTCGAGTTTCAGTTCGTGTAGGATGGATGCCGCACCCAGCGCATGCGCAAGCGCCGGCTCGCCGTCATTGCACAAACGCTGATCTAAACGTGGCGCCAGCCACTCCAGCGCGCTTTTCAGCAACTCGGCATCGGGCCCGCTTAAATCGGCGCCAAGCACGGCGAGCCAAGCGGCTACGCCCTCATCGCCAGACGGCTTTACAATTTTCAGATGCGTTGCTCGAACCATGTGTCGCGTCCTGAATAATTCATTTAAGCAATTGATTTTATTAGCAATCAGTCCAACTGGCAATTTCGAAAGTCCGCCTCCGTGCAGTCAAATCGGCATGCATCGACCTCAATTTCCTGCAATCCAACCGGTGCAAAGCCCTCAATTCAAGTGTTGAAAATGTCACACTTCCGGGTTGATAATGCATATTCCGTTCGGTCATAGGACTCTGCCTGAGGAACCCTGTTCCCCGCCACCAAAGCAGGAGAGACGCCATGATTAGATTGCGCAAGAAGATACTACTCATCGCCACGTCTCTCGCTGCCGGCCCGCTTTTCGCCAACGCCCTGGCTCAAAATGCCGGGACCCCGGTTCCAACGTTTGGCGAGCTGCGCGCGCCTATCGAGACTGGGGCTAACACTCTGCCCTCGCAACTTGCGCCAGGCAACCTCGGCCTGAAGCCGAATTCAGGAAGCGTCCGTTCCGGCATTGACCTGCCATTTGGCATGAATTACAGCCGTGAAACGAAAAGCCTGATGATGCCTCTTGATCAAAAAAACGAATGGGGCGTGGGACTCAATCTCAATCTAAACTCAGCACCCGGCCTTGAACAATCCGCGACGCCCGGCCTTGGCCTGCAACCCAAGCGCACGCCGGGCATTATGCTTCAAAAGAAATTCTAGATCGGCCCGCGCAGCATTCCGCACGCGCAGTGATTACTGCGGTTCATCGTACGGCAAATCCGGATTCTCCAGCGGCGCGTGCCAGTAGCGCCGGTAGATCGCGCGATAACGTTGCAAGCTTATTGCCCCGTCGCGCCCTACATCGAGCAGCAGAGCTCCATCGTAATCAGTGCGGTAAATGCGGCTTCCGAGCCTGCGAAAGCGGTCGAGCACGTCGTCCCTGGGATGTCCGAAGCGATTGCGATAACCAACCGTGATGATTGCGATGTCAGGGCGGACCTGCGCGATGAATTCCGGCGATGACGAAGTACGACTGCCGTGGTGCGGCACTAATAGTACTTGCGCACGCAGCTTGTCGGGAACCGCCGCCACCATTTCGCGCTCGGATTTCAACTCGATGTCGGCGGCAAGCAGCACGTTTGCACCCGCGGTGCTGATGCGCAAAACGCAACCGCGGTCGTTGGAGCGCGATTTTTCACGCGCGTAGTTTTCCCGCGCCGGGTGCAGCAACTCGAATTCAACGCCGTCCCACTGCCAGCGCTCGCCTGCTTCGCACCTGCGCGGGGCGGACGCTTGCGCGAGCAGCGGATGATCGCCGGGCAGCGATGACAGCAGCCAATCCACAGGCATGGCTTGCAACACGGAATTTGCGCCGCCGATGTGATCGGAATCGCCGTGACTTATCACCATTCCGTCCAATGCAAGCACTCCTGCAGCGCGCAGATACGGCACGATGATGCGGCTGCCGCTGTCAATCTGCGGACCGAACGCCGGGCCTGCGTCATAGAGCAACGTGTGATTGCGTGTTTGGGCTGTGACCGCAAGTCCCTGACCGACATCGAGCACGGCGAGCCTCAACGCGCCTGCGGCAACCAATGGTGGCACCACCAGAAAAAGCGGCAGCAGGGCTATAGCCCCGACCCAGCGGGCCGGAAAACCGCGCGGCATGAGCAGCCACACAACACCCGGCATCGCTACTGCTACCGCCCAGCGCGGCGGCGCGTGCTGCTGCCACACCGCGGCGGGCAGCGTGCTCATCCATTCAAGCAGCATTCCACACCAGGTCATCACCGCCAGCGCGCAATGCAGCACCAGATCGAACGGAAGCATGACGCCCACCAGTGTGAGCGGGACCACCACCAGACTCACAACTGGAATTGCCAGGGCATTGGCGATCGGCGAAATCACCGATACCTGCTGGAACATGGCCAGCAGCAAGGGTATCAGCCCAAGCGTCACCGCCCACTGGACGCGACCCCAGGCACTGAGCCAATGGGTCGGCGCGATGCGGCCCGTCGACACCAGCAGGATCACCGCAACAGCCCCGAACGACAGCCAGAATCCCGGCGCGAGCACCGACCACGGATCGATCACCAATACTGCAAATAGCGCTGCACACAATACCGCCGTCGCCGATGTCAGACGCCCTGTCCAAAGCGCAAGCGCCACCACCGCCAGCATATAAACGGTACGCTGCGCCGGCACTGCAAAACCCGCCATCCACGCATAGAGCAAAGCCGTCGCCAGACCGGCAACCGCCGCCGCTTTGCGTGAAGGCAACCATAGCGTGAGCCGCGCACTGCGACGCCACAGATGATAAGCAAACGCAAACGCAAGACCGGACACCATCGTCACGTGCAGGCCGGAAATGCTCATCAGGTGATTGACACCGGTGCGCGTAAAAATCTGCCACTGCGCGGGTGTGATCGCGCGCTGGTCGCCGATTGCGAGCGCAGTCAATACGCCCGCATAGGGCGAGTCGGTAAACGCACCCTGAATGCGAGTGCGGACCGCTTCACGCATCCGTTCGACCACGTACCGCGGCTGCATCACCAACGCCGAGTCGCGTTGATTGCCGCCGGGCCGGATATAGCCCGTGGCGCGAATATTGCGCTCGAGCAGCCATGCCTCGTAATCGAAACCGTGCGGATTGAGGGTGCCATGCGGACGCCGCAGCCGCACCGTAAGCTGCCAGCGCTCGCCGGCGTGCAACTCCGGAAACGTCGCCGGCCTCCCGTCGCGTGCCGGGCTGCCCCACCAAGACAGTGCGAGATGAGCGGGAACCGTCGCCTGCGACGTCAGCACACGTTCGACGTCGAATTCAAAACGCAGGCTGCGCTCATACGGCTGCGGTATGCTCGCAACGACGCCGATTAGCTGAATGTCCGCACCCTCCCATTGCACGGGCAATGCATCGTCCATGCGCTGCCCGGCCAGCCAGGCCGCCCACAGGAACCCGCACGCCGCCCATCCCGCCGCCGCGAGCAAACGCCGCATCACCCGCAAAAACCGCGGCCCGGGCCTTGTCGCAAGCAGCGGAACCAGCGCGAGTGGCACCGCCAGCCAGTACCAGCGCGGCGACGGCAATTGCGGCTGCAATTGCAGCCACCAGATGCCTGCGGCGAAACACAACACGAATAAGCGCATCACGCCTTAACGCGCGACACTGCGGGTCGAAGTACGATCTTGGGTAGAATGTTCAGCTTATCCCTGCGTTGTGCCCCCATGCCCCGCAAATTCTTCCGCAAGTACCTGCCCAGTCACACCGCGATCAACGAGAACCGTTACGTCGCCAGGTTCGGCACGTGGTTAAAGCACCACAACCTGTGGCATTTGCACCGCCGCTCAGTGGCCGGCGGCGTTGCCGTCGGCATGTTTGCGGGGCTGATCCCGGGCAGCAACCCGGTGCAGTTCACCGCCGCGGCCTTGCTCGCCATCGTATTCCGGGTGAATCTGCCCATCGCAGTAATCGTCACGCTTTATAGCAATCCATTCACCATCGTGCCTCTCTACTATCTAGCGTTCAAGCTCGGGCAACTGGTCCTGATGGAAAGCGGCGGCGCGCTGTCACCGCTGGCATTCAGCCTCGAGGGCAAAGGGTTCAATGAATGGCTGCCGGCGGCGCTCGACTGGCTGGCCTCGATCGGCAAGCCCCTGCTCGTCGGCCTGCCGCTGCTCGCGCTGCTGTTAAGCGCAACAAGTTATCTGATAGTACGTTGGGCGTGGCGCTGGTACGTTATCAGTGCCTGGCGGCGACGCCGGCTCACTCGCACAAAAAATAGCGCAACGAATCCATGACAGCCCCGAATTACTGGAAGCAGGCGACACGCGAACTGGCGGTGCGCGATCCAGTCATGAAAAAGATAATCTCGAGTTCGCATGGTCTTACCCTGCGCTCGCGCGGCGACGCGTTCAATACGCTCGCCCGGTCCATCGTGGGCCAGCAGATATCGGTCAAGGCGGCCCAAAGCGTATGGGACAAACTGGCCGCCACCGTGCCGGCAATCCGGCCCGAGATCATCCATCACCATGATGCCGACGTTCTGCGCAAATGCGGACTGTCCGGCAGCAAAGTCAAATACCTGCAGGACCTGGCGCGCCATTTCATCGAAGAAATTTTCAACGAACAGCTATGGGATTCAATGTCGGACGACGAGTTGATCGACGAGCTGACACAAGTGCGCGGCATTGGCCGCTGGACGGCGGAGATGTTTCTGATTTTTTATATGACCCGGCCCAACGTTCTGCCGGTTGATGATATCGGCCTGCAGCGCGCGATGAGTCTGCACTATAACCGCGGCCGGCCGCTCTCGGACCTCAGGATCCGATCAATCTCCAAGCGCTGGCTGCCATGGCGCTCCGTTGCCACCTGGTATATGTGGCGCAGCCTCGATCCCATACCAGTAGAATACTAGCCGTAAAAAATAATCTGATACCACTCCGCCACCCGCTACCGACGAGTCGAATTTACTCCGCGTCGTTGGTGGGATTGATTCAAGGGTTTCCTGCAATCCTGCCGAAGGGCGCCAGCGGTGGTTAGCAGTCGCAGGTGAGCTTTAAGCGGCCTGCAATACGCCGTCGACCAGTTGCAGAACGCGTCCGGCACTGGCCGCAATAGTATTGTCGTGGGTCGCAATCACGAGGCTGGTGGCGAAACCGCGATTAAGTTCGAGCATCAACTCAAAAACTTCACCTGCGGTGTGACGATCGAGATTGCCGGTCGGCTCGTCGGCCAGCACGCACGCCGGACTGGTGACCAACGCGCGCGCCAGCGCCACGCGTTGCCGCTCGCCGCCCGACAACTCGGATGGTGCATGATCCAGTCTGTGTCCAAGTCCGACTTTCCCCAGCATTTCGATTGCCAGCGCATTCGCTTCGGCGTACGGCATGCGCCTGATGATCAGCGGCATCGCAACGTTCTCGACCGCGGTAAATTCAGGCAACAAATGATGAAACTGGTAAACGAAACCGAGTTCGCGGTTACGCAGCTCACCGCGCGCCGCTTCGTCGAGCGCTTGGATATCACGCCCGCCGATCAGGACTTCCCCGCTGCTCGCCGCATCGAGGCCCCCGAGCAGGTGCAGCAAAGTGCTCTTGCCCGAGCCGGAAGCGCCGACAATTGCAACGAATTCACCTTTCGTCACTGCAAAATCCACGCCCAGCAGCACCTTGACTTCGGTTTCGCCCTGCTTATAACTCTTGCGCAAATTGCGGCACGCAAGCGCATGCTGCCCACTCGCCAATGGTTGCGCATCGCTATTCATAGCGCAGCGCCTCCGCCGGGTTTATTTTTGCCGCCCGGTAGCTGGGATAAACAGTAGCCAGCACGCTGACGGCGAACGAGAAAAACGCCGTCACCAGCACATCGTTCAACCGTAATTCGGACGGCAATTCGCTTATCTGATAGACGTCCTTGGCGAGAAATTTGAAGCCGAGCATAGACTCGATGAACGGCACGACCACATCGACGTTCGCGGCCAGCGCAACCCCGCCAATAACGCCGGCCATCGTGCCCATCAGGCCCACGAGCGTGCCCTGGATCAGAAAAATTTTCGTAACGCTGCCCGGACTCGCCCCCAGCGTGCGCAGTATCGCAATGTCTGACTGCTTGTCCTTGACCGCCATAAACAGACTGGAGACGATATTGAACGCCGCCACCGTGATAATCAGGAAAACGATGAAAAACATCATGCGTTTTTCGATATCGACGGCGCGAAAGAAATTCGCGTTCAGGCGCGTCCAGTCGGTGATGTGTGAATCGGGACCGAGGCTGCGTGACAGCTCGCGCGATACGACGCCTGCCAAAAACAAGTCCTTGAGTTTCAGCCGTACGCCGCTGACCTGTTCGCCCATGCGGTAGAGCTTCTGCGCATCTTCCATGTTCAGCAATGCAAGCCCCGAGTCATACTCGTAGTGGTCGACCGTAAATGTTCCCACGACCGTAAACTGCCGCAGGCGCGGCAGTATGCCCGCCGGGGTCACCTGGCCTTGCGGTGCGATCAACACCACTTTTTCGCCAACCAGCACGTTCAGCGCGCGCGCCAGCTCGCTGCCAAGCACAATGTTGAACTCGCCTGGTTTCAATGCGCCAAGGCTGCCGGTTCGCATGTGCCGCGCGAGATCGGCGACCTTCTCTTCGTCTTCCGGAATAATGCCGCGAATAAATGCACCGCGCACCGCGCCGCCGCTCGACAACAACCCCTGTGCGGACACGTACGGCGCAACCGCAATCACCTGCTCGTGCCGGGCAGCCTCGGCAGCTACGGTGCGCCAATCCGAGACGGTATTGTCCGCGCCCGTAACTTGTATATGCGACGCGACGCTCAGCATTCGCGTACGGACTTCGCGCTGGAAACCATTCATGACCGACAACACGGTAATCAGCACAGTAATGCCAAGCGCAATGCCAATGACCGACACCATCGAAATGAACGAAATGAAACGGCTGCGCTGCCGTGCACGCGTGTAGCGCAAGCCGATGAAGAGTTCGTAAGATCGCAAGATCGATGCCGCAGGCGAAAGCGCAAGTGTGCCACAACGCGCGGGATACATAAAAACAAACGCCCGCATTGTCCCTGATGCTACACTGCCCGACCTACCATGCACTGCACGCTGCTAGCCCCTGATCTGCTGCGCAAACCGGACCCGGACGGCTTGCCAAATCACGATGTGCATACGCCGGCGCTTGCCCGGCTGCTGGCGCGAGCACGCTGCACGACTTTCGACGCGGTCAGCATGGAACCGTGGTTGTGCGAGGCGTTTGGCGTTGCGCGCCAGCACGACTGGCCGGTCGCGCCACTCACCCTCATGCATGATGGCGTAGACCCCGGCAACGCCTACTGGCTGCGCTGCGATCCGGTTCATCTGCGCCCCCAACGCAACCAGTTGCTGTTGACCAATAACAGCGAGGTCGCGCCAACGATGGATGAAGCGCAATCCCTGGTAGCGACACTCAATGCTCATTTCGCGCCGGACGACCTTGCATTCCGCGCACCATGTCCGACGCGCTGGTATCTGCGTATCGAGCACGCCCCCGCGCTCACCACGCAAGCATTGCCGGAGATAGCCGGCGGGAACGTCGAACGCTATCTGCCCGCGGGAAATGAGAGCCTGCAGTGGCATCGCAAGCTCAATGAAATACAGATGGTGCTGCATGCACATCCGGTCAATCAGGCGCGCGAAACCACGGGGCAGCCTGCAATCAATAGCGTCTGGCTGTGGGGCGGCGGCGTGACACCCGTTGTGGATGGTGGCCGCTTCACGGACGTTTGGAGCGATGAGGCGCTAGCACTGTCATTGGCAATCCGGAGCGGCGTTCGGGCACATCAACTGCCGGAAAATGCCATGTCACTTTTCGACGCGACATCCAGTGACAACCGGCAGCAACTCGCGGTACTGCCGCAATTACGCACAGCCGCGCGCCATCCGAGCGCGGATCTTAGGCGCGCGACGCTAAGCGCGCTCGAAAAACACTGGTTTGCCCCGCTGCTTTCCGCGTTAAACCACCGGCGGCTGGAAAGATTGTCGATTGTTGTTCTCGACATCAAACGCTGTCGGCGCTACGACATCAGCAGCGGCAATTTGTGGAAATTCTGGCGTCCCATCCGGACGCTGAGGCATTATGCCTGACGCTACGGCCGTTATCCCCCGCACGGCGCAGCCAGAGCATGTCGCAGCGCTTGCGGCAGCCGGAATGCACCCGTTACTGGCGCGCCTTTATGCCGCACGCGGCGTGACCTCCCCTCAACAGCTCGTAACCGATCTCGGCGGACTCGCGCCGCTGACCGGCATGCACAACGTCGAGCGCATGGCCTCGATACTTGCCGATGCCATTGCTGCGAACGAGCGCCTGCTGATCATCGCCGACTACGATTCCGACGGCGCAACTGCGTGCGCGGTTGGCCTGCGAGCACTGCGGGAATTCGGCGCGACGGTCGACTATCTGGTCCCGAATCGCTTTGAATACGGCTATGGCCTGACGCCGGAAATCGTCACGCTCGCCAAAGCGCTCAAGAATCCCGACATTCTGATCACGGTCGACAATGGTATCGCCAGCGTCGATGGTGTCGCAGCCGCCAACCAGCTCGGTATGCGTGTGCTGATTACGGATCATCATCTGCCCGGCCCCACCCTGCCGGATGCGCTGTGCATCATCAATCCGAACCAGCCAGGTTGCGGCTTTCCGAGCAAACATCTTGCCGGCGTAGGCGTGATGTTTTACTTGATGCTTGCCCTGCGCGCCGAATTGCGCAAACGGGGAACGTTCAGCGGCAAGGTGGAGCCCAATCTGGCGGCGCTGCTCGACCTCGTCGCACTTGGCACCGTGGCCGATGTAGTGCGCCTCGACGAAAATAACCGGATATTGGTCCAGCACGGACTGCAACGAATCCGCAGCGGCAAATCCTGGCCGGGAATCGCCGCGCTGATGGACGTCGCCGCCCGGCAACCGTCCAAGGCATCGACCTACGACCTGGGTTTTGTGCTGGGACCCCGCCTGAATGCGGCGGGCAGGCTCGACGACATGGCGGTTGGCATCGAGTGTCTGATCAGCAACGATCCCGGCACTGCCGAACGCATCGCGCGCGAGCTCGACTCGCTCAACCGCGAACGCCGCTCGATCGAAGCCGGCATGCACGACAACGCACTCGTGGTGCTCGATCAGCTCGCACCGCAGGACAATTACAGTTTATGTCTGTTCGATCCCGGCTGGCACCAGGGGGTGATCGGCATCCTCGCCTCACGCATCAGGGAACGCTTGCACCGCCCGGTTATCGCATTCGCTCGCGGGGTCGACGGCGAACTCAAAGGCTCGGGCCGCTCGATCAGCGCGCTGCATTTGCGCGACGCGCTCGACCTGGTGACCAAGCGTGAACCCGGCCTGCTGCTGCGCTTTGGCGGACATGCCGCCGCTGCCGGACTGACATTGCGCGAGGCCGATCTCGATCGTTTTCGTGTCGCGTTTGAAGCAATCACACGCTCCCTGCTGACACCCGCTGATCTCGATCGTATTGTCGCAACGGACGGCGCATTAGCCACTGAGCACCTGACGCTGGAGTCAGCACGACTGCTCGAGCAGCAGGTATGGGGGCAAGGGTTTCCAGCGCCGACGTTCGACGATGAATTCGAAATCCTGCACCAGCGCGTAGTCGCCGAGCGCCATCTCAAGCTGCGCCTTGCCAGGGGAGCCTGCGAATATGAAGCGATGCTGTTCTCCCACGCAGACCTGCTGCCCAAACGCGCGCGTTTGATCTACCGTCTGGCGGTCAACGAATATGGCGGCAGACAGAAACTGCAGCTCAACGTCGAGCATTGGCGCCCTGCCAAGAACGCCTAATCGGTGACGGTGTCCTGTATAATCAGCGTTTTACGCTATGACGCCGCAATGGAAGCCGAACAACTTAACGCCCTAGCCCGGCGGCTGCAGGATTTGAGCCAGCGCAATGCCGAGCTGCGGAGGTATCTTTGACTTCGAAGCCAAACAGCAACGCCTCGCCGAAGTCGTCAAGCTAGCCGAAGACCCGTTGATCTGGAACGACGCCAAGCGCGCGCAGGAGCTCGGCCGCGAGCGCAAGACGCTCGAAACGCTGGTGCTGGCAATGGGCCGGCTCGACCAGGACCTGCGTGATGCCAGCGAACTGTTCGCGATGGCGCGCGCCGAAAACGACGACGCATCGCTCAAGACCATAGACGCCGACGCACTGGCGCTCGAGAAAACCGTCGTCGACCTGGAATTCCGGCGCATGTTCTCGAATCCGATGGATGCGAATAATTGTTTTGTCGATATCCAGTCCGGCTCCGGCGGCACCGAAGCACAAGACTGGGCGCAAACGCTCGAGCGCATGTATTTGCGTTACTGCGAGCGCAAAGGCTACGGCGTGGAAGTCCTCGAGGAGTCGCCGGGAGAAGTCGCAGGAATCAAGAGTGCCGCGCTCAAAGTAACCGGCGATTATGCGTTTGGCCACCTGCGTACCG
>Ga0315281_10006620_pt1 | contig 16444 bp, 15 predicted proteins | sample YL17G07_0_MG_FD_204540 | JGI IMG/M metagenome (GOLD analysis project Ga0315281, IMG submission 204540) | Sediment microbial communities from Yellowstone Lake, YNP, Wyoming, USA - YL17G07_0 | ecosystem: Environmental > Aquatic > Freshwater > Lake > Sediment | place: USA: Wyoming | collected... | reverse complement strand
GCTTGCCCTGTCGCGCCATCTCCGTGAGGTCGACGCTGTACTTTTCGAGGGCGCCGTAGCGGCTCTCCGCCGTCGGACTATCGACGCGGGCGCCGCCGCGGACCTCCTGGATCGCCTGGTAGAGGCGCTCTTTGTCGACGTTGAGCTCGCGCAGGATGCGGGCCGATTCGCCGTCCTTGTCGTCGGCGATGGCGATGAGCAGGTGCTCCACGCCGACGTATTCGTCCTTCAGGCGGTCGGCCTCCGCGTTCGCCGTCTCCAGGAGGCGGATGATGCGCGGCGTCGTGTATATCTGCACGACGTCGTATGCCAGCTTGGGCGCGCGGTCGAGCGTGTCCGCGACGCGCTGGCGCAGCCGCGGGACGTCGACGTTCAGCTTGGCGAATATCTGCTGCGCCAGTCCCGCCGGATGCTGGAGCGCAGCCAGGAAGACGTGCTCCACGTCCCACTGGGGGTGTCGCTGCTGTCGCACCATCTCCTGGGAGGCGGCGAGCACCTCCTGCGCCTGCTGTGTGAACCTATCTTGTCTCATCATGGTAGTACCTCTTCGAAATCGTTTCCGCGTAGGTCGGGCGTCTCGCCCGACCGGTCTCGCATTCCGAGCGAGCAGGATGCCCGCTCTACGCGCTGAACTGTCATCGCCTACCCACTCCGTTGAGAGTCGTCCAGCGGCGCCAGCAAGCGGCGGTCCCGCAATTGCTGCAGCTCCCGACGCAACGCTTCCAGTTCCTCGTTCATCTCCTGGATGCGCTGGTTCATGCGCAGGATCACCTCCGCGCCGGCCAGGTTCACGCCCAGGTCGTCGATGAGACGGTGTATCTGTCGCAGCCGGTTGACGTCGGCGACGGAGTACAGTCGTATTCGCCCCTGTGAACGCGACGGCTTCAGCACCCCCACGCGCTCGTAGTAGCGAAGCGTCTGCGCGTGCATGCCGACCATCCGCGCCGCCACGCTGATCACGTAGCAGGGCTCGTCATCGTTCGCCATATCTTCAAAGTCATCTGCCACTTCAGTTCGTCCCCTCTCGGAGCACCGCCGTCGTCTTGCGCAGCCTGCCCTCTCGCACAAACGAGAGCCGCAGGCGGCCGCCCGACGCCTGGTTCGCCGCCGCCGCAAGCGCCTCGCCGGACGTGACCGGTCGGTCCTCCACTTCGACGATGACGTCGGAGACGCGCAGGCTGGCGCGGGCCGCCGGGCTGTTCGGCACGACCTCCAGCACCAGGAGCCCCTGCTGCTGCGCCAGGCCGGCGCGACGCCTCGCGTCCGGCTCGATCTCCGCCGGAATGCCGCCGATGCCCAGTCGATGCTGCTGGTGCTCGCGCATCTCTTCCAGCCGCGACAGGGCGTTCAGCGCCGTCGCAATCGGGATCGCGAAGCCGACGCCGCGTGCGAACGGCATGACGGCCGACGTTATGCCGACGACACGACCGCCCGCGTCGACGAGCGGGCCGCCGGAGTTGCCCGGGTTGACGGGCGTGTCCATCTGGATGAGGGCGGTGAGGCGGAAGCTAGGACCGGCCTCAAGCGTTCGCCCCAGGGCGCTAACAACGCCGGCCGTCACGCTCCAATTCAATCCGTATGGATTTCCGATAGCGACGACGAGCTGGCCGACGCGCAGCGGCCCGGCGTTCAGCTCCGCCACCGGCAGGCCGATGGCGCCGATGCGCAGCACCGCGAGATCGACCGTCGGGTCGGCGTACTCGACGCCGGCCTGGAAGCGACGGCCGTCCGCCAGCGTGACGCGCACGAGCTGCGTGCCCCGCACGACGTGCTCGTTCGTTAGCACGCGCCCGTCCGAGGCGAAGATGACGCCCGAGCCGGTCCCCGTGCCCTCGCCGCGCTGCGCGCGGCTCGGGCCTCTCCGTCCCAGCACGTCGATCTTGACGACGGCTGGCCCGACGGTCTCGGCAGCGCGGCTCACGGCCTCCGAGTAGGTGTCCAGCGCTCGTTTTTCACTCGTATTCGCAGCCATTATCGTCATGCTCCGAGGGCTTTGAGGTCCTCGAAGAGCTTCTCCTCTTTCGCTGATAGCTTCTCCGGCAGGACGACCCTCACCTTCGCGAAGAGGTCGCCTTTCTTGCCGCTGCTGTTGGTCTTCGGCATGCCCAGACCGGCCAGGCGGAACGTCTTGCCGTTCTGTGTCAGGCGGGGGATGGTGAGCGCCACTTCGCCCTTGATCGTCTTCACGCGCGCTTCGCCGCCGAGAACGGCGTCGCTGAGCGGCACCGTCACCTCGGTGTAGAGGTCGTCGCCGTGTCTCTCCAACCGCTCATGTGGCCGGACCTTGACCTTCAGGTACAGGTCGCCGACAGCGCTGCCGCGGATGCGCACCCGCGCGCCGTCGGCGACGCCCGCCGGTATTTTCGCCTCGATGCGATGCGGCTTCAGGACGACGCCCTGCCCCTGGCAGACGTGACATGCCGCGCCGGCGATCTCGCCGCTGCCGCCGCAAGTAGCGCAGCGCTCCTGGCTGGTCAGCTCGAAGACGCGGGTCGTGCCGTTGTAGGCCTCCTCCAGCGTGATCTCGACCGGCACCTCCGTCGCTCTCGGCTGAGGCCGCCCGCGACGTCCGCCGCCGCGGAAGAGATCGAAGATGCTGTCGAGGCCGGGGATATCGGAGAACTCGAAGGTCTCTCCTGGACCACCGCGTCCCGAAGGTGCGCCGGAGAAGTCGAAAGTGAAGCTTCGTCCGCCGGCCCGGCCGCGTGCCTGACGCTGCGCCTCCTCTATCTGGTCGGCGTATTGCCAGCGGTCGCCGTAGCGATCGTATTTCTTGCGCTTCTCGGCGTCGGAGAGCACCTCATAGGCGGCGTTGACCTCCTTGAAGCGCGCCTCGGCGTTCTTATCGCCGGGATTTACGTCGGGGTGCAGCTTGCGGGCCAGCTTGCGATATGCCTGGCGGATCTGTTTTTGGTCAGCCGTCCGGCTCACACCGAGGACGTCGTAGTAGTCTTTTGCCATTCGCCTCTCACCTTTATTCAATTATGACGCTGCAACATCATGATGTCAAGAGACTTGACAACGACATTGCATATTGCTACTCTGATGATGGTTGATTGTCGGTCAGGCAATGACTCTCGAAAGCAGACTTGAGATAATCCAATGGAGGCCGAAGAGGCCTGCCGGCGGAAGAGGAAATAACCGAAGTGGAGGTGAGCACGATGGCAAACATAACACGTTGGGACCCGTTCCGTGAGATGGTCAGGATGAACCGGCTGATGGACCGCTGGTTCGAAGAGACGCCGCGCATGTGGCTCGGCGAGTTCGACGGCGGCGAGGGCTACGTCCCGCTCGACCTTTACGAAACCGACGATGCCGTGGTTGTCCGCGCGACGTTGCCGGGCGTGAAGCCTGAGGACGTCGACATCTCGATCACCGGCGAGACGCTGACGATTCGGGGCGAGAGCAAGCACGAGGAAGAGGAGAAGAAGCGGAACTACTACCGCCAGGAGTCGTGGTACGGCAGCTTCGCCCGCTCCATGGCGCTGCCGGCGCAGGTGGAGGCCGACAAGGCTGACGCGACCTTCGAGAACGGCGTCCTGAAGCTGACCATCCCGAAGGCTGAGGCCGCGAAGCCGAAGACCATCAAAGTGAAGCCTCACGAGATGATCGAGGCGAAGAAGTAGTCTACCGAGGCGCTATCGATGGCGAGGCCTGGTCCTGTGGGGGCCGGGCCTCTTGCTATATTCGCCCAGCTCTCGTTTGACGCTCATATGGGCCGATGGCAAACTGGAATCAGGTCACAAACAGGCCCAACGAGGCAAATCGCATGTCCGAACTCCCGCGCGGGCGACGCGACGCGCTGCGCCGCGCCTGGCCGCTCATCCCCGCGTTCGCCGTTCTCGTCGCCTTCAGCATCGGCCTGTCCTGCACGCCGCCGGGACGCGCTGCCGTCAGCGGCGCCTTCTTCTTCCCCGATATGATGGCGCCCCTGCCACTGCGGCCCGTCACCTGGACGACGAACGCGCCCATTCGCGAGCAGACGATCATCCAGTACGACGGCCGGTACTCAATGCCCGTCGACGTCTATCGCCCCGGCGACGGCAAACAGCACGGCGCCATGATCCTCTCGCCGGGGGCGCCGCCGCTGGCACCCGACGACTCGCGCCTCACGCGCCTCGCCGGCGACGTCGCGCGGGCGGGCTTCGTCATGCTCATCCCCTACTCGCCGGACCTCGAGGCGGAGATGATCTACCCGCGGGAGGTCGATGCCCTCATCGCGGAGTTCCAGTACCTCCAGCGCCAGCCCTACGTGAAGCAGGACAAGATCGGCTACATCGGCGTCAGCGTGGGGTCGCCCTTGGCGCTGCTTGCCGCCGCCGACCCGCGCATCAACAACGACGTCGCCTACGTCGTCTCCTTCGGCGGCTACTACGACGCCACGGACGTGCTCCGTTCTGTCACGACCGGCGTCATCAGCTACGACGGCCTCGAAGAAAGCTGGACGCCGGATGAGCACACCGTCGACGTGATGTCGGAGCAGGTCATCAACCGCCTCGCCGATGCCGGCGACCGCGACGTCCTCATGCGCGCCCTCGTTTACCGCCAGCCGGACGCCACCGGCGATCTGTGGCGCCTGACGCCGGAAGGTCGCGCGGCCTTCGACCTGCTGACGAATCACGACCCGTCGCGCGTCGACGAGCTGCTGGCGAAGCTGCCGGCGGAGCCCCGTCAGGCCCTGCGCGACCTCTCGCTCGGCGGCCGCCTCCAGGGCCTGCGCGCCGAGACGTTCGTCCTCCACGACACGAGCGACCACTTCGTGCCCTACACGGAGTCACGGCGCTTGCGCGATGCCCTCCAGGGGCAGGTCAAGCTGCACTTCACGGAGGTCGACATCTTCGAGCACGTCGAGCCGACCGTGAACCGTGATGCGCATACTCTTCTCACGGACAGCGCGAAGCTCTACTTCCATCTCTTCCAGATCCTCACCCACTTCCGCTAGAGGTCGCTGACTTCCCAACGGATGCGGAACGGACAAACGGATGGCAAGATGTCGACCGCGGTGGGAATCCGTCTGATCGCTATCGTATCCGTTGACCTCCTTGACTTGTCGGTCGTGATGCGATGATACTGTGGCGAAACGGACGCCCGTTTCCGGAATCGATGCGTCCAGTTCCACGGGAGCAAGAACGTGGGCAGATGGAGCCTCCTCACCAATCACGCTCTGGTCCTGATCGCCGTCGGCCAGAGCCCGCACTCGACGCTGCGGGAGATCGCCCAGTCGGTCGGGATCACGGAGCGGGCGGCGCTATCGATTCTGCGGGCACTCGAAGAGGACGGGCTGATCAGCCGCGAGCGGCAGGGGCGCCGCAACCGCTACTGGCTGCACTACGGCGCGATACTGCGGGAGCATCGCGAGGGGGGCCTGACGCTCTTGCAGATAACGGAGCTCCTTGCGGACATAGCGCGCCGGGCCTGACTCATTCCGGCGCGCTGCCATTCGCTGAGCGATTGTGACCAATGTAGAGGAAGGCTTTAGCCTTCCACGTCATCGCCTGAAAGAGATTGCCCCGGAGTGGCGCGACGTGGAGGACTGATGTCCTCCTCTACATTCTTGTCCACGCCCGCTGAAATCCCGGCAATTGGCGCAAAGAGAGGGCCGGATGCCCCTTCCGGCCCTCTCTCGATCTGTCGATATCGTCCGAAACGGGCCGACTAGTAGTCCTCCCGCTCCCAGATTGCGGCGTAGCCCATGCCGCTCCCCTGGCAGAGCGTCGTCAGCGCCCAGCGGCCGCCGTTCTTTCGAAGTTGGTAGGCCGCCGTCATGACGAGTCGCGCCCCGGACGCGCCCAGCGGGTGGCCGATGGCGATAGCGCCTCCCCAGGGGTTGATCTTCTCGACGACCTTGTCCGACGCCTTCAGCTCTCGGATCCAGTAGTTGATCACGCAGGCGAATGCCTCGTTGATCTCGATCACGTCGAAGTCTTCCAGCTTCATGCCCGTGCGGTTGAGCAGCTTCTCCGTCGCCCAGCGCGGCCCGACGCCCATCACGTCCGGGTCGACGCCGACGGTCGCGGAGTGGCGATAGGTCAGGAGGGGCTTCCAGCCGCGCTCCTTCGCGATCTCCTTCGTCGTTACCAGGGTGATGGTGGCGCCGTCGTTGCGAGGGCAGGAGTTGCCGGCGGTGACGAAACCGTCCTCCTTCATGATGGGCTTTAGCTGACTTAGCGCCTCGAGGTTTGTTTCGCGTCGTGGCCCCTGGTCTTTGGCGATGGTCTCGCTGGAGCCGTCCTTGTACTTGATGGTGATGGGCATGATCTCGCTGTCGAAGTTGCTCGCGTCCTGGGCGGCGACGGAAAGCTGCTGGCTGCGCAGCGACCACTCGTCGGCCTCTCTCCGCGTGATGCCGAATCGAGCGTGGAGGTTTTCCGCCGTCCAGAGCATGTTCATGATCCGCGGGTCCCGAATCTGGTGCCACCACGGCAGGAGATCGGCCTCCTTCCAGTCGGGCGGGTAGGGCGTGTCTGTGACTTCGGGCATCGGGCCCGGGAAGACTCGTGGCGGCGCGGGCTTGCCTGCCGCCTCCTCCGGCGGAACGACGCCCAACCGGTCCATCGTCTCGATGCCGCCGGCGAGCACGATGTCGGCGCCGCCGCAGGCGACGCACTGGCACGCCTCGACCGTCGTTTGCAGGGCGCTGGCGCATTGCGTGTTCACGTCGGTGCCCCAGATGCACTCCGGCAGGCCTGCTTCGAAGAGGTAGGTCCGCGCCTTCGTGCTCCGCGACGCCAGGTGCACCGACCCGAGATGCACCTCATCGATGTCGTTGGCGTCGAGCTTGTTCCTGCGGATGGCCTCCTTGAGCAGGGGGACCATCAGGTCGACGTGGCTTATAGCGCGAAAGACGCCCCGGCGGCCGGCGCGCCCGAAAGGTGTGCGAACCCCATCTACGACAACTGCTTCTCGCATCAATCTCCTCCTCGCGTGGTTATTCCTTCAAAGCTGTCGCCAGCATATTCAGGGTCCCGTTACCGGTCAATCGAAGAAAGAGAGGGCCGGACTGCGCGTCCGGCCCTCTGCGTTGCTGTTTGCGATGCCCGCTCGGGCAGTCGACCTAGTAGTCTTCGCGCTCCCAGGCTGCGGCGAAGCCCATGCCGAGGCCCTGGCAGAGCGTGGTGAGCGCCAAGCGGCCGCCGTTGTCTTCGAGCTGGTGGGCTGCGGTCGTGATCAGGCGCTGGCCTGTGGCGCCCAGCGGGTGCCCGATGGCTATCGCGCCGCCCCAACGGTTCATCTTTTCGATGACCTTGTCCGACAGCTTGAACTCGTGGATGAAATAGTTGACCACGCAGGCAAACGCCTCGTTGAGCTCGATCACGTCGAAGTCTTCGAGCTTCATCCCGGTACGCTCCAGAAGCTTCTTCGTTGCCCAACGCGGGCCGATGCCCATCACGTCGGGGTCCACGCCGACGGCCGCGGAGGCGCGGTAAGTCAACATCGGCTTCCAGCCCCTCTCCTTGGCGATCTCCTTCGTCGTCACGAGGCACATGGTGGCGCCGTCGTTCTGCGGGCAGGAGTTGCCGGCGGTGACAAGTCCGCCCTCCTTGAAGACAGGCCGAAGCTCCTGCAACGCCTGCAGGTTGGTCTCGCGGCGCGGGCCCTGGTCCTTGCTGATTGTCTCGCTGCTGCCGTCCTTGTAGTTGATCGTGATAGGCACGATCTCGTCGTCGAACCTGCCGGCGTCCTGGGCGGCGCAGGCAAGTTGCTGGCTGCGCAGCGACCATTCGTCCGCTTCCTGGCGGGTGATGCCGTAGCGCTCGTGGAGGTTTTCCGCCGTGTAGAGCATGTTGAAGATCTGGGGGTTCTTTATTGCGTACCATGGGGTCAGGAGATCGGCGTCTTTCCATTCCGGCGGGTAAGGCAGGTCCGACTTCGGCGGCATAAGCAGCGAAGCCATCCCGCCGCCCCTCTGGCCGGCCATCTCCTCCGGCGACGTTACGCCTTGCCGGCCCATCGTCTCAATGCCGGCGGAGAGTATGATGTCGGCGGAGCCGGCCATCACCCTCTCGCACGCCGCTGTCGTCGTGTACAGGCCGCTGGCGCACTGCGTGTTCACGTCCGCTCCCCAGATATTGTCGCCGAAGCCCTGCTCGAAGAAGTACTGCCGGTTCTTGCTCATCGGCGAGACGACGCCGGCCGAGCCCACGTAGAATTCGTCGATGTCCTTGACGTCGAGGTTGTTCCGTTTCAGGACCTCCTTGATGACGGGAGCCATCAATTCGGAGTGGGTGATTGCGCGGAAGACGCCCCTTCTGCCCGCGCGGCCAAACGGCGTGCGAATGCCGTCAACAACTACTGCTTCTCTCATTGAAGAAACTCCCTCCCTTTCGAAAAAGTGGCGTTTATCGTGCCTGTAGAGCCAGCATAGGGATGAAGGCGTTATTGGTCAACATATTGTGCGCGCCTTCACGTGACCAACTCCGCGAAGAGCGGTCCTAACTCCAATCCCCCGTAACCGAGCTCTTGCGCCATCTCCTCGACGGGCAGTCGCTGCCCCATCGACCACAGCCGCTTGAGGCGCTTGCCCGCTTCGGCGCTGAGGAACCACTGCTCGCCGAAGTCCGCCTCCAGACGCTGTCGCAACTGCGCCTCGAAGGCCCAGGCGCGGAGATAGCGGGCGCAGTAGAAGCTGTCGTCCACGTCGAAGAGGTAGTCCGCGGGGTTGTAGCGAACGCCGAGGCAGGTCGTGAGGAGGTCGGCGTAACGCTTCGATTTCGACCGCGGGTTGTCGCTGCGGTGTAGCTCCAGCTCATAAAGCAGCTTGGCAGCGTAGCGTCGTATGATGTACAGCTTGTAGAAGCGCTTGAAGGCGACGAAGTCCTCCGCGCCCCGCCAGCCAAGGCGCTCCCGCAGCCAGACGGCGTCGTACACGAGGTGCTCCATGAGGAAGGCGAAGGCCTCCGTGACGGAGTTGTCGCCGAGGCCGCGCGCCGCGAACGGCAGCGATGGGTCGACGTGCGCAAAGTGCTCCGTGTGGCCCGCCTCGTGGAAGAGGGCGGCGTAGTCGTCCTGGCCGCCGTGCGGGTTGATGACGAGCTTGACCTCGCCGGGGATGAGGATCGCTGCGCAGAACGCCCGCGGCGACTTCTGTGGCCGCGCCTCGACGTCCAGCCGCACGCCCGCCTGGCGTTCGACGTCGATTCCCAGGGCCGCGAGCGTCTCCCTCAGCGACGGCAGGAGCTGCTCCGGCGGGAAGTGCGAATCGAACTGCGGCGAGCGGAAGAGATAGGCGAGGTCGCTTCGCTCCGCGGCCGCCGGCGCCACGCCGATCTCGTCCAGATAGCGCGCCAGCCGCAACCGGTAGTCCGCCTCGCTCTCCCATAGGAACGCTTCCAGCGGCGCCGCCAGGTCGTCGAGCGCCAGCCGCCCGACGTCCTCGCATAACGCGGCGTAATCGGCGTAGCCGAGCGAACGCGCCTCCGCGTAGAGGGCGTCCCAGCGCTCCTCGCGCAGAGGGTTCTGCGCCGCCGTCAGCTCTACGCGCAGGCCGTCGATGTGATGGCGACGCTCCGCGTCAGCCTCGTTGGCGATGAGGACGGACAGCGCGCGATAGGGCACCTCCTCGCCGTCCAGGGTCGCCGCGTCGCTTGTCTCGCGGGCCGCTATCGCCTCGCTGAGCGATTTCGCGGCGTTCTCCAGGTATCCTTCGATGACAAACGCCCGCAGCGGCGACCAGCGCTCGTCGTCGTGCGGCGCGGCGTCGAGAGCGGCGATGGTCTTCTTCGTGAAGAGGCGCGCGTGCCGCTCGAAGATGGGGACGATCGACAGGTCTTGCTTGAGGCCGGCGCCGTTGAGATAGTACTCGCGCGTGAGGTCGCGGCTGAACGCCTCCGCCTCGGCGTCCAGGCGATCCAGCAGGGGTTTTGCCGGCAAGAAGCTCCTTCCTCCTAGGAATGATGAACATCAATGCGCCGTCGGCCACGTCGCACGTCCCGCCGCTGGCGGGACAGCTCGCGGCCTTCTTCTATTGATTCTGGGGGGACACCCCCCAATCCCCCTGCCAGGGTGCCTGCGGCACCCTTGACCCGCGCTCTGACCGATCCTCGAAACAGCCGCTACAGAGTGATGATCCTGGCGCGGGGCTTGCCGTCCTTCACGTCCAGCAGCGCCGCCGTCCGGCCGGCGAAGGTCAGCGTTTTGCCCGCCGCGCCCGGATTGACGTACAGCATACCGCCTTTCTCCTCGATAAGCGACCGGTGCGTGTGCCCCTGCACGACGACGCTCGCGCCCGGGCCGGGCCGCGCATCCTGCGGCCGGTGGACGAGGTAGACGCTCAGGCCGTCGATCTCGACCGTCGCGTCCGCGGGGAAGCGGCCGGCGACCAGCGGGCTGTCCATGTTGCCGTGCACGGCGACGACCGGCGCTATTGCCTCCAGGCGCTCGACGACGTCGAGGCTGCCTATGTCGCCGGCGTGCAGGATGCGCTCGACGCCGCGGAAGACGTCGGGAAGTCGCGGGTCGAAGTAGCCGTGGGTGTCAGAGATGAGACCGATCAGCATGAGATGGGCTTGTGAAGACTCGAACTGGATTGCGGTGCATCAAGGGCGATGGTCGTCGCCACACGCGACCTAGTCTGTGAAGAGACTTAACAGCTCAGATAGGTCACGGAGTTGCTGGGTCCTGCCATCAACCTTGGCAACATCTACCACGAGTCTCTTACAGACGTGGAATACCGCATCGATTCGGTACTCCGCTAGGACTTTGTCCAGGCGAGCCGGACTGTACTCGTTCGTGACAGCGTAGAATCTTAAGCGCGGCCTAAGCGTCTTGAAATACCCGCATTCGTCCTTGAGATCCTTCAAGCGATCGTGGCGCAGGCTCCACTTTGCAGAAACAAGCCCGACTTCCGACCCGCCTGCCATCACCACGATATCTGGTTTGGACCTCGGTGCCTCCCTGCTTGTGATTTCAGGGAAAACAGCCTTGCCTATCGCTCCCTCGGGCAGAAAGGTGTACTTATTTGACGAGAAGCGCTGGAGCAGTAGTAGCAAGGATTCCACGAATCCGATGCCGAGAGGGTTCTGGCGCTGCGTTACGCGAGGGAACAGTTCGCTCTTGAGAAGCAAGTCCACCTGGTTCGCGAGGTCATCAGGACTGCAACTGAACGCGTCTGCCACGGCCTCCTTGACTGCCTCGGCACGGGAAGACCACGTCGATTTGAGTAGGTCATTGGCGTCGATAATGTGCGGCAGACCGTGTTCGAACCAGAGGAGCAGCCGGTATATGCCCTGCCATGCCGTTGACGGATCGACGAGATAGGGTTCAAGGGTCGTGGCAATGAAGTCGCTGTACTGTTGTCTGGAAGGCATCAGGCGGGTTTGATGAAAGCGATGACTTGCTCGCCGTGCATGCGCGCCTCGATACCGGTCTTGTCGCTGACACGGCTCATAGGCATGAGACGACGATTCCTATCTATTGTTCGGTCTTTGACCCCTACGAGTCGGAACCCAATGCGTTCTCCGAGTTCCGCCAATACGAGAGCGGTCGGAACCTCGGTGCCACGTACGGTGGATGACCCTACCACCACGATGGCGGAACGGCCCTTTCGCAAAACTCGGTGCATTTCAGCCAGCGCCAAAGACATGTCCCGGAAGTACTTCGCGATCACTCCGGCGCGTCTCCCGTCTTTCGCGCGTAGCTCGCTGAGCAATCGCTGCCCTGTGTCACTGAGCATCGAATGGTCGTCTTCAAGACGCAATTCGGCGCCAATGTACGTTCGACGGAGCTGAGACAGCGTATCCACTCGGTGGCCCAGCCACACGAGGGAGAACTTGTGCGCGCGCATGTAGTCGATTGCGTTCGCATATGGTGGCGACGTGACGATGAGATCTACACTGCGATCCGCGATGGGCAAGGACCTTGAATCGGATCTCAGGATGTGGGCACGACCTGGCCAGGCGCCAATGTCTCCAAGCGTCTTGGCCACTTTCCGCAGCCTTTCTTCGAATACCTCAACAGCGTTCCGTATTCTTTTGTCCTCCACTCTGTGCGGCCGCGAGTGAGCCAGATCACGAGCTCGCGACACTCCGCCGCTCTTGGTGACAATCCCTGAAGAGAAGATGACTTCAAACAGCCGGCGACTGGGTGGTGTGGTTAACTTGGCTATGGCATCCCTCAAAGAGCCCAACTCAGCGATAGTACTGGGCTCGAACCAGTACTGAATGAAGCTCCTGGTGCTGTCATCGAACGAGGCCAGGACACGCTCCGCGTAGCCCGATCCCTCATTTGCGAGGAGCAGGCGCGCATAGTCGGCGATGTTCTCTCCCACGGAGAGCACCCAGTCTGGGTCCATAGAAGTCGTCTTGGCGAAACAGATGGAAGCAGCAAGTGGGTCAAGATCCGCGCCGATTCCAATGCGGCCCGCTAGCGCCGCCTCAACGATGGCTGTTCCCGAGCCAGCCATCGGATCAAGCACCACCTCGCCAACATCCGTCAACTGTTCAATAAAGGCCCTAGGCAATTGAGGAGGAAACTTAGCGGCAAAGGCATGCGTATTGTGGCTGGCGTAGGCCGTGTCGTGGCCGTTGAAGCTCAGGTCGCTTTGCAGCCGAGCCCTGAGGCGTTCCTCGATCTTGGAATCGCCGTACGCTAACTGAACGGGCTCTGCCACGCGTTTGGAGGTCAAAAAACCTGGTCCCAAAATGGATAAGAATGCTTAGCGGATCGCCGTGTTGTTGGGGAGAGAATACGACTACGTCACGGCGCAGTCAAGGTCGGAGGCTCTTGGCAACAGAAGGCAGAGATTCGAGGGCGACGGCCGCGGCCCCCAGCGCTGCCGAGCGGTCGCCGAGCTCGCCGACCACGATGCGCACGTCGCTCCAGCTCTGCTCGAACGACTCCCGCTGCGCCGTCTCCCGCGCCGGCCCGAGGTAGAGGTCGCCCATCTTGGTCAGACTGCCGTCGAGGACGATGACCTGCGGGTTGAAGACGTTGATCAGGCTGGCCAGCCCGACTCCCAGCGCGTGGCCCGCCGCGGCGATGAGCTCCCGCGCGTCTTCGTCGCCCCGGTTGGCGGCTTCGTGGACCAGCTTCGCGGTCAGCGGCTGCTCGTAGGCCATCCGCGCCAGCAGCGACCGGGGACGCCGCGCGACCAGCCTGCGGGCGAGTCGCGCTATCGCGATTCCGGATGCGTACATTTCCAGGCAGCCGCGACGGCCGCAGTGGCAGCGGGCGCCATGGGCGTCTATCGTCATGTGGCCCACTTCGCCGGCCGCGCCGGAAGCGCCTCGATAGAGGTTCCCGTCGATGATGATGCCGCCGCCGACGCCGCTGCTCACGGTGAGGAACAGCATGTGACGGCTGCCGCGGCCCGACCCCCAGCGGTGCTCGGCGAGGGCGGCCGCATTGGCGTCGTTCTCCAGGACGCAGGGCACGCCGAACTCTTTCGCGATGATCGACGCAAGGGCAACGTCGTGCCAGCCGGGCAGGTTCGGGGGAGAGGTGATTATGCCGTGCGCGTAGTCGACAGGCCCCGGCGCGTCGATGCCGATGGCCGCGAGTCGGGCGCCGCCGGCGTCGGCGACGGCCTGTCGCAGCGACGCGACCATGTTGCCGATGACGGCGTCGGGCCCGTCGGCGCCCTGAGTCGGTCGCAGGTCTTCGGCCAGCAGCTTGCCGTGCTCGGTCACGACGACAGACAGTATCTTCGTCGCGCCGAGGTCAACGCCGCCGATAACCGGGAAATCCTTTCCGCTCACGCCACGAATGTAGCCGCTGCCAGAAAAAGATACAAGTAGGGGCGGCGATCAACCCGTCCCTGGAAGCCAGGGAAGCTCCCAATGCGGCATATCTCATGGTACAAAGCCTATCTCACACGACCCACTATTTCGAAGGGGGGTACCAGGGTGACATAGGCTACACCAGCCACCAGGAGAAGGCCTACTGGATCGATATGTCCAGTAACGGTGTCAACGGCACGTACAACACTTACGTGGGACTTGACCGGATAATGAACAACACCGATGATACCACTCCTAACTCCTGGTATGACTCGACGGCTTATCCAGTTCCTTGGCCGACCGCTGAATACTGCTTCAAGAATAGGGCCGAGGCCGGAGGTGTCAGCACTTCCGATTACTATCATTGGGGGCCACAGACGAAGGCGTACTGCATCTCCACCGCCACTACCCCTCCGCCTGGAACCTGTGGAACCTACAAGGTTGTCACGACGACCGACAGGAACAGCAACGTATACATTCGCGTATACAATTTCTCGGGAGCCACGATCACCAACGTTGTTGTCACTCGGACAGACAACAGCACCATCTGCCCTCTCGGGAATATCTCCAATAATGGCAGCAAAACTTGCTCCTACTCCGTTTCTGGATCGGGGACTGTTCGAATCTACTACAACGGCACTTGGGGTTACTGCGACAGCATCCAGTACAGCGGGTAGCAATATGGCGCTGAGGAATTTCGAACGCAAGCCAGAGAAAGGAGCCGTCTCATGTTAGTCAGAGTCCTAACAACACTCAGCCTGCTGGTGGCCACGTCCATCACTGCCCTCGGTACGGCGCGGGCTCAAACGGCTGAGCCCGGTTCGGCGCAGGCGACACTCACCGCCACAAGTGTGCCTGCGACGCCAGTGGCAGCAGCCACTGCGGAGCCGGCTACGCCATTACCGCAACCAGACAAGGGAATGACCGTTGTAGGCTACATAATCCAAGACACCAACGGCGACGGCGTTCGGAGCGCCGGTGATAAGCCCGCCCAGACTCTAGTGCAGCTACACCGACTCTCCGCTGAGAAGGTCGGATCGGGCGCGAACGTGGGGTCCGATCAGAATGGCCGCTTTGAGTTCACGAATGTCTCGCAGGGCCAATATCTTCTCTCAGTGTGGTGGTCTCCCGGCTTCGTCACACTGCAAGGACAATCCGCATCTTCTGTCGTTGCAGATCACCCCGATGTAGTCTTGCTTAAACTGGAGGTTACATCGGACGGCTCTTCCTCATTTCAGGGTGCAACCCTGGTAGCCAGCGACCCATCCTCGGTCGCCAAGGAGATTGGCCCCAGCGCGGCCACTGAATTTACGAGTCTCACTTTCCTGGTAAAGCCGCTGCCTGAGGGTTTAATTCCTTATCCCGTCTCAGTAGGAGGGGATGCACTTCTACCCGTGGGTAGCGCGAGCTTGCCGCAAGTCTCGATGCCCTCATCCGGCGACGCCGAAGGCGGCTCGGGTCGGAGCTGGGCAGTCTGGCTCGTCAGCCTTAGCGCCACCGTCTTCTTGGGTGCGACGGCGTTGCTGCTGCTGGAAAGCAGAAGAAGGGCGCGGAGCCCCTAAAGGGCTAGGATCACACACGAAGTAGGGGCGGATCGCGATCCGCCCCTACCAATTCCTTCGAGAATGAACGCCTAGTACATCGGGGGCTGCGGTGGCATGCCCATCGCCGGCTGCCTCTCCGGGATGTCGGTCACTAGGCAGTTCGTCGTCAGCACCATGCCGGCGATGCTTATCGCGTTCTCCAGGGCGGCCCGCGTCACCTTCAGCGGGTCGATGATCCCTTTCTTCTCCATGTTACCGTATTCGTCCTTCGCCGCGTCGTAGCCCTCGCCCTTCTTCATCTCCTTGACGTTTTGCACCATCACCGATCCGTCCTGGCCGGCATTGATTGCGATGCGGCGCAGCGGCTCCTCCAGGGCGCGACGCAGGATGTTCACGCCCGTCCTCTCGTCGGCCTCCAGCTTCGACTTTTCGAGCACCGGCAGGGCGTTGATGAAGGCGACGCCGCCGCCGGCGACGATCCCCTCCTCCACCGCCGCGCGCGTCGCCGAAAGGGCGTCCTCGACGCGGTGCTTCTTCTCCTTCAGTTCAACCTCCGTCGCGGCGCCGACCTTGATGACGGCGACGCTGCCGGCCAGCTTGCCCAGCCTCTCCTGCAGCTTCTCGCGGTCCCAGTCGGAGGTCGTCGTCTCGAGGGCCGCCTTTATCTGGGCGACGCGGCCCTGCACGGCCTCCGGCGAGCCCTTGCCCTCGATAATCGTCGTCTCTTCCTTGGCGACGACGATGCGGCGGGCGCGGCCGAGGTCGTCGATGCTCACGGAGTCGAGCTTGCGGCCCAGCTCTTCGCTGATGACGGTGGCGCCGGTGAGGGCGGCGAGGTCGCCCAGGTTCTCCTTGCGCCGGTCGCCGAAGCCCGGCGCCTTGACGGCGACGACGTTGATGGTGCCGCGCAGCTTGTTGACGGCCAGCGTCGCCAAAGCTTCCCCGTCGCAGTCCTCGCAGATGATGAGCAGGTTCTTGCTCACCTGGAGCAACTTCTCCAGCATCGGCAGGATGTCCGCGACAGAGGAGATCTTCTTGTCGGTCACCAGGATGTAGGCGTCCTCTATCTCCGCCTCCATCTTCTCCGGGTTGGTGACGAAGTAGGGGCTGATGTAGCCGCGGTCGAAGGCCATGCCCTCGACGTACTCGACCTCGGTGGCGATGCCCTTTGACTCCTCGACGGTG
>Ga0315281_10006619_pt1 | contig 16447 bp, 14 predicted proteins | sample YL17G07_0_MG_FD_204540 | JGI IMG/M metagenome (GOLD analysis project Ga0315281, IMG submission 204540) | Sediment microbial communities from Yellowstone Lake, YNP, Wyoming, USA - YL17G07_0 | ecosystem: Environmental > Aquatic > Freshwater > Lake > Sediment | place: USA: Wyoming | collected... | reverse complement strand
CGAGGGAGAACCGAATAAGTCAGAAGAGATGATTGGAAATTGGCTGGTTCGGAAGAAATCGATACGACGGAACAATCTGGCAACCGCGACAAGAACGCTAATATTCTCAGGAAAAGCAATTGGTTCATTCGGAAAGGGCATAGTCTGATTCAAAATTGGTCTGGGAGCCCATGCCTTCATTGGAGCACAGAGGATTTTAATCCCACAATGGTCTGATTCTCTCGCACCCGGAACGTTCTTTCAGGTTGCCCGTAACCACATTTCAATCCCACAATGGTCTGATTCTCTCTGGTGAAAGCGAACGACGGTGGAACGATCTGGATTAAAGAATTTCAATCCCACAATGGTCTGATTCTCTCCCGCCAATCCCGCCGTCGTCGCCTTGCCGTCTTCCACATTTCAATCCCACAATGGTCTGATTCTCTCACAGTGACCTCCGTTACTACTGCGGTGTGGACTTGATTTCAATCCCACAATGGTCTGATTCTCTCCTGAGAAGATAGTCCTTCAAGGCATGTTCAAATATCTATTTCAATCCCACAATGGTCTGATTCTCTCAGGAGAAGGGCATCTGGAACCCGGTCATCGTCCGGCATTTCAATCCCACAATGGTCTGATTCTCTCCTGCTATGGGGAACCAGTCGAAGGCTGTCAGTCAAATTTCAATCCCACAATGGTCTGATTCTCTCTGATCATTGCGGACGGGATCATCCAGTTACCTCATATTTCAATCCCACAATGGTCTGATTCTCTCCATTCTTCTTCGTGGTCGGGCTGGCCTTCATGCTCTAATTTCAATCCCACAATGGTCTGATTCTCTCGCCGGGAAGGTGCGCCCCGAGGGTTGGCTGATGGAATTTCAATCCCACAATGGTCTGATTCTCTCGTTTGAATGTGGTTGCAGGGCATCACTCGATACCGAATTTCAATCCCACAATGGTCTGATTCTCTCGATGGGAATCGAGAACCGCTTTAAGAAGATGAAATACATTTCAATCCCACAATGGTCTGATTCTCTCCAACTATCAGCTTCAGGTCAATGGGCTGACGACGCTATTTCAATCCCACAATGGTCTGATTCTCTCGCTCCCCATACATCTGCGAGTTCAACTTCACTAACCTATTTCAATCCCACAATGGTCTGATTCTCTCATTCCGTCATCCAGTTGGCAGAATATAATCTTACACATTTCAATCCCACAATGGTCTGATTCTCTCTCCGTCCCCGCGGTCGGTTTCGAGCTCGAAATATTGGATTTCAATCCCACAATGGTCTGATTCTCTCCATGAAAATCATTGAGCCTGAAAGCCACACGATCCAAATTTCAATCCCACAATGGTCTGATTCTCTCCCTTGTCAAGCTCGACCCTGCGATCAAGCAACTGATATTTCAATCCCACAATGGTCTGATTCTCTCTCGGCTTAGGAGTCGGAATCACAGGCGTCCCCTTCAAATTTCAATCCCACAATGGTCTGATTCTCTCACGCTTACATCAAGACAAAGAACCTCGGAGTCCCGATATTTCAATCCCACAATGGTCTGATTCTCTCAATCACGCTCTACTCGCTTCACATAAACGGGAACGTATTTCAATCCCACAATGGTCTGATTCTCTCGAGGCCGCCGAGAAGCAGGTAAATGACTCCTTGAAGCGTATTTCAATCCCACAATGGTCTGATTCTCTCACTACATGGTGCAAGACTACACAGGAGCGCAAGTTCCATTTCAATCCCACAATGGTCTGATTCTCTCAATGGCTTTTCCTCGGGCTTTCTGGCACATTAGTAAATTTCAATCCCACAATGGTCTGATTCTCTCGTTCAGGCCGACCTTATCCGCGTATGCGTGACCGCATTTCAATCCCACAATGGTCTGATTCTCTCACGACGACATCCAGAACCGACTGCGTGTGGACTTGATTTCAATCCCACAATGGTCTGATTCTCTCCGATGCCGTCACCGTTCCCGAGTAGACATCCCCATGCATTTCAATCCCACAATGGTCTGATTCTCTCGGTTGTAGGCGATGTTGTACCGCTCGACCTTGTCTGTATTTCAATCCCACAATGGTCTGATTCTCTCTCTCTTCTAAAGGTCATCTCGGACTGGAATCTCTCATTTCAATCCCACAATGGTCTGATTCTCTCGAAGATTCCGTCCAATTATAATGGACCCACTTGGAATATTTCAATCCCACAATGGTCTGATTCTCTCGGTCTGAGTCACATCAGTCGATCGCTTCAAATCAAATTTCAATCCCACAATGGTCTGATTCTCTCGAAAAGCTCAAGCCTATCATGGACACCATGCTAGAAAATTTCAATCCCACAATGGTCTGATTCTCTCCAGCCGTCTTCGCGAAGCTATCCACTCCCATGATGCATTTCAATCCCACAATGGTCTGATTCTCTCTGAGAGATACCACTCGTACGTGCTCGTCTTCCAATATTTCAATCCCACAATGGTCTGATTCTCTCAAGATTGCCGTCTGGATGAACATCAGCTATGTCATATTTCAATCCCACAATGGTCTGATTCTCTCCACGACGATGGAAGAGATGGACGCCTCGATAATGAATTTCAATCCCACAATGGTCTGATTCTCTCTCGTCAACTCCGGAATTATCGCGGGTGCTGGATATATATTTCAATCCCACAATGGTCTGATTCTCTCCTTCGAATTACGCTCTCTCATGCGTGAACCTGACGATATTTCAATCCCACAATGGTCTGATTCTCTCCGCCAGATACTTTCGTGCCGATATGGTACGGGAAGATATTTCAATCCCACAATGGTCTGATTCTCTCCCGCTAGCCACTAGATCACTCACCATTGCATGTGTATTTCAATCCCACAATGGTCTGATTCTCTCCTCGACTTTCGTGGGCATGATGGCAATCGGTTCCAAATTTCAATCCCACAATGGTCTGATTCTCTCTCGAGCGCGGCCGACAATTCTGCGAGGTCCATGATCGAATTTCAATCCCACAATGGTCTGATTCTCTCCCGTCGTCCTGACCGTCGCTCTTGCCCGTTTCTGCATATTTCAATCCCACAATGGTCTGATTCTCTCGTCATCTGGTTCTCGTTTGAATACTCTAACAATTCAATTTCAATCCCACAATGGTCTGATTCTCTCTATCGTCGACAGCGCGGGCGGCGGGACGGTCGGCATCTACATTTCAATCCCACAATGGTCTGATTCTCTCGGCTCCCGAACGGGCACAGCCCCGGATGCAAGTGCAATTTCAATCCCACAATGGTCTGATTCTCTCGACATCCTTGTGCCAAACCGATAAACCTTTTTGGTATTTCAATCCCACAATGGTCTGATTCTCTCTTGGCACTCACGCGGGCATCTACATCTACGAGACGTATTTCAATCCCACAATGGTCTGATTCTCTCTCGTCGCAACAGTCGATGGCATCCTGACGCTTACCGTATTTCAATCCCACAATGGTCTGATTCTCTCGGGATACTGTCGGTTGGGGGAAACCCCATTATTATCAATTTCAATCCCACAATGGTCTGATTCTCTCTCTTTTCAGGAGGTGGGTCAAGTGAGCCAAGAACACAATTTCAATCCCACAATGGTCTGATTCTCTCCCGATGGTCTGTGAAGATTTCGCAATCGACCAGCCCAATTTCAATCCCACAATGGTCTGATTCTCTCTTCAGAAAAGGTGCGTATAGAAGGGATGCACCTATGTCATTTCAATCCCACAATGGTCTGATTCTCTCAGGAGACGATCGAGCTGAGGAAGGGCAGGTCGCTCAATTTCAATCCCACAATGGTCTGATTCTCTCAGCCGAGCGGCAGAGGCGTTCAGAGAGGCGCATTCGCATTTCAATCCCACAATGGTCTGATTCTCTCACACAGTCAAACTGGAGATGACGCCGAACGTCAACATTTCAATCCCACAATGGTCTGATTCTCTCCCAGCCGGCCAGGCTGTTTTCCAGCCGCTCGGTGTGTGCCTTGATTGACCAGACACCTCAAGAACATATCGTCTGTCGAGAACGTCCATCTTTATAAAGGGAAAGTAGGACTCGGGGTTCCCGAAACAGCGTCAAATTATGGTCGAGATGCTTGCTCTCGGCGCCCCGATCTCCTTTCTGTCGAGGAACTTATCGGTTTTCAGGCTATAAATCAGTACGCTGTCTGTTTCGACATCGATCCTTTCCTTGATGCCCGCGTCGACGAGCATCATCTCAGATTCGGTCAATTCGCCTTCGAATACCGAATTCTGCACCCAATTGAGGTATCTTCTCAGGAATGTTCTGACCGCATCGATCCGCTCGACAGAGATATCGTAGACGACTATCACGTAGATCTTCTTCACCACCACATCACTATAGGTCGATATTCCGACATCCCGATCAGATGCTTCTCTATCTTATAGAGCTCAAGGCGGATCAGGTGCCGATAGGATACATTCCTGTTAAGCCCCTTATGTTTGATCGTAGTGTTCATCTTATCGTTGAAATGCTGGATAAAGAGCTTCCTGCCTTTATCGGACATCAGGATATTGCCCAGCTCCCCATCGAAGTGCGAGTCGTCGAGCATCTTGCGATTGACCAGCGAAAGGATTACTCTGTCGCTGATTATTGGCTTGAAGATGTCCGCAATATCTAAGGAAAGCGAGAAACGTCTCTCGCTTGGCTCGTGCAGATAGGAAATGGTGGGATTCAAATGCGTATGGTAGATCTCGGAGAGTATCGCTGAGTAGAGCATCCCGTTCGCGAAGGATATCAGGCAGTTCCCCTTGTTCGAGGGGGGCATCCTCTCCCTGGTCCCGATCTTGAAATCATCTGGGAATAGGGAATCTATTGCTTCGTAGTAAGCGTCCCTGACATGGCCTTCCGAACTCATCAGCTGCTGGACGGTGTTGTAGCTCTCCAAAAGGGCGAGTTCTCTTTCAAATGAAGCGATGTATCTGTCAATTTCCGGGAGATCCTTCTGGTAATTCATGATGGTCTTCTGTATGTTCTTGATGGAGCCTATGACAAACTTCCTCGCGAGGTCTATCCTCTTCTCGTTGTTCGCATAATGATTCACCTGCTGCACGAGGAGATCGCCGGATACGAGAGTCTCCTTCGGCCATAGGGTTCCCTCATAGTTGCCGTACCAACCGAAGAAATGGACCGGAATTCCGTATTTGCACAGGAGGCCGATGACGCCGGCGGAGAGGCTCAAGCTCTTGAAAGAGTATATAGAGTTGATCTTCTCGACGGGGATGATCCTCTTGTCAGCTTGGTTCGCGAAGTAGAGGGTGTTCTGGTCGCGTGTGAGACTGCCCTCGATCGTGACATAATAGTCAGACTTCATTTGAATCAGCCCAGCAGAAAGCGCAATAAGCGCATTTGTTACAGTATTTCTTTCTCTCAGGTTGAGGGATTGGTCCCGATTCTATCGTCCGGATTCCGTCCATCGCGGAAATCAATTTGCTTTCAAGAGCCTCATCAAGAATCACTTCATGCCTCCGCTGCTCAGTGGGGTAATTCAAATAACCGATTGCCTTGACTCCTCTGCGCTTGAGTTCCCACAGGTAGAAAGCCATTTGAAGAACGTGAGCTTCCTCCATCTTGCTGGACTTCTTGATGTCGTGGACTTCGACAATATCCCCTCTGACGACATAATCGATTGTCGCGTCTTCTGAGATCTGAAGATCCTTCCTTGATTTCTTATGGCGCGTCTCCTGCAATGCCCTTCCGATATGGACGTTCTCATGCTCATTTTCGAGCCAGATGTTATGATGGAAAAGCCAAAGTTTAGTCTTGCAGATAATATAATAGGAAAATCTCACGCCAGAAATTCTGTGGGTAGTCTCAACCTCGTGCATGACTTTTCCGTGATCTTTCAATACATTGATAGACTGCCCTGTTTCGACGTTTACGCATGCATCAACATCTAGCTCTAGCTGCTTTTTCTTGTTTCTGCTCTGAGCAGTCTGCTTGACGACCATTCTTACGTACCCCTTCCTTAAGGTGCTTCCTTGTTTCCCGCAGGGACCTATTGACCGCATTTTCAGATTATGACAAACGCAGATGATTGCTTGAGATCTTCCTTCAGTCTTGCAACATCGAGCCCCTGCTCGAACGAGTAGTATTTCCCGAATTCACTTGTCGAGTAGGCAAAATGGAGATTCTCATCCGTCTTCATCAATCCATTGCATGTCAAGAAATCACCGAGGTCATGGCCGGAAGATCGGAAGTTCGTTATCGATATTGTGAATTGATTCACCAGGCTCGATATCATTCTACGGACATACACATCCCTGAACCTATCGGTTGTCAATATGATTCTCTTCCAGCATCGAAGGATGTTGGATGAGTCGAGGACGCTTCCATCTATTATTGGGGCATCCTGATGATAAGGACGGATCTCGTCCCTATCAATGATGGACCGCATGAGTTCGATATCGTTCTTTGTGAGTGAGTCGAGAAGTATTCTGCCGCAGAAGAAGATGTCGATCTTCTCGATATCATCCTCGATGACGTCGATTTCCTTGTCCACGTCCTCGAAATGCAATTCGAGAATCTTCCTGCAGAACGACCTGTACGATTCTTTGGTGCTAAGCTTCTTGATTTCCTTTGCTAGCTCCCTGTAATAGGAATCAAAATCCTTCTCCTTCACGATCTGCTCGATATTGCTGTGATTCATCGATCTGTGTATCAGTTTGTACCTTTCCTGTGCCCTATATATCCTGTCCGAATCAAACCTCTCTTCGTATTGGTACCTGATTATGTATAATCGCGATAAGCCGGCCTTCTTCGCATCGCATTCGCGGTTGATCCTGCCGGATATCTGGTCAATGCTGTCGAGCGGCGCGAAATCCCGTATCCCGAAATCGCAGTCGATGTCCATCCCTGCCTCTATGGATTGAGTGGAGACGATGATTAACCGCGCTGCATTGTTCGAAGTCCACTTTATCTCCTCGATGATTTTCTTCCTCCTCGGGCTTGATATCGTGCTGTTCAGAAGAAGGAATTTGAAACCGGAGAATGCGTCGTCGGTCCTCAGGCTCGAAAAGACATCCATTGATGTCTTTACGGTATTCATTGTCACTAGGATCCTCACGGGAGATTCCCCATAGTTCGAGCGGATCTCTTCCTTCAGGATTTGCTTGATACCTTCGATATCTCTGACATCATCGCGAAAGACAACGGTGTTCCTCTTCAGTATCGTGCTTTGCATGTGATTGTTTGTCGGAGAAAGCACATAAGGGATATTGGCATCGTCAATGAAGTAATTGAGGTTCGGCAGCGTGGCGCTCATTATGATGTAGTATATGTTGAGGTCCTTTGCCGTGGCGTTAATGAGACTGTAGAGGGTCCGAATGTGCTTGTCTGGTAGAGTCTGGATTTCGTCGATTATGACAACGCTATTGCAGTAGTTTGCGATCTTGTACCTATTGTCGCCACGATTCTTGACCATGCCTTCTAGGAAATTGACGTTCGTGATGACGTTAGCGCAATTGTTCAGGAAATTGTCATTCTGCACCATTGTCATCCTGAGCGTATTCTGATCCATCGTGTTCTCTGTGGGCATATCCTTGTTGAAAAAGGAACGGGAATGGATGTCCGAGACCAACCCCACCCTCTCAGTGATGCCCGTGAAAAGCGTTTTCTCTATCACGCGATAATTCTGCTCGATTATGTTGATGTATGGGAAGACGAAAAAGAGCCGTTGGACAGCCCCATCATGTTCTAGTACGTCCAGCGCTAGCTTAATCGAGATATTCGTCTTGCCACTTCCGGTCGGTGCGTTCATCATGAACACCCTGTGGCCTTGTTTTAACAGTCTCTTCATGTTCCTGTCTGCTTCTTGGAGCAGGATCCTCCTAAGGTCGTTGATGGTCTCTGGATCATCTTCCATGACCGAGGGTGGATTCTCAATCACTTTGTTGTACTTGACGCTGAAGAAGGATTTCATCATTTTTTCCCGAGTTTTGCCATCAATCCTATTGATACGGTAGAGGGACTCAAGGCGATTCGAGAAATGGAATGTCGAGAAGGAATCGCTCATGACAAGCAGCGCGTAGACCAGTCTCATGAGATTGAAGAGGCGAAAGAAGAGCGGTTCATCCTCACTGGAGAAGAAAGCATCCCATTTCGCCTTCGTCGTTTCCCTGCAAGCGAGCAACAACGATGACAGGATTCCTTCGATGATCCGCTTCATGCTACTGTCGAGATCATCCATCTTGGCGACCGAATTGTCAAGGGCCGTGTGATGGCGCTCAACGAGATAGACGAAAAGACCGATCGGGATAGCTAGCGATTCATCGGCGAACTGTTTCTGGAGAAACGAGATCAAGACGATTTTCGAGAAGATGCTGTGCTCCGTATTCTCGGTAAGTTCGATGTTATTGACCCTGCTCTTCTGGAATTCTGGGTTCAACTTTCCGACATCGTGATAGTAGACACAGTACAGGATTATCTCCTTGACACGCCCCGCTTGCTCTCCGAATACCGATTCCAGATTCCTGTCGATAATCGCCTCGATTCCCTGCTTCTCTACCAGATGGATGAAGTATTTGGTGCAGAGGGCTGAATGATCCTCTAAGAACTCGAATTCCAGGTTGTCGGGCTCTCCTCTCCGGTGCGCCGAGTAATATCGCCGTGATGGGATGAGGCTCTTATCGAGTCTTTCTAGGATATCGCGGAATGAATCAGAAGACATAATAGGAGTGTTCCCCGCAATTGATGAAGATGTCCGGATGACTAACCTTGATTGGTTCCTCCTTGAACGGAACAGCCATCAGTCGGTAGATGAACTTGAACCTGTCATTGAAACCTATGGGGATTCTTTCGAGCTTCATCGCTGCTGTCGAACTCTGCCTGATCTCGTCGAAGGGGAAAATAGTGCCACAGAGTATCTCTTTTCTGGAATTCTGCTCGAATTCGTCCAGTGATATGAAATCTAGATTCGCAGGGAATTCATTCTTGCCAAGGTAAATCGAGAATACGCTTCTGTTTGCTTCGATGTTCTCGATGATTGTATTATGAAGCTCGTTCTTCGTATTCATCACGATGCCAATTTCGAAATCAGGTTTGAAGAGAACTTGCTCGTTCACGATGACGTTTGGCGATCCGCTGTCGACCCTGTTGTTCAGAAAGCTGTTCAGGCTGTTGTAGTTGACAATGAACATGGCTTCAGTCTTGCTGTTCGTCTTGATGTATACCTTGCTTTCTCTCAATCGAGAATAGAATTCTGGCATCGTCATCGAGTTCTTATATCCCTGCAGACCAGCTATCGAACCAATCAGTCCTAGCAACTGCGTCCGAGGTATGATTGAGTACGTGTTTCTGACCTGGTTGCTGATCGGTTGGTTGAAATGAGCGAACGTGCCGTGCAATCTGAAGCGAAGTAGTCTATCATTCCTGTCCTGCATGGTGTACCCCCAAGTTGGAATGGCGAGGAGAAACGATCAGCCTGGAACGATGTTTCTCACTTTGTTCGCGTACTGCTCGATGGACTTGAGGTCCACATCATTCTTGATGAGTTGAATCACCTTCGTGTAATCGACAACAGCCTCGTCCGTTTCCTTCGTGACCTTCACGAGTGCATTCAGGTTGTTGAATACCTTGTCTCCCTTGTTAGCGAACCAGATCATGCTGACTGTTTCACACCCAAACTTCGTTGTCGAGGTCACTTCATCCACGGAGTACTTGAGCGCCTCCTTCAACTTCTTGATGTCCTCCTCCATGAGCGGAATTCCTTGCTTCTTGGCGGAATTCATGCTCACGCAGACATCATAAACGTAGTAGACGTCGTCCGCCCTTGACTGCTCGCCCATCGTGGTCTGTCTGGACTCCTCGCTTTTTTCGCTAGGGTTCCTAAATGGGGAGAGTATCTCGGTTGTGAAAATGCTCGATGCTCCGTACTGGTTGACACCATAGCTTATCTGGCACGGGCCAGTCAACGAAATATTGCTGTCGACAGCGAACACAACCCCGAAAAGCCGGATATCTATGAACTTGTTAAGATCATCGAGTATCTCCTTCTCATTCTTCGGCATCTTATCCTTCTTGCATTTCTTAAGGTAATTCTGCTGCAATGTTAAGTAGCGCAGGACCGGCTCATCTTTTCCCTTCTCCGTCACGAATTCTTTCTCTCTCTGGACAAAGACAGGATCCTTCTTCGATAGGTATTGCCTGATGCAATATTTCAGAGCCTTGTCCGTCGCAAAGATGCGGCCATCTGGTAGCCTTCTCGGAAGTCCGTCGAAACCTGCGTTAAAATTCGCGTTCTTTGCATTTATCACAACGATGCTATTGTAGTTCATTCTTTCATCCCCTTATCTTCCTCATCTGCGGTATCCGCTTGATCCTTCACGAGATACAGACAATTATTGTCGAAGTACCCAGTGTAGATTGCTATTTTGTTGTCCTCGAAGGAACGCTTGAACTCGTATGCCAACACGCTCTTCATCACCCGGTGGAATGTCCTGTTGTTGTCAATATATTCGTTATGGGAATACTTATCGAGGACCGTAAGAAGTTTCTTCTTCATCATCTCCATGTTCGAAACGTTCATGGTGTACTTGGTGAACAGATCCATCTGGTTCTTTACCTTGCTTATCCTGAGCAGGTAGTAATAAAGTTGCCCCATGAAGTAGCTGGCCTCGAATTCGTTCTCCAGCTTGATCTCCTCGACAAGTCCCTTCGCTATTTCCGGCAGTCTTTCCTTCAGTTTCATGTATTCCGTAATGCTATCGCCTCCCTCTCTTTCAAGATTGAGATACTTGTAATAGATGGTCAGATACAGTCGAATCTTGTTCACGTCGATTTTCAAATCATCGCGATACTTTGCATTCTCCATAATCTCAGTCAGAATATCCCTGACCAGTCTTGAGTAGATACGATCCTGGAAAAGGGATGAGTCTTGGAAAAAAATGTAATTGCGTATGATGGAATTGTACTCGATGATTTTCAGCCTCAGGAAAGGATGAAGGTTCTTCATTAGGTTCTTCATGTTTGTCTCGAAGAGTGCTCCTATAAGAGTATTGTTGAATAGAAGATTCATCTCCATGAGGAAAACGAGTTTCGTCCGATCATTCGTGATCATGAGTACCTCATCTTCCCTGGCCTTGGATCTCAGCTCCTTCAACCCGGAGTATATTGGAAGATCATTTATATGGATCTCCGGGTAGCCCTTGGGCAGGTCAAAACTGAAGCTGCTGATGTACCTGAATTCGATCTCGTCGATCATAGGGTTGGTCAGCATCATGATGTAGTCGAACTCGTTGAATGGATTCTTCTCATAGATGGCCTTCAGCATCTTGAGAATGCCCTTTGGATCATTGTGATAGCCATTGTAGTCGCTGGTTCGAACCTTGACTGTTGTTGGGAAAACATATCGATAGAACCTGTACCTCTTGATGTATTCGAAAAAGTTGTAGATGAGAACAGCGCACTGTCTGCAAACGTTATAGTTCTGAGGGCTCTTCTCCTTGGTGTCTGTCAGGTATCTCGTCGGATTCCTCAGCAGGTATTTCCGCCCCTTAGCAAGGTCGAATGTGTTCCCAGTGGGAATCATGAATAACTCATCTTCATTTCCACAGTTATCGCACAGACCTCTGTAACTCGGATACTTCAGTATCTTCTCACTGACGTATTCCTTCACTGTCTTCACGTAGGAATCAACCTGCGATTCCTCGACGAGAAAGACTATGAAATCATTCGGTTCGAGCCCGAGCCTGTTATCGCGATTGAAGGAATCGAAGCGCCTAATGAAGTCGAGAATATGACTGATTAATTGCGGGAACCGTGTCGAATACTCGGTTTCGGCAATCGCATCGACGAACGCCTGGATTTTCTCTTCCTTAAATTGTATGATGTTTTTGCCTTCGGCGTTCTTCAACGGCTCATTGTTTGGGCCCATCTTGAAGAATGTATTTGTCATCTTCATGTGTGTTGGGCAATGACTGATGAAGGCTCTGTTCCCTCCGATGCAATTAGAGTTGTTATGAGTCGGATTCACGAATTTTACCATGTTGAAATATTCTACTGGATACCCTCCGAGAATCGAATGGCTTGATCGTTCATCGGACATCTTCTTCCGTTCAATAGTGAATGATTCCCCTGTATAGGGGACAATCAGGAGTTTATCCTTGGTCCGAACAGCATCCTCTTCGCCTCCCAGGAGTTGCTCGTAATCTTCCTCGTTGAACAGTTTTGTGATGAAACCATACATATTCTGGCCACATCCTGTTAACTATTCTCCACGAGGCCCACACATCCAAATCCCATGGCCTGCTTTTCCCCCAAACCTGAGTGGAAGGCGAAATCCATCAGCTCTTCGCTCGCTGTCATTGTGAACTCCATGAGCGAACATCTCCTCGGAGTGCCTGCAACGCTCACTCTCTTGGGCTTGAACCAATGCACTTGTGTGATTTCGAAGCAATCATTGTCCGGAGCAACACCATGGAAGTCCATGTATCGCTCCATGAGATTCGAATGGATGTTATCATAGAACTTGCCATCTCGAGGGTAGAGTTCCCATTCAATCTTCTCGCCTTCATTCTCTCTAATCGTTCTTGTGATGATTGGAGATAAAGTTCTGAGTCTCATAACCGAATCGAATTCATTCTTCGGCAGAATCTCGACCTTGGCGACCTGCAGAATTGCGCTATCTATCCTCAGCTGCGGTTCTAGCAGGAACCCCTCAGCGAAGTCTCTGATGAATTCCTCGCTCGGAGATGAGATTATAAGTTTTGCCTTTGAGAATCTGAGACCCTGTCGATCAGATTCATGATCTCCCAGCAACAGATTCGAGAAACAGAAATGCCTAAATCCTTTCGATTCATGCAGATCCCTTGCCAGTTTCTCATCAATCAACTTAAGTTTGGAATACATGGCAGAAGCCAGGGAATATTGGTAATCGAAAGGAATCCTTTCCCCGTCGGGATTATTGATATCGACCGATATCCTCACTTCTGTCACCCACGCCAACCCCACCCGTGTCCTCATTTCTGAGCGACATTAATAATCTTCCTATCGGGGCTCATTAGACGAGAAATCGACGTTGGATGAATCTCTTTATGGTTTCCTCGAATCGTATGAAGAATCATCTTATCGGTGATAGATGGGAACTATCAACTCAATAAAAATCATTGCGACTCGGATTTCGCTTTGATAAAATCGGAACCATGCTCCCATCATCGTAAAAGCTTCTCGCGACTGTCTCACTAAAAGCCTTGAAAAGGATCCATCGGTGGTCTTGCTCAACTCCTCAAATTGAATTCAGCCAGGAGAGTCGGTTCGGGCTCGGGCGGGCCCACTCCTGCAATTCCGCGAGCACGATTTCGTTTCATCATGTTCACAAGTAAATGTGAGCATTCAGTTCTCCCTATGCGATAAGCTTTTCTTGGAGAATCCTCATGGGAGAGAGGTTCTGGGGACAATCAAAATGACGGCTCATTGGTCAACCGCATTATTCGAGATCATCGACGGTAAGGATAGAAAATCCCATCGAGCCTGCTTTAAGATAATATGCAAAGATGGCGTGGACACCGGCAAATACGCGTTCACATTATGTAAGGCAATTCAGATATCCGAAGGATTGGCTGCCGAGGAGATACCGAGGAGATATATACCGGACTGTGAAGAATGCGAAAACCGAGCCATCTACAACCATTATCATGTCTATGTCATTCAGCTGGATAAAAGAATCTTGAAGGAGGCGAGGAGGAGGACACTTAGGGACAATCCTGATGCTGACGAAAGGATGCCCTGCTATTATGTCGGTTCCTCGAGGCACAGGTGCCAGTGCCGCTTCAACCAGCATATACGCTTCGCCAGCGGTTTCGACAACTATGTTTGTGAGAAATGCTACGGCGGTCAGAGGATGAGGAGAGAGTTCAGAAGGAGCGGGGTTAGGGGTACACGAGGGAGCATCTATCCCGGTAAATACGGAGAGATTCTCCGTCCGGACTTGTTCGCGCATCTCAACCCGATTGACACTGCTGATGACGCGAGGAAAATCGAGAAGGAACTCGCTGAGAGATTGCGCGGGTATGGGGCGATGGTGATACAAGCTTGAAATCTAGATGGTGCTGCACTTATGGACTAAAGCGTATAATCAAGAAAACTAGGAGTTCTCACCACGCTCAGGAAGGTTGAATCTCAAATGGAAATTCTGCTATACGGAGAGGATGGCCTGACCCTCTGGGCAATGGAGAACAGACTCCCGGGAATATTAGAGGAGCTCTATGACGATACCCCACCTTCAGATTGTACAGTTCTCTATAGACCGAGCTTCGGGCGCAGTGGAGGAGAGAATTCCCCTCAATTCGGTGAGTTCGATTTCATCATCATTTCAAAGAAAAGAATCTATCTTGGTGAAAGCAAATGGATTCGCAAGCCGGGGAATCGAAAGCGAGTCATTGAATTGGGTGAAGCACAGGTCTTACGACATCGAGTATTAAGATGCTACATCGACGCCTGGTACAATACCGACCGGGAGGATTGGAGCGAATTCCTAATTAATGCAAGACATTCAATGGATGCAGATGGTATCAGGAAGCCAGTTGTCACCATTGGCATAACAGATTTGGAAAGGAATCTGAGACAATTTCTCAATATCTTGAATATGCAATGTAAATTGAAGCCTGAGATAATCGACATCCTCCTCCTCTTTCGAGACGGTGGATCGGATTCCAATTTCAGTGCCAGACCTGAGAGCTTTAGACTCCTGCAGAGACATTGCGATGCCAGGAGGAGCGACAACTTCATTCACATCGACCGACATGAATGAGTATCGGAATCAATGCAATAACCTATCTTGCTGCAATTCTATTACGAACACGCTCCCATGTGTTTGGGAGCGAGTTGCTTCAATAATAATCTTTGAATAGCTCCTCGAGCTTGTCTGTGGGGATTACTGCCCAGATTCTCCGATTGGGCCCTTGCCAATAAAGCTTTGATCCCCCGACGTCTAATGTCCCCCGCGTCCTTTTTTCCCCATGTACCTTTTCTCTGAATTCAAATCTCACAGTTTTACCTGCAGGCGGTCCTCGATATTTTGAAGGGAACGAATAACCGAGTTCCAATTCTCCGACTTGAACAGTCCCAATTCCTCTCCTTCGAATATTACTCTTCGCCATTATATTCCCTATTCCGGAGCCGATTCTCGATTATAATTAGGTTTTCATCTTCTTTTTCTACTCATATGAAGGAGATGTGAAATATAGATTATTCATTTCCTCCAACTCTTAATGAACACTGGATCCAATATTCGTTCCAGATAATGTCTTAATTTATGACGCGTTCTACTTAGCTCCAATACTGGAATCCTCCCTTCACTTGCCCCTTACCTGGAGCTTCGCACAGAAGTCGACGCGAACGATCCCAGGCTCCTTCCGCCGTGAATCCATGGTGCAGCACGAGGTAGTAGAAATACGCATACCAGATCGCCGCGTCATCGAAGTCGACGTCGTTCATGGGCACAATGACCGCTTCCGCTTCGGTCCGTTCCAGAAAATCGTTCATGAAATCGTTCCTTGAGAGGCTGCATGCTGAGAAGGTGACTGTTTTCCCCTTGAAACAGGATCTCGGAAAATCCTCAGGATGAACATCACCTGCAGGGAGCTGGAAAGACCTGGAATCAGGATCTCCGTGTCCTGATAGATGGATGAAATTGCATCCTTTGATGTTGGACTTTCTGCGCAGGTAGCTCAGAAACTCATTCTTGGAGGAGAAGTCCTTCTCCAACACTTCTCCCCGATTAGTCACTACGAGAGTCATGTTGAGAAAATCGAATAAAACCTGCCCCTCTCTGCAGTCATCTATCTTCGGTATGCACTCCATTATGAACAGCTTGTTGTGTCTCATGTCACATGCCTTCCAAAGCAGCTTACGAGCAAGATATCCCCAACAGGATTTCAATGCTCTCCTCGATCCCCTCCTTCAGGAAGAGGCAGCAGCCGATGTAATCCTCGACCGGCCCGCCGAACGGGTCCTCCGTCTCCATCATGAGCATTTGGAACTGCTTGCCCCTGAACGCGGGTTCCTACGGATCCCGGCAGCGAGCTCCTCGACCTTCCCGCTGTCGAGCAGGACAATCCTATCGCCTTCTTTGAAGGCGATCTCCCCGATGCCCTTCGGCCTATGATCCTTAAGGCCGTTCACCTCCCCTATGACCTTCCGCACCGCGGGCTCCCTAAGGCGCCTCACTTCGTCGTTATCGCCATAGAAAGGCTCCATACCGAAGGAATCAGCCCTAACCCCCTCAATACCCCTCCCGCGAGCGATCCGATTGAATATCGCGGCCGCCATGGGGCTCCTGCAGGTGTTGCCGATGCAGACGAACCATACGGTCGGCATCTCCCTTATCCCCCCTCCTCCTTCGGGATCACCCTGAAGCTGTCGTGCCCCTCGATCAGCGCCATCACGCCGGCGCCGTCCCAGTCCACCCAGACCTTCTTCCTCCCGAGGAGG
>Ga0315281_10006618_pt1 | contig 16448 bp, 12 predicted proteins | sample YL17G07_0_MG_FD_204540 | JGI IMG/M metagenome (GOLD analysis project Ga0315281, IMG submission 204540) | Sediment microbial communities from Yellowstone Lake, YNP, Wyoming, USA - YL17G07_0 | ecosystem: Environmental > Aquatic > Freshwater > Lake > Sediment | place: USA: Wyoming | collected... | reverse complement strand
CCTTTTGAAAGAATGGGAGATTTTGTAAAAGGATTAAAGATGTGCGAAGAGTTGATTAAGCGCAATAGATCAATTATTCTTTTCCCTGAGGGCACGCGCAGCAAGGAAGGCGCATTGCAGTCTTTTAGGCCGGGCCTGGGTTCTTTAGCTTTAAATCTGGAAGTACCCATAGCGCCGGTTTATATCCGCGGGGCCTTCGAGGCTTTACCTAAAGGCAAGATTATGCCTTCTCCGCGGAAAATTGAAATTTATTTTGGTAATGCGATTTTTCCGGATAAAGTGGATTTATCTCGGCTTCAAAATAATTACGAAAAATATGCTTACCTTGCTGAGCTTGCCTTTGAGGAAGTAAAAAAACTAAAAGACGGGAGGTAGATCATGGGGCTGTACGTTTGGAAATTTCCATTTAGAAAGGTATTAATGCCACTGGCAAAAGTTTTAAAAGGCGTCCATCCCGATATCCTGAGTTATCTGGCCGTGGCGGTTGCTTTTTTTACCGGGGCTTGTTTTTATTTTTCTGCTAATAATCCTCTGCTCCTAATTTTAGCGATAATTTTAACGTTCCTGCGCATGACCTTGAATACGTTGGATGGCGTAATCGCAATAGAGAGAGGTAATTTAAGGCTTGAGGGCGAAATTGTTAACGCCCTCCCGGACCGCTACTCTGATATTTTTGTTATGTTGGGAATAGCTTTTTCTCCCTATTGCAATATTTATATAGGCTCGATTGCTGCGGTAAGTGTTTTATTGGTTAGCTATTCCGGGATGTTAGGCAAGGCCATAGGGGTTAATTGGCAACATCACGGTCCGCTAGGAAAGGTAGAACGCCTAATATTAATGATGATTGCTTGTATTGTTCAATATACATTAAATTCTAAAAATGCAGGATATTTTACAATATTATCGCATAAGACCACAATAATAGAACTATTAATGATTTGGTTTATTCTTAGCGCGCAAATCACTATTTTTAACAGGACAAAGGGCGCCTTGAAGGAAATAAGGGAGAAAGCAAATGTTTAATGATCCGATACTTAAACATACTTTAATAACTTTAGGGATTTTATTCGGGGTTATACTCATTTTGACTTTTTATTTGGATATTAAGAAAAGAAAGGAACAGAAAATAAAAGGCTTAGGAGAACTCTGGCTAAGGTATATAACTTTTCTTTTTATTGCCCCAGCATTTTTAATTCCTGCTTATTTAGGGAAGCCGGTTTTTAATTTTCTTATTGTGGCAATGGCAGCTTTATATTTAAAAGAATTTTTTAATTTAGCCAAGGTTTGGCAGCATAAAGTTTATCGGTGGGAAGGCAGAATATTTACGATTTTGGTTTTATTAGGGACTTTAGCAGAAAATAAATTTATTTTTTTTCGCATCCCTATCTTAGTGATTATGTGCGTGTTAGCTACGCCAGTTTTTCTAAGGACAGTTCAAGACGCCGTCAGACAAACCGCGATAGCTATTGTCGGTATTTTGTATTTTGGTTGGATGTTCAGCTACGCGATTTTTTTGCGGGATAACTTTGGCTTCGGAGGCATAGTCTTTGTCTGTTTTCTCGTGACCATCGATGATTTGGCTTGTTTTTGGGTAGGAAAGATGATAGGTAGACATAAACTCATACCCGAAATTAGCCCGAATAAAACTATTGAGGGTTCATTAGGCGGCATTATCATTACGGTTATATTTTCTTTTTTATTAAAATATGCCCTGCCGGATTATTCTTACTTTAAATGCGCGGCTTTGGGTTTAGCGATTAGCATAATGGGCCAGATAGGTGATTTAATCCTTTCGGTTATAAAACGCGATATGCAAGTTAAGGATTCAGGAAAGATGTTGCCCGGGCACGGAGGTATGCTTGACCGCTTCACTAGCTGGATATTTACTTTACCCATTGTCTATTATCTTTTATATCTTTTAAAATAAGAGGGCAAACCATATGAAAAAAATCAAATTATTTTTATTAACCTTATTCATTAGAACCATAGGCAGATTAAGCACAGGTATAGACATGAGCTTTAAATACGGGTTTATTTCTGGATTAATGCTTGATTATATTTATGAAAACAGAGCTCACGGTAAATTTATCATCGGAAAGATTCTGGACAGGCTGTTTTTAAATAATGTTGGCTGGCAAGCGATAAGAAAGCGGAAAGAAAATTTAAAAAGCTATATAAAATTTGCCATTGAACAAAATAAAAAAAGAAGGATTAAAACCGTTATTCTGGACATCGCTTCAGGGCCGGCCAGATACTTAATTGAGATATTATCCGAAATCGGAGAAAATGATGTTGTTGCCATATGTCAGGATATAGACGAGCGGTGGCTTATTAGAGGAAAAGAATTATCAGCGAAGGCCGGCCTAAGAAATATGAGATTTGAAAAAGGCGATGCTTTTAATTTAGATTTTCTTTCTAAGATTAACCCTAGGCCGAATATTATTGTTTCCTCGGGATTTTATGACTGGATTACCGATGACGAACTGATTAAAAAGTCATTCTTGTATAGCTACAATATGTTTGAGGATAAAGGCGTAATTATTTTTACTAATCAAGCAAGCCATAAACAGATGGAGCTTGTTTCAAAGGCATTCGTTGATTTTAATAAAGAGCCGTTGAAGATGAAGATCAGGGCTCCGGAGATAATTAACGGGTGGGCTAAGGAGGCAGGGTTTAAAAATTTAGAAACTTCCATTGATAAGTGGGGGTTGTATTCGGTTGCGAAAGGAGAGAAGTAATGAAGGGTATTGTTATATACGATTCCTGGACTGGTAATACTAAAAAGGTCGCGGAAGCGATTGCAGTAGAAGATAATTTTACTCTTACTAAAGTTGACGCTGCACCTTTTGACCTACAAAATTACGATATTTTGATTTTAGGCACCCCAAATATTAGAGCGCATCCTTGCGATAAAATTATCAATTATATCGAAAAGTTGATTCCGCCTCAGAAATTTGCGTTGTTTGTAACTTTTGGAATGCCCATCTGGGGGCAGATTTTTTCTTTGAGTTGCTTTAAGTATATGCGTCAACAATTAGAAGCAAAGAATTCTCAATTTGTAGGTAAATTTATGTGCCCGGGCTATCACGTCAAATATAAAACTTATAAAGGAAGGCCTTCTGATAAGGATTTATGTGGCGCAAAAGAATTCGGAAAATTAATTTTAAGCTCGATTTGAAGACAAGTTAAAGATGAATAAATATTACCGCGGCGTTAAAAATGATATTTTTGAATGTCGCAGGCGTTTTGTAAGGGCAGGCTTAGGCGCTGCCCGCGTTTTTATTATGCAAATGATCATACATGTAAAATAAAATGAAGACATTAGGAATTTGTTTAGGGGCTTCCACTATCAGTATCGCAGAGGTTACAAAAAGTAACGGCTGGTTTGTGCGGCCCCTCTTTTTAAAGCGCCACGAAGGTAACCCGGCAAAGGTTTTATTAGAAGCCCTGGAAGTTGTGCCGCTGGGTGAATTTGAAGCGGTAGCAGCTACCGGGAGAAAATTGTGCAATTCATTGAATATTTCAGTGATCTCGGAGCCCGAGGCAACCGAATATGCGCTCGGGTATTTAAGCGCAAAGGAAGAGCATTTTAATGTTCTGGTGAGCTGTGGCGCGGAAACATTTATGGTTTACGTTCTCGATAAAGAAGGAAAGATCTCTACTGCTCATATAGGTACTAAATGCGCTTCAGGAACAGGCGAATTTTTCCTGCAGCAGATCAGAAGAATGAATATTAGCATAGAGGAAGCGCTCAAATTAGCTGAAAATAATGCGTCTTTTAACGTGTCCGGGAGATGCTCTGTATTTTGTAAGAGTGACTGCACCCACGCGCTTAATCACGGAGAACCCATCGGCAATGTTGTCTCCGGGCTTTGTGAGATGATGAGCACTAAGATAATCGAACTTTTACACAATGCCCCTAAAAATAAAGTCGTCGTTGTCGGAGGGGTAACTCAAAATTCGGTGGTGATGGATTATTTAAAGAGGTATCTGTCGGATATCTTTATACCTAAAGAAGCATGTTATTTTGAGGCATTGGGAGCGGCCTTGTGGGCGCAAGAAAACAAGTGTAAAAAAATAGACTGGCAGAATATTTTTAAAAAACGGAATTCATCTTTTAGCTTTTTGCCTCCCTTGAAAGACGCGCAGCCAATGGTATCTTTCAAAACTGTTCCCATAAAACAAGCACAAGCCCAGGATGAGTGCGTGCTCGGGATAGACGTTGGCTCTACCACAACCAAAGCAGTAGTGTTGCGGCTTAAAGATGATGCGATAATAGCATCGGTGTACCTGAGGACCAATGGCCAGCCGGTTGAGGCTTCCAGAAACTGTTATCGTGAACTTATTCGCCAATTGCCCCAGGATGTGCGTATTATAGGACTTGGCGTTACAGGTTCGGGCAGGCAGATTGCGGGGCTGCATGCTTTAACCATAGATATTATTAATGAGATTATCGCCCATGCCCGGGCCGCGGTTTATTTTGATAAAGATGTAGATACGATATTTGAAATTGGGGGGCAGGACGCAAAGTATACGTATTTGGTTAATGGCGTGCCGTGCGATTACGCCATGAATGAGGCCTGTTCCGCAGGTACCGGTTCATTCCTGGAAGAGGCTTGTAGGGAAGTCTTAGGAATTGAAATGGAGGACATTGCCGCAATAGCATTAAAAAATACGTCAAGCCCTAATTTCAGCGACCAATGCGCGGCGTTTATTTCTAGCGACATTAAGACCGCAATGCATGAGGGGATTGAAAAAGAAAATATTGTTGCCGGATTAGTGTATTCCATCTGTATGAATTATAATAACCGCGTCAAAGGCTCGCGGCCGATGGGCAGAAAAATATTTATGCAGGGCGGGGTCTGTTACAATAAAGCAGTGCCGCTTGCCATGGCAGCATTAATAAACAGGCATATTATTGTGCCTCCTCATCCGGGGTTAATGGGCGCTTTTGGCGTGGCCCTGGAAATAAAAGAGAGGTTGAATCTGGGCCTAACCAAAAAAGAAAAGTTCGACTTAACAACCCTGGCTGAACGTTCGGTAGAGTATGGCCGTTCTTTTATCTGTTCGGGAAGCGGTGACGGCTGCGATAGGAAATGCTCAATTACAAATGTAAAGTTAGAAGGGAAAAGTTATCCTTTCGGAGGTTCATGTAACAAATATTATAACCTGCGCTTTGCTTTGCATCACGAGACCGCCGGAAAAGATTTGGTAATTTTCCGGCATAAAGAGCTCTTTAAGGGATACGAAGAAAAAACTAAAGACGAAGCACATAAAAAAACCATAGGTTTAAATCTTTCTTTTCTTACCTATAGCCTCTTTCCGCTTTATTATAATTTTTTTAAAGGCTTAGGCTTTAGGGTCATCCTGCCTGTTAAGGCAATGCATGAAGGTATAAAGTTTCAAGGAGCTGCTTTCTGTTATCCGGCCGCATTGGCACACGGGCTATTTTTTGACCTGATTCATAAGAAACCGGATTACCTATTTCTTCCTCAGGTAACCGAGATTTACGTAAAGAACGCTATTTCCAGCGATCCGGAGCACCAGTCAACCTGTTTTATCCTGCAAGCCGAACCATATTATCTAAAGACCGCTTTTAAGAATTACCTTTCTTCGGGAAAAATAATAAATCCTGTGCTTAATTTTTCCAAAGGACTAAGGTCGGCACGAACCAGCTTTGTGCGCATCGCCAAGAGGTTAGGCAAGAGTAGAAAAAGCGCAGTGGCCGCTTACCGCCACGCCTGCAATACGCAGGATGAGTTTATGAAGCGTTTAAAAAGAGCCGGTGAAGAAATCCTGTTAAATTTAAAAAATAATCCGGAAGAGATTGCCATAGTTGTATTCGGCAGGCCGTATAACGCCTTTTGTCCGGATGTGAATTTAGGTATCCCGAATAAATTCGCATCTAGAGGCATACGCGCAATCCCTTTTGATTTTTTACCTTATGAGTTTTGTGATTACAAAGGGCCTCCTGAATTGTACGGAAGAAATCTTACCTGGGCATTTGGGCAGATGATATTAAGGGCAGCCAGTTTTATCCAGCAGCATGAGCAATTGTTCGGAGTTTACATTACTAATTTTAGCTGTGGCCCGGATTCATTTCTTTTAACATATTTCAGGGAAATTATGAAGGATAAGCCTTCTTTGACTCTCGAGATAGACAGCCACACCGCCGATGCCGGGGTCAATACCCGCATAGAGGCGTTTTTAGATATTGTGCAACGTTACCGGCATCTAAAAAAACTGAATATCCATTTTCAGGCTTCATTAGCAAAAGGCTTTACTCCGGCGGAGGTCGTCTATCAAAATAAGAAAGCAAAAGTTATCTCTTCCGATAATAAAGCGTATAGTTTATTCGATCCCAAAGTCCATCTTTTGATCCCTTCAATGGGTGATTTGGGTACGGATATATTAACCGCGGCCTTTAATCGCATTGGATTGCGTGCCAGCGCTATGCGCGTTCCTGATTATGAAGTTTTAAAATGCGGCAGGGCACATTCCAGCGGCAAGGAATGCCTGCCTTTAATCTTAACCTGCGGCAGCCTCATGCAATATCTGGAGTCGCATAGAAATAATGATGAAGTCGTGGTGTATTTTATGCCTACGGTGGGCGGGAATTGCCGTTTCTCTCAATACAGCGTATTCATCAAAAATCTCATCAGAAAAAATCATTTAAGAAACGTCACCCTTTTTTCACTGACCAGTGAAAATGGTTATATGGGTTTAGGTAACCGCTTCACCCTGACTGTGTTAAAGGCAGCAGTAGTTGCTGACGCGATGGATGATATAAGAAATACGCTGGCCGTATTGGCTAAAGATAAGGAGCAGGCGCTGGGTATATTCGCGTACGAATGGCAAAGGATTATCCGCTGCATAAAATCGCCTCAAGCGGGTGCCATAGAAAAACAACTCATACGCACCGCGCATGCATTGAAGAAGATCCCCTTAAGGTATCCCGTTCAGGAAGCAAAATTTGTTTCTCTCTTAGGTGAAATATTTATCAGAAAAGAGCTCTTTTCCCGTCAGGCAGTAGTGGAGAGCTTGCAAAAGAGAGAAATTATCCTCAAGGCGGCCCCGGTAATTGAGTGGCTTTATTATGTAGATTATCTGGTGAAAAAGGGGATAATTGCCTCAAAATTTAACTTAAAATCCAAGACGGAGTTTTTTATTAAACATTCATTACAGCATATTTTTGAAAGAAAAATTAAGGCCATCCTTTCAAAATCAGGATTGTATTCTTTTTGTCCGATAGACATAAAAAACCTCTTGCGGTACGGAAGCGACCTTGTGCCTATTGAGCTTACGGGCGAACCGATAATTGTAATTGGGGCAGCGCTCTCCGAGATCCTCCATTCCATTTGCGGCGTCATTTCAATAGGTCCGTTTAATTGTCTGCCTACGCGCGTCACTGAAGCAATCCTCTCCCGGGAAATGAATATGGAGAGAAAAGAAAAGCTCGAAAAGGAAAGAACAGGAGTTTTTTCTTCTCTTTCCGGGTTGCCATTTTTATCTGTAGAAGTAGATGGAAATCCTTTGCCCCCGGTAATCGAGGCAAGGCTTGAGGCATTTTGTTTGCAGGTAGAAAAGGTGCATCGGCTGATGCAAGGCCATAAAAGAAAAGGGGGCCACCTGTTCAGTCAGAAATGAAAATTATCCTACCCGAATTTATGAATCTGGGAATATTATGTTATAGCGCGTTCAATGCTTTTGCTTATGCAGTAGCAGGATTAATTTTTTATTTTGAGGCAAAAAGAAAACAATACCCTCTGGAGACGCTCCTTTATATATTATTCGGGGTTCTTTTGGGCGCATTACTGGGCAGTAGGCTTGGCGCGGCCTTATTTATTTATTGGAAGTATTATTCCAAAAATTTTTTGCATATTTTTCTTCCGCAGTTAGGAGGGAAAACCTTGGTTGGCGGTTTAATCGGTGGTTATTTGGGCGTGGTTATGGCAAAGAAGATTTTAAAATTCAGCCGTTCCACCGGAGATTTATTTGCCCCAGGCGCAGCTATCGGCATAGCTATTGGAAGAATCGGTTGCTTATTGAATGGTTGCTGTTATGGGATAGAGACGAATTTGCCCTGGGCAGTAAAATTTAATGGAGCGATGCGGCATCCTACGCAGATTTATGAGTCTATATTTTGCTTTCTGCTTTTTATTTATTTTTGGCTGATACGTAAAAGGGTGAAAATTGAGCTTTATTCATTTTAGAGGATAAGAGATGAAGATTTTACTTATAATGCCCAGGGGCGCGCTTTACCGATATCAAACCGGTATATTTAGAAGGCCAATTCGTTATGCGCCACTTACTTTAACGGCCCTGGCTTCTTTAGTCCCTGCGGAAAACGAAGCAGAAGTTCAAATTATAGACGAAGGCATAGAAAGCCTTCCAGAAAACCTTGATGCCGATTTGGTGGGGATTACTGCTATCACAGGAACTGTCATGCGTGCCTATGCCATTGCGGATAATGTAAGAAGTAGGGGCATACCCGTGGTCTTAGGAGGAGTTCATCCTACTTTAGTGCCTGAAGAGGCAATGTTGCATGCAGATAGCGTGGTTACCGGCTTTGCAGAAGAATCTTGGCCACAGCTGCTGCGCGATTTTAGAAATAATAAAATGAAGGAACTTTACGTTCAATCCCCAAATCTATCTTTAGCTAATTTACCCATACCAAGAAGAGATCTTCTTAAACGTAAAGGTTATGTAACTATTGATACTGTTCAAGCTACACGGGGTTGTATAAATCTTTGTGATTTCTGTATTGTTCCCGTGGCCTGGGGGCAGAGGATGTATTTTCGACCCATAAAAGATGTAATCGAAGAAATCGAACAAATTAAAAGCAAAGATATATTTTTTGTGGATGTTAGCCCAATTGAAGATAAGAATTATGCTAAGGAACTTTACAGGGCAATGATTCCACTTAAAAAAAGATGGGTCAGTCCAGCAACTATAAAGATTGCCGAAGATGAAGAGTTGCTGAGAGTAGCAGCTAAGAGTGGCTGTCGAGGTTTATTAATTGGTTTTGAGTCAGTTTCGCAGCAGACGCTAAAAAAGATGGGCAAAGGGTTTAATTTTGTGGATAAATATAAAACTCAAGTCCAGAAATTACATGATTATGGCATAGCCATACAAGCCTGCTTTGTTTTTGGATTTGATACTGATGATCAGACGGTCTTTGAGAAAACCGTTGAAGTGGTGAATAAATTAAATCTGGATCTTCCCAGATTCACCGCATATACCCCTTTTCCGGGAACGCCGATTTTTAATAAACTCAAAAGCGAAAATAGAATTATTGAATACAATTGGTCTTTTTACGACGCACAGCATGTTGTTTTTAAGCCCGCCTTAATGACTCCAGAAGAGTTGCAAGAAGGTTTATTTTGGGCATGGGAGCAGAGTTATACCTTTAGCTCTATTTTTAAGAGAGTTTCCGGTTCGCGCTGTTTACTTCCTTACTCAATACCAGCAAATATCGCATACCGTTATTATGCCCAGAATCTTCCTAAATATACTAAAGAAACCATGCAGGATAATTTACTATCGTAGATTTAAAATGGGTTCAGATATAGGTATTGAAATCCAATCTAGAATGAAAAGAAAACCAAAGAAAATGAGACTATTATTATCTTCACCAATTAAGCCATTTGGGCCTGAATTCGGGGATAGTTTTTCCTGTCAAACAAGCGGTTCTCACCAGTTGACTTGGGCACAGGATATTTTTAGAATTGAGGATCAAATGTGGCACTGGGGTTTAGATTTAATTGCAAAAAATATTAATATCCCAACAACAGTGTTACATTATCCTTCCCTAAAACAATTTATAAAAGAGATAAAAAATAATTATGACTATGTAGGATTATCATTCAATTTAGCCACGCTCCATAAAATTAAAAATATGGTTAGGGCAGTTCATAAGTTTGCTCCAGAATCAAAAATTATTTTAGGCGGCTATGGTACTGTCTTATCGGATAAAGAATTGGAGGGGTTAGGAGATTTTATATGTCGAGAAGAAGGACTTGAGTTTATGCGTAAATTGTTTCGCGAAGAGAAAAAGTCGTTTATCAATCCTAACTTTGTAATTAATAGATATATCTTCTCATTAAAAGTGGCAAAAATAGGAGTAATATTTTCATCGGTCGGCTGTCCAAATGGGTGTGATTTTTGTTGCACCTCGCATTATTACAAAAGAAAAAAGATTTATTTTTATAAGACTGCAAGAGAATTATTCGATGCAATTATGGATTTTAATAAATCCAATAAATCTATAACTTCCATTATTATATTTGATGATGACTTTCTAGTGGAAAAAGAAAGAGCAGTAGAGTTTCTTAATATAGTAAGAGAATCAAAACAATATTTAGACATTATGATTTTTGCCAGCGTCAAATCCCTATCACGATTTAGTGCTCGTGAAATTGCAGAAATGGGAATAACAAAAATTTGGATAGGTTTTGAAGGCTTAAGGGCAGGCTACGAAAAACAGAAAGGCAAAGCCTTTGAAGCACTTGTAAATGAATTGAGATACTATGGCATATCGGTAACAGCTTCGATGATGATCGGCTTTGATTATCAAAGCAAAGATACTATAAAATATGAATTTAAGGAACTTATTTCTTGTTTTCCAACAGCTACTCAAATAATTATGGTTACGCCATGTGTAGGTACGTCTTTATGGGATAGGCTTAATACCGATGGCAGATTAATTAAAAAAATAAGACAGGATTACAAATTACACGATGGATTTAATCTGCTTTTTGAACATCCAAATATAACTCCTAAAGAAATAGAAGAATTGCAGAGAGAACTTTATCTTGAAGAGTATCAATTGCTCGGGCCTAGTGTGTTTAGAATATTATATACACAATTTCAGGGTTATAAAAATTTGAAAGATAATGAAAATATAATTCTAAAGGAAAGAGCTGAGAATTTCTTGAAAATTATAAAGCGGGCGCGAATATTTTATAAAATAGGAATAAAATTTGTACCAAATAATGCGGTGAGGCAAGAACTGAGAAGACAATATATTGAAATTACAAAGGAAATTGGGAATTTCAATATAATAATGAGAATAGATCAATATCTTTTACTATTCTTTGTATGGTGGACTAGGTTGCGATTTAAGTATAATTTATTTTTGCAGCCTAAATATATAAAAAAGATATATAACCATAAATGGCGATGAAGGTAACTTTTATCTTGCCCTCGATTGGTAAAAAAGAGAATGGGAAGTATATTAAGACTTGGCAAATGGAGCCATTGTCTATGGCTCAGCTTGCGGGCCTGACCCCTAAATACATCGAGACTCAATTTTTTGATGATAGATTAGAGGATATTAATTATGATGCGCCTTGCGATTTAGTGGCCATATCTGTAGAGACATACACTGCAAAAAGGGCTTACCAGATTTCAAATAAATTTAGAAAAAAAGGAGTTAAGGTTATCTTGGGTGGATTTCATCCCACGCTTATGCCCGAGGAAGCAATCCAGTATGCTGATTCCGTATTTATTGGTGAAGCAGAAGAACTTTGGGGGAAGGTTCTTGAAGATGCAAAAGAAAATAGACTCAAGAAATTTTATAAATCAGAAAACCGCCCCTCTCTTAATGGCATAAGACCGAATAGGGATATTTTTAAGGGGAAGCAATATTTGCCAATTAGCTTGGTTGAGTCAGCCAGGGGTTGCTATTTTTCATGCAATTTTTGTTCCATCAGTTCTTTTTATAATAGTTCTTATAAGTGCCGTCCGATTCCTGAAGTTGTCGAGGAAATAAAAACATTAAAAAGAAAAGATATTTTTTTAATCGATGATAATATTGGAGCAGATAGCGATAAAGCAAAAGAACTTTTTACAGCCTTGGCACCCCTTAATATCCGATGGGTAAGTCAAATTAGTATAAATGTGCTTAAAGACAATGAATTACTAGACTTGATTGCTAAAAGTGGCTGTATGGGACTCCTGATCGGGCTGGAATCATTAGATAATAATAATTTAGCACAGATGAATAAGGGTTGGAATAAAAAAATAATCGATTATGAAGAGGCTTTACAAAAGCTTAGAGATAATGGTCTTGCTACATATGCAACTTTTTTATTTGGCTACGATTGTGACGATTTGGATTCCTTTAACCAGACTTTAGAATTTGCTATAAGGCATAAATTTTTCCTTATAGCTTTCAATCATTTAGTTCCTTTTCCGGGTACCCCCCTATACGAGGCATTTCGTAAAGAGGGGAGATTGCTTTATGATAAGTGGTGGCTTGACCCAAATTACTATTTTGGTGATATAGCATTTCGGCCTAAAAACATATCACCTAAACAATTATCTGAACTCTGTCTTAATTTTAGAAAAAAATTTTATAGTTTTTATTCAATATTCAAAAGAGCGCTAGACCATAGGGCTAATTGTAAAAATATCTTTATGATTTCTACTTTTTTTTCACTTAATATTTTGTTTAGAAAAGAGGTTATGCAGAGGGCAGGGCTACCTATTGGAAAAGAATAAGGCATATAATATAATTTCAATAAAAAATGAAGATAACTTTTATTAAACCGTGTATTGGGAGCAAGATTAATGGTGGGTATGCCGAGAAATGTGTTATGGAGCCATTAGAATTTGCTGTGTTAGCAAGTCTAACTCCCCCCGACATTAATATAGAATTAGTCGATGATAGGATAGAAAAGATTCCTTACGACGACCATACTGATTTGGTGGCAATTAATGTTGATACATTTACAGCAAAGAGAGCGTATAATATATCTTTAGAGTTTCGTAAACGCAAAATACCAGTTATATTAGGAGGATGTCATCCTACGCTTATCCCAGAAGAGGCAGCTGCATATGCTGATACTATAGTCGTGGGAGAGGCGGAAGATATTTGGGGACAAGTCATCAAAGATGCAAAAGACGGAAAGCTTAAAAAAACATATAAATCAGACCACCGTCCTTCTCTCGAAAACATAAGACCAAGGAGGGACATGTTTAAAGAGAAACGATATTTATACCCTGCCTTAGTTGAATTTGGTAGAGGCTGTAACTTTCGCTGTAATTTTTGTGCAGTTGGCGCAATGTACAATTACACATATAATCATCGGCCGATAAAAGATGTCGTTGAAGAGATTAAAGGTATAGGGAAGAAAGAAATTTTCTTTGTTGATGACAATATCATTGCGAATATCGAGACCGCAAAAGAACTCTTTTCAGCCTTAATTCCTTTAAAAATCAATTGGTCAAGCCAGATTAGTATCAATTTTCTATATGATTGTAGTTTATTAAAGCTCATGGTGAAAAGCGGATGCAAAGATTTATTCATTGGGCTTGAGTCTTTAAATAAAAAAAATTTGAAACTTATGAATAAACAATGTAATTTTGCATTTAGTCATTATGAATCTGTGTTAAAGGGCATAAGGGAAAATGGCATTAGGGTTTGGGCTTCGTTTATATTAGGATGCGATTATGATACCCAAGGTTCGTTTAAGGATACCTTTAATTTCGCAATAAAACAAAAGTTTCTGTTTGCGAATTTCAACAATTTAGTTCCCTATCCTGGCACCCCTTTCTATGGTAGCCTTTTAGAACAGAAACGCTTGCTTTATGATAAATGGTGGCTTGACCCAAGATTTAAATTTGGGCATGCAGTATTTAAGCCAAGAAATATTTTACCAGAGCAGCTAACGGAATGGTGTTATGCGTTAAGGATGAAATTTAACGGTTACTTATCAATTCTAAGGCGAGGGTTAGAGTTCCATGCCAATTGCAAAAACTTAAATAATTTTATCAGCTTCTTGTTATATAATTTTGTTTTTAGAAGCGAAGTCAAAAGAAAACAAGGTATGAGACTGGGATACAAAAATGAGTGATTATAGTTTTCAATTAGCAGAGGAAAGCGACGAGGCGGAATTAAGGGATATCTTAAAGAATAATCCAATGAATGGTGACATTCGTATTAGTTTTTTAAGAGACCCCAATTTTTTTTATGCAGCTAAAATAGGAAATCACTTTAGTCAAACTATAATCATAAAAGATGTAAGAAATAATAAAATTGTTGGTTTAGGAACCAGATCTATAATCTCTGCCTATATAAATGGCCAAATATGCAATGTTGGTTATCTAAATAATTTAAGATTAGACAGTAGGTATCGAAATGCAACTTTACTTACTCGGGGATACCAGTATTTAAAGACATTACATCAGGACGAAAAAGTCCCCTTCTATATTACGACAATAATAGAAGGTAATAAATATGCGGAGGATTTATTAACTAGTCAGCGGGCAGGTCTTCCAGTATACCATGATTTTGGAAGATACCATTGTGTTGCCATTTCTGTTTTTGGAAAGAAGAAAAAAATAAGCGGTGATTTTCAAATTTTAAAAGGTTCGAGACAAAAATTAGATGAGATTTTAGATTGTATCGAAAGGAATGGTTCTCAAAAACAATTTTATCCTTTTTATCTCAAAGAAGACTTTCTTACAAACGAAGGCATATTAAGAGATTTTCAAATAGAAGATTTCTACATTGCGCTTAAGAATGATAAAGTTATGGGTGTAATGGCAAAGTGGGATCAAATTAATTTCAAGCAGACTATTGTGACAGCGTATAAAGGCAAAATGGAAGTACTTAAACCATTCTATAATTTAGGTGCCAAGGTTTTTGGTTATCCATCTTTTCCTGTGCCAAATTCTCAATTAAAATTTTTTTACCTTTGTTTTATCGCAATAGATTCTAACGACCTTCAGATATTTAGAGAACTCCTAAGGGCAATCTATAACGATACGGTTGGTTTGGGTTATTCATATTTTTTACTAGGGTTACATTTAAGGGATCCTCTACTTAAAGCTCTAAAGGAATTTCATTACTATAAATATTATAGTAGGCTTTATGTGGTTTGCTGGGAAGACGGTGAGAATTTCTATAAGAACTTAGACAACCGTATACCGTATTTGGAAATCAGCATCTTGTAATGCCGAATAAAATAATTCAAACGCCAATGTTATGAAAATATTATTAATCCTTAGTAATGACACAAAAATAGGCGGCCAAGACTTAGCAAAGAAAATAAATAAATATGGGTACGCTCCGACTACCCTGACAACTTTAGCTTCTCTTGTTTCTCCTGAACTTGATGCGGAAATTGAAATTATCGATGAAGGTATACAGGTACTTCCAGAGGACATAAAGGCAGATATAGTAGGAATAAGTATCTGTACGCCAAATGCGCAGAGAGGTTATCGTATCGCAGATAAATTGAAGAGGAATGGTATAGCTGTTGTTTTAGGTGGAGTTCATCCTACGCTTGTCCCAGAAGAAGCACTTCAGCATGCTGATGCAATAGTAATAGGTTATGCAGAAGAGGCCTGGCCAAAATTATTATTAGATTTCCGAAATAAAAGGATGAAGAGGGTATATGAACAGTTCTCAATGGACGTTTTTGAAAATGGAATGCCTATCCCCAGGCGAGACCTTCTTAAGCGCGAAGCTTATATATTTGCAAATACCATAGAAGTAACTCGAGGCTGCTTAAACCAATGTAAATTCTGCGTTATCCCAAGAATATGTGGAGGAAAATTTTATTTTAGACCAACAGAAGAAGTGGTTAAAGAAATTCAATCCATGAATGCAAAAGATATTGTTTTTATAGATTCAAACCCAACGGTGAACTTGCAATATATTAAGAGTCTATATCAAGCACTCATTCCTCTTAAAATTAATTGGTTTGGTTCCGCGACAACACAAGTTCTAAATGATAGCGAATGGTTAGATTTAGCTGTTAAAAGTGGATGCAAAGGACTGCTTATAGGTTTTGAATCTTTAAATCAAAATTCACTGGAGAATGACAATAAAGAATTCAACAGGGTTGATAGATATAAAGAGTTTATCAAGAAACTCCACGATTATGGAATCGCTATATTAGGATGTTTTGTTTTTGGTTTCAATAATGATGATAAGACTATTTTTGAAAAAACGATTGAATTTGTTGACCGAGCGAACATTGATGTAGCCCAATATACAGTTTATACTCCTTATCCAGGTACGATTGCTTACGAGGAACTAAAACTTGAAAATAGAATTATTGAAGATAATTGGGCTTTATATGATGGTAAACATGTGGTATTTCAACCTGCTAAAATGACAGCCGAAGAACTTCAAGAAGGTATTTTTTGGGCTTGGAAAAATACTTATACCTACGGCTCTATTATAAAAAGAGTGATAGGTTCTAAATGTTCAATATTTTTAAATTTTATCGCAAATCTTGGTTTTAAATATTATGGGAAAACTTTTATTTCTAAGTAAGCGGAAGTTCCTTGGTAAAGACGGGGGCGTGAAAGTAAGTTTTCCCATGTACCCGGACCTGGACAATCACATACCGTATTTGGAAAGTGGTATCTTATGATATAATTTATTAATAGCCATTCAATTAGAATGGCACAAAAAAGGAGGTGGGGCGATG
>Ga0315281_10006617_pt1 | contig 16448 bp, 20 predicted proteins | sample YL17G07_0_MG_FD_204540 | JGI IMG/M metagenome (GOLD analysis project Ga0315281, IMG submission 204540) | Sediment microbial communities from Yellowstone Lake, YNP, Wyoming, USA - YL17G07_0 | ecosystem: Environmental > Aquatic > Freshwater > Lake > Sediment | place: USA: Wyoming | collected... | reverse complement strand
TTGAAGGCTGCTGAATTGCTAAAAAAAATGCTGCCTGAAGTGGAGTTTGAGGAGTTTGACAGCGTGGAGGAGCTGCATGATGAGGAAATAAATATTCTTGATGCCGTTAAAGGATTAAAAAAACCGGTTGTTGTAAGAAATATAGATGAAATAACTGTGGGCAAGGCTTATTCTATGCATGATTTTGACCTGGGGCAGACGCTGAAGCTGTTGAAGAAGCTGGGAATGATAAAAAAGGTGAAAATATTCGGAGTGCCTTGCAAGCTAAACAAAAAAACAATCGAAGAGCTTGCAGGATTGATCAAATCCAATTTACCTTCAAGAAATGCGTGGCGCAGCTCATGCACGGATCATACGCCCTGATGAGCCTCTCAACGCGTTGCTGTATTTCTTCCTTGGTTTTGTCAAGGTTCTGCTCAACCAAGTCCCAGATGTCGTTCTGCATGTTGATCTGGTTTTGCGCTGTTGGAATTACAATATTACCTTCGACAATCTTTCCCACACCATCCAAGTTCATCATGTAATATAATGTGCCTCGTGGCGCCTCTATTACCCCGACGCCAATACCCCTTTTAGGCTTTGCAACAACAGGTCTCTCTTCCTTAAAGTCAGTTGCCTCTAACAACTCTATGGAATGGTCAATACAATGAAGCATTTCTATGGCCTGGGCAAGGTTGTTGTGGAATATGTTGTTTGACGGAAATGGAAGCAAATATCTTCCAGCCTCCTTCCTCACGCTCTTGTGCAAGTTTTGCCTGCCGAGGTTGATGCGTGCGAGCGCACCGACCATATACTCCTTTCCCTCAAACTCGTATGCCGATGCTTGCGAGTAAGGAATAACAACTCTTTGCAGATGATTGTAGTATTCTTTCTCAGGCACATGCAGTCCTTCCGTGCTCCTTATCTCGCCTTCCAAGAAGCTGAAATCTTTTGTTGCTAGTGCCACAAAGTCAGTGTCGCGTTTAAACTCCCAATCGTTTCTAAAAAATATATCTATCAGGTCAAAAACATACGGTCTCACCTCTTTCAACTGCTTCACAACTTTGACAACATCATCCCTTTTAGGAAAACTGGTAAAACCTCCGACCACTGCGTGAGTGGGATGGACTGCCCGGCCTGCTACTAGTGTTGCTAAGGCATTACCTGCAGCCTTTACATGCAAGGCTTCATGCAAAAACTCTTTCTCCCGTCCTTCAAAATCAAGGACTGAATCCTTGCTAAAGATGTCAGGCAGGCAGAAAAAATATAGATGCATGGCATGATCGCGCAACGTAGTGCCGTACATGGCAAGCTTTCGCAGCAGTATCGTTTGCTCGGAAGGTCTTATACCAATGGCTTTTTCAACCGCCTCGGTGCAGCATGTGAGATGTGCTATACTGCAAGTGCCGCATATGCGTGAGACCAGCAGTGGTATGTTGGAAAAGAATTTCCCCCTTACTGCCTGCGTGTAAAACCTCTTGCTCTCGCTTATCTTCAGCTTTACATCCAGGAGCATGCCACCTCTCACTTTTATATCCAGCGAAGCCCGTCCCTCTATCTTGCTTAGGTCTTTCAATGTTATGTCAAAATTTTTGTGCATATCACTACCTCAAATATTCTTCCAGTATTTGTATAAACTTCTCCTCAGCCATCGGGCAGCCAGGTACAACATCGTCAACTGCAACAAAATTTTTCAACGGGTAAACCTTCTCATTCAGCCTAAATCTTTTTAATAAAAAAGATATCTCATCCATGGTCTTGCTATCAAAAAAATTCCTCTGGTTTGCTGGCGAGCCCTCCGCTGCGCATGAGCCGATTGCTACAAGCTTTTTAGCGTTGTCACGTATCTCTCTCAGCTGCCTTTCCTCTTCTTTCGAAGACACAGCGCCCTCGACAAATGCCACATCCATGTTTTTTAGCTTTCCGACCTTCTTCAACATTCTACAATGTAATATGTTAATTTTATCAGACCAGTCTGCATATTTTCTGTTCAAAATTTCCAAAAATGTTATCATGCATCCTTCATCGCATGTGAAGGAAAAAAATCCGATCTTCAATTTCAATTTACCACCGTATAAGTGGCCGATGCATCCTGCGTTTTTACCTGAATTTTTGTAAATTCTTTGTTCCAATCGGTCTGCAGTATTGTGGTTTGGCCTGATTTCAACGGCAGTACCTTATTTTTTATGCCAACGGCATTACCATCAACCGTAACATTGAAACCAGACAGGCCAAGCGTGCCTGCATTTGTTACACTTATCAGAAGGTTGTTGTCTGCATCCCTGGTGACGCTAAGGATTTCCATTTTGTATAGCACGTTTTTGACTATGACAACTATGCTGTTGTTGCTGAATTTCGGAATCCACGGGCCGATAAAGGGTATGGAGGAGGCATCGAAATAGCCAAGCACAAGCGTGCTTGCAACAACAACAAGAAAGATTAGTATCAATCCTACCAATACCTCTTTCAGGATTTTAAAAACTACAACAAGTACGATTGCAAAAATTACCAGGCCAAATACGAGCGGCAGCATAAAACCAATATAATATTTTTATCCTAGCTAATAAATGTTCTTTTTAATCTCGCATAAATTTAACAAATTCTTCCTTACTCCTACCAGCTAGACAGTAGTTGTTAACTTTTTCCTTGGCAATTGTTGAGCAAGGGCCGCCGTAAAGATGGCCTGGATAGATTTTTATGCTGCCTGGCAATCTCTTTAACCTCTCCAAGCTCTCATACATCTGTTCAGGACTACCGCCAGCTAAATCTGTTCTGCCACACTCCTCAACAAATAACGTGTCACCAGTAAACAGGTTGTTTTCTGCGAGAATGCATATGCTGTCTTGCGTGTGGCCTGGCGTGAAAAGTATTTTTATTTCTATGCTGCCTAGTTTTAACATACTTCCATCCTCAACAGCAACATCGCCAGATTTGTAGGCCACAACCTTTCCACCTATTTTTTTCAGTTTGCTGTTGCATGCAGTATGGTCGTAGTGTGAGTGCGTGTTGAAGATATAAGCAAGTTTCAAACTGTTTTTTGCCAAAAAGTTTAGCACGTCTGCTGTTTCAGTTGGGTCAATCACAGCTGCTTGCTTGGTTTTTTCGTCGGCAATTACGTAGACGTAATTTTTTATACTACCTACCAAGAATTGTTTTAAAATCATGTAGCGGACCCGGAGGGATTTGAACCCTCGACCAACTGCTTTCCTCATCATAGGGGGCAGCTGCTCTTTTTGGCATTATGCATCCAAGCTGAGCTACGAGTCCAATATTTATTACAGTGTAAACAAATTTAATAAATATGTCCCTTTCGAAAAAACTGCAGCGAATAGCAAAAAACATAATAAACGTCAATATGAACGTTAAAGAGAGGGAGTCTGTTATCATATCCGCAGGCCCGAACTCGCTTGATTTTGCCGAGGCGCTTTCCTTCGAGGCTGCAAAAATAGGGGCGCATCCAAGCATAAACTACAGCAGCGATAGGCTTGCATTAAAAACCTACAAGTCGATAGATGTTAAGCATTTAAAACATTATTCCAAGCTGTCGGAAATTCTTGAGAAAAAGGTTGATGTTGAGATAATGCTTGACGATTCTGATCCTTTCTTGGAAAGACAACTGCCGCAAAATAAAATCGAGATAAGAAGGAAGGCGACAAAGCCGTTGAGAGAGCTGAAGGACAAGAGGATTGTTGACAAGACGGTAAAAAGCGTGCTGCTTGGTTTTCCGACAAAAGAGACTGCACGGTCATTGCAAATACCGCTTGCAAAGCTGAATAATATTTTTTGGAACACCATGGATGTCAATTACAACAAGCTGCATGAGGTTAACAAAGCGTATGCAAGAAGGTTTGCTGGAAAGAAATGGATAAGAATTGTGGGGGAGGGGACAGATTTAAAGTTCTCGCTGCGCGGGCGCAAACCAATTTTAGACAGCGGATTGTGGGCAAAAGAGGTAGGTGGTTATCTCAACCTGCCCGCAGGCGAGATTTTTTTTGCTCCTGTTGAAACTTCTGTGAAAGGTGAAATTTATTTTGATCTGCCAAACCTGCATTACGGCATGCAGATACAAGGTGTCTGGTGGAAGTTCAAACATGGTAAACTGGTGGATTATTCCGTAGACAAAGGATTGAAGGCCTTCGAGGATGTATACAAGAATGCTTCTGGAGACAAAAACAGAATAGGTGAGCTCGGCATAGGAACAAATCACATGGCAAAAATAACAGGCGGTATGATAATTCTTGACGAGAAGGTTAAGGGAACTATACATATGGCGATAGGCCATAACAAGCATTTTGGCGGCAAGAATGATGCAACAATACACTGGGACTTTTTCAAAACCATGAAGAATGCAGAGATGTATGCTGACAACAAGCTGGTTATGAAAGATGGTGTGCTGGTTTGAGTATTATCAAGACTGGCAAAGAGATTGCATTTCTAAAAAAGGCTGCAAGGATTTCCGATTCCTGCATTCCGGTAATAAAAACTGTCTTGAAAGAAGGCGTGACGGAGAAGGAATTACGAAAAAAAGTAGAGCAGCATATAAAAAAGCAGGGCTGTACTACATCATTTGCAACACTGGTAGCATGTGGTGAAAGATCTGCGATGGTGCATGCCAAACCTCATGCGACAGATAAAAGGATTGAGGGGATTGGTCACATAGATTTTGGCGCGTCCTATAAAAATTACAAATCTGACGTAACAATTCCTTTTATTGTTGGAGAGGTTGGAAAAAAAGAAAAAAAAATTGTTATGGCTACTGAAGCTGCATACGAGCTAGCAGTCAAATCAATAAAAATTGGCATGCCTTGCTGGAGGCTACATGAAAAGGTAAACACCTTTCTAAAAAAAAGAGGATTTCGCATGATACATCCCATGGGCCATGGGCTTGGCAAAAAAATACACGAGTTGCCGTATATAGGAAAGCCGAGAAAAAGGCCGAGAGGCTGGAAGAAGAGGCGGTGGGAGAAGCTGAAAAAAATAGTTTTTCAAGAAGGCATGGTGTTTACAATAGAGCCGGCTGTTTATGTTGAAGGTTTAGGAGGATGCAGGTTGGAGAATGATGTGCTGCTGACAAAGAGAGGCCCACAAATGCTAACGCATGCTAGATTGATTAAAATCTAAAAACCAAAATACAACTTTACCTCTTTTTTTTCCTGCTCCTCAAACCATTTTTCCAATTTTGTGGTTATCTCTCCTAAATGCTTGAAATATTTGGAAAGCATTTCATCGTCAGCTGCTTCACAGAAAATGCTATCATAATCGAATTTGCCATAAAAATTACACTTCAGCAAGTCCAATTCTTTAGCAATATTTTCTTCGCCAGCATTTCTAATGCTTTCTGCCAGTTTTGTCATTTCATCCTTCACCTTATGCCACTGGTTACGGGATGTCCTGTATTCGCATATTCTCTCATAACTTTGCCTCGCAGCTTTTACCTGCAGTTGCTCTTTCGAAAGCCTGGCTATTTTTCTTGATAAAAGATATCCTATCAGTTCTTCAGTATTTTTTGTTTGAACTATTGCTTTAAAGGCGTTCTCGCCTTGGTTGCATGCAAACCGCAGTATTTCCCTTGCAAAACAGCCCTCCCATCCTTTGTCACGATAAGTACGTTCAACTGTATGGTATGCATCACGCCCCACAGAGCTAGTTGTAGCATTAATTTCAGCCAACTGCGTTTTTACGGTTTCATTATAATCAGAAAAATCATATCTTTCACCATATTCCTTCTCCAGATATTTTTGCAAATCCTCCTCTATGCCAGTCACAAAACCCAAGACGTGCGGGCTTCTATATGCTTTCTTGCCATGTACAGTAGCTTCGATCAGATAGTGGTCTATGGAAAGGTGTAAGATTGAAGATGCAATCCACTCTTTTTCGCTGCCTTTTGCCTCACGAATTACGCAATCGTTTATGTATAGGCAGCCATCGGAAAGGGTTGCAGGTGTTTTATCTTCCGTGTCAAACCTATTGCTATCAACAACAGGCTTCAAAGCAGGGAAACCTACATTTTCTAAAAAGGGTGCTGTTTCTTTAAAAACTTCTGCTGCCAATGCCTCCATATCTGTTGCATCCATGCTATATAGCTTGGAACTAACTTTTTTAACCCTTTCGTCAGCTATAAAAGTTTGGCGGAGAAGAATAAATTATGGAATACGAAGAGATGCTGAAAACCGTTATGGCAAAACTGCCCAAGAAGACTGAAGGCAGCAGCAGGTTTAAACTGCCGTTAGCAATGTGTGAAGTGAGCGGCAGCAAGACTATATTCAAAAATTTTGGCGAAATACTCTCTGTTATGAGAAGAGAACCGCATCATTTTGCGAAATATTTGTTCAAGGAATTGGCAACACCAGGCAACCTGCAAGGCCAGACGCTAATCTTTCAGGGCCGCATACAGCTTGCCATGCTCAAAAAAAAGATAGATGATTATGTGAAGGAGTTTGTTTACTGCAAGGAGTGCGGCGAGCCTGACACAAAACTTGTCAAGGAAGATAGGATAACATTTATGAAATGTGAGGCCTGTGGCAGCAAGCATCCTGTAAGAAGCAACTAAGTGATAAGGTGTTCTGGTCCAAGGTTTTCAAATCTGGCAAGGAAGTTCTGGTTGCGATATGCGATGAGGAGCTGCTTGACAAAACACTTGTAGAAGGCAGGCTATGTGTAAAAATAAGCAGCAGCTTTTATGGCGGCTCGCTGGTTGATGATGCTGCAGCGGAAGAGATGATGAGAAAGTCGACAAGCGGTAATCTTTTTGGTAAAAATATAATAGCCTTGGCGGAGAAGGCAGGATTTATAACAAAGGAAAACATTATTCTTATTGATGGCATACCGCATACGCAGTTTGTCAGGATTTAAAAGCAGAAAGGCGCAGTTTTACATCCTGACCGCGATAGTAATAGCAACGATAATTTATTTCATGAGCAAATGGATGGAACCGTACACAATTATTGATACTTCGTCTGTGGTTTTAAACGAGCAGCCTTTCCTGCTAAATAACATTGTGGAAAAGGCTGATGCAACCGTTGCTGGAAGTAATAACATGGAAGAACTTACATACAACCTGCAGGAGTACACCAGTTTTGTAAAGGATTATGCAACGAAGAAAGGTTTTGGTAGCGACATGGGCTACCAGGTGCTTGATCAAAACCTGACAGGCCACCCAACTGCTGTAGTTTTTTCATGCATAAGATTGAAATCGCCAAACATGTTTACAAGAAACTGCCATGCAGCACAAAAATATTTCAGCTAACTCTCAACCACGCTGAAGGAGCAGGCTTGCGGTGTGTAAATCCAATACTCTGTATTTTTCACAGTCTCGTTAAGCTCAGGCACAGTAAACCATTTGTTGTTTGAATTGCTCCAGTAGGCTATTGCCAAGCCGCCACAGCCCTCTGCGCAGGCTGAGTTGCATACATAATAATCTTTTGTTGATACAATCAAATTGTTCCATCCTTTTTGGAGGTAAATATCTCGAGAACCAGGGCCGCATGAACCATATGCTATGCAAATGGTATGCCAGCGGTCGTATGAATTTTGTGCAACACCGTTGAAGATGCTGTTGCCAGTGCCGCTGTCGACATAACTATAGCCAACCGAGCCTGAGGTGCGGCCAAAGACAACATTACTATAGCTCCATGCATAGCTTACGTTCTGGCAAGTCCAGCCTGCTGCAGATGGCGTTATCGTGCCGGTATAAATATTCGGCCCTGCGGGCGTTTGCCTTAAATAATAATTTACGGGCGAGGTGTTGTTTGCATAAAAGCAGATTTTGTAAATGTTGCCTGGAACTATGGACCAGTTTGCGGCTGCCTCCGTTACGTTGAAATCATCGATAGAGCAGTCATACTGATAGCTGCCGCCAACAGTTCCAGTAACGCTGTAATTCATATAGCCAGTACAGGGGTTTGTAGCTACGGCGGTGTAAAGCTTTATCCAACTGCTGTTGCTCAACAAGGTCGTACCGTCCCATGTCTCCGCCTTGCCATAGTTTGTTACACCTGGCGTACAGCCGCACAAGGCGTTATGATAACAAGTGACAGGACAGTCGCATGTTGCATTTGTTCCACAGTAGCATGACTTGGCAAGCTGCCTGCCTGTGTCAGATGGTTGCGTGTTTACGTAAAGTCTGATTGTATATTCTGGAACTATAGTTGCTGTTGGCTCTGGTGAAGAATATTTGCGTACTATGAAATCATCAATATAAATGTTACCGCCTTGGTAATGAGTGAAGCCAACTTTGAGAGGTGTTTCTGTTGAATAACTTGAATCATATTTTGTAGTCCAAGTAGTTTCATCAGTGCTCAATTGAGTCGTGGCTCCTCCAGTTTTCAGAATTTGCCTGACCCAATATTGAGTACCACAAGTCCAAGTATCCGAAAGAGAACGAGCGTTTCCGTCTTCATACATAGTCAACACATTGCTACCACTGTATCTGTAGAAATAAAGAGCGTAGATGAAATCAGTGTAGCTAGTTCCTGATCCTGAATCTTTCCACAACAGCATAGTAGTATCTTGGTAGGTTGCTCCAACTTGGCATGTAGATGTATATTTTGCTTGAGCTATTATACTGCTTCTGTCAAAATTTTGAACCGAATGCATTTCGACATTGCCCCAATTTGCAGGCCCATTAGAAATTATCAGTTGGTTATTTTGAGTGATGTATCCGCTGGGATCAGTCTTGCTCCATTTTGTTGTGTTTATTGTAGTTCCTGTGAAATCATCGAAGAAAAGGAATGTATTACTTCCACTGCTCGTTGAGGGGGCAGAAGGATTTCCGTAATACATGTAAATTGTTTTATTTCCAGAAGGGATGGAAGGAATCTTTGACCATAATTTTGTAGAAGCGGAATTGCAACCAGATTCTAGCCAATAGTTTAGTTGTGTGGCGCTATCATTATCTATAAACCTTATATCACCACAGTCAGAACGCATACTTCCGGTTGAAATCAAGCTTGCTGTGTCTAAATTGACATTAACCTGATAATCTGTCACTGTTGAGCCTGGGTTGTTTATGTTTATTATCTTCCTATATTGCCAGGAAGCATTCCACCAAGGTGATTGAGCAGTTGCGGATGTTGCAATCACTGCCAGCGTTGTAATTGCAAGTACAAGTATTTTTTGCCAACTCATAATTTGAATACGTTTTTTCTAATTAAAAAAAGACTATTTACAATGGTAGGTAAGAGAAAAGGCTGCCTTGCAGGATGTATGTAAGTAACACGCCGAAAAACATGAAAGGCGCGAATGGAACGGTTTTTGCAACCTTCACAGTTTTACAATCAAGCTTGCCGCTTTTCTGCATGTTTGCTATCTCCTTCACGTCTTCATCGCTCAGCCTCGAAAACGTGCCAGGCAACACACTTTCCTTCATCGACTTGAGCATATTGTATGTAGCAGAGAGAACACTCTTTCCATTTGCTTGGCCGACTTCTTTCTCAAGCGGCTCAGCAAGCACCATCCCCTCCTTCAGATTTTTTATATTGACAGATTCCACAAGCGAGTGCTCTATGCAGTAAGGCAGCAGTATTGTTATAGATATTATCACAGAAAGGGCAATTAAAAACGTCTGGGCAAATTGTATTGTGAAAACGGAATTGTAATAAAAAATTATTACGAGTGCTGCAACCATCGCCATAGCCTTCAAGTTAAAGAATTTCACCCTTTTCATGACCTCCATGATAAAATAAATGATTAATAGATTAAACAAAACGCCCAGCTGGAGTTTCATGTAATCAAAAAGGGTTGACAGCAGGAAAAACAGTACAAACGTTGTTAAAACAACACTCGATAAATTTTTGCTTTCAAAAGTTTTCCTGGTTATATCCTTCAAACGGGCTGCATCCGGTTTTAACAGTGAAAAAACTATAAACAGGAGTGCAGTGGGTATGAAGGTGTTTATGAGTATGTTTAATGAGGGAAAAAACATTATGTAGCCGTGCTTGTAGGTGAAAACAGGCAGCAGTGCCGAATAGCCTAAAAAAAGTTTGGCATCCCCCTCCGACCAGAAGCCAACCAGCCATATCCCAAAGCCGAAGCCCAAGGCGAGGAAAATGTTTATTATGGTCTGCATAAAATCCAATCTCAAATCCAGCGAGATGCTTGATGGCAGGTTTGTGAGGAACATGTGGATGAAAAGCCCTGCGAAAAGCATCATGATTATAACAATGTTTTTTACCTTGCCAAAACGCATGTCCGTATAGCTTGTGATTATTCCGAAAAATACTATTGATATGAAAACTGGGTTTATTAAGTCCATTAAATTAAAATATATCATGTTAAATTATTATAAAGGGGTGTGTTGATGGCTTCTGAGAATATTGAAATCGACAAGAAGGAGAATATGGTTGCTGTTACGGTTGATCCGAAGATTTTTCCCTTGGACACCATAGTGTCTGCGGCGTATGTTTTTATCGACGATGCCTATGTTGTCATAACAGGCGATCCGAACCAGCAGGTTGTTGTAAAGCTCAAAGGCAAACAGAAATGTGATCTGGTTGAACTGGGTAGGAATTTTAACAATGAGCTGGTTAATTACGAGTTTTATGCAATACAGACCGCCAGAACCATGCCCATCCGCACGGCAATAGTCCAGCGTGCGTTTTTCACGCAAGCCTCCAAGGCAGTGGATAGCGAGGCTGAGAAGGCCAGAGTGCCGAAAAAGGAGCCAAGCTATTTGGATGATCCTTACAATATAGCCAAGCCATACAAGGAAAAGGTGAAGAAGGATGAAAGAGGTAAGAAGAGAGGGAAATAGGATTGTTGTTGAAGTTGATGCCAGAATATACGACTACCAGAGCGTTGCAGATGCTGTGAAGAATTTTGGCTGCCCTGCGGAATTGAAAAAAGGTTTCGGCATTTTCATAGTTTCATTAAAACCCAAAACCAGCAGTGAAAATACTGGGTATGAATTTTACAATTTTCTGCTTGACAAGGTGAAGGAGAGAAGAGTGATGTAATGGTTTTCAGCTATTTTGTCAATGAGGAAACAACTAATGTGCCGCACATAGTCAACAAGTTCTCTGCTAGCAAGCTTGACAGCAAGCACGTGCTTGTCACTACAGAGCATGGCGCATGGGTTGTTCTCAACAATAACGAATACAGCCTGCTGAAGGAGGACAAGCTGGCAGAAGACCTGAATCTCTTCACAACGCTTGAGGACAAGGGAGTTATTGCTACGGACAAGAACGTTGAGAGGATAGCCCAGATGTACAGGGACAGATTTTACTACCTCTTCAACGGCATTAGCCTGCAGATTGTCGTGCCAACTTTGCGGTGCAATCAAAAATGCATTTACTGCCATGCCAATTCCATGCCTGCCAAGGCAAAAGGCTATGACATGGACAGGAAAACTGCAAAGGCAGTGGTTGATTTTATGTTCCAAACCCCGTCAGAGTTTTTCACCATAGAATTTCAAGGTGGGGAGCCGCTGCTCAACTTTGACATAGTACGCTACATCATAGAGTATGCCAAACAGAAAAATCACAGTGAAAAGAGCGACGCAAACGGCTTTTATGCAGGCAGAAAAAATATCACCTTCACGATCGTGACAAATTTCACTGCCATGGACTATGAAAAGCTAGAGTTTTTGATGGAAAACAACATTAGGCTGTCCACCTCCCTGGACGGGCCGAAAAGGTTGCATAACAAAAACAGGCCATTCAGCGGCGGAAGCAGCTACAGGTTTGTGACGCAATGGATTGACATTATAAAAAATGAGTTTGAATACCCGCTGTTTGTCAACGCCTTACCAACAATAACAAAACATTCTCTGCCGTATGCAAAGGAAATTGTTGACGAGTATGTGAAATGGGGTTTCAAGCATATGACGATGAGGCCGCTCAACATAGCCGGCATGGCTGCAAATGCATGGCAAACAGTTGGTTACAGCGCTGGAGAATTTTTGCAGTTCTGGAGAAAATATATTGATTATGTCATGGAGATCAACAAAAAAAGGTGGCTTGTGGATGACCAGACAGTTTTTATGTTGAGAAGGATACTCACGCTAAAGCCGCCCCTGAATGCATGCCTGGGTGCTCCCTGCGGTGCCTGCATCATACAAACAGCATACAACCAGTGGGGCGACATTTATACATGTGATGAAGCAAGGGCATGCGAACTTTTCAAGCTCGGAAACGTGAAAAAAAATACGTACAAAGAGGTGTTCACTTCTAAAGAGGCGCTGAACTTTATCGGCTTGACATCAATGGTTTCATCTGCCTGCGACAACTGCGTCTGGCATCCGTTCTGTTCGCCTTGCTTGGTCAGCAGCTACGGCTCGCAGAAAAATGTTATTCCCAAGTTGCCTTCGGATATGTTGTGCAACATACGCAAGGGCCAGTTGGAATATATATTTAAAAAGCTGCTTGGGAAACAGCAGGATACGCTGTTCGAATGGTGCGCAAAAAGCACCTTCTAGTTAAATATTTATTAGGCAGAAAACAAACTTATAATTGAAGGGTATGCAGATAAACAAGAAGATTTCCAAGTTCCTTGTTGGTGAGGAAAGCAAAATACCCAAAAAGGCTCTAGTCGGAATGGGAGCGGCCTTGTTGGTAGTTGGTATTTCAGCCGCGGCTGCGCTTCACTCTTCCAATACAACACTGCAATACTTGAAGCCAAACATAAGGGCAGTTCACTCAAGCCAAATTTCTGAGACTACTACCATGCCAACTACAACTACTGTTTACGGCTCTACTACTTCTAGTACCACCACTACCAGCTATTAAAATTTTCAGGAAAACTAGTAAAAGTATGAACTATAAATTTAAAGTATGTTTTACAGCATTCCAAGAGAGGTTTCGATTGAAACCACGTTTCGCTGCAACCTGTCTTGCTACTGGTGTTTCAACAAGGGTGTAAAGGCAAAGCCGGAGCTTTCCACAAAAAATATAAAAAAAATAGTTGACAAGGTTAGCCAGGCTGGCACAAGTATAGTGCGTTTTACTGGCGGCGAACCGCTGCTGAGAAAGGATATTTTTGAAATATTGGAATATGCAAAGTCAAAGGGGCTTTATGTTGCGCTAAATACCAACGGTACGTTTGTAGACGGGGATGTTGCGGACAAAATAAAGGATAACGTTGACAATGTTTTGGTTACTTTCAATGGTTATGACAACTTGAGCGAGTGGAAAATAACGGGAAGTAAAACGAGTTTTGAGAAAAAAATAAATGCCATAAAACTTTTGAGAAAGTCTGTCAAGGTTGTTAGAATAGGAACTGTTGCAGTAAAGGAAAATGTAGAAAAGCTGGAAGAGTTTTTCAAGGTTTTGAAGCCGCTTGACGTTGATACATGGGAGATTTTCAGGCCCATACCGCACGGTTCGAAGGATTTGATCGACAACAGCTCTGTGGAAACGCTGGTTGAAAAATTGATTATTTTCAAGATGTTTGTTAATACTGGCGTGACAAACGTTTTGCCGTTTTGCTCCTATGAGCCGGAAAGGGTGGCCCAAGTTTGCATGGGGGCTGTGAATGACGATGGCCATAGCAAAATTGTCATAGGAACTGACGGCCATGCAAAGCCCAGCTATTATTTCGAAAAGGATCTTGGCAACTGTTTAAAGGAAGATATTATGGATTTGTGGAACAACAGCTTTTTGGTTAAAATAAGAAATTTAAAACTTGCTCCAAAACTTTGTAAAAAGTGCAAGTATTTGGAAGTTTGCAAGGGAGGCTCGAGATATATTGCAAAAAAGGTTAATGGATCTTACAGCTCTTTAGATTCTTTGGCCAAGCCTATGAAATATAAAAACTTTTTGTTCAAAACAAAGCAAATTTAAACCTTTAAACTATGTATTCAGGAAAACAATAATGTTTATATAGTATATTGCCACTAAATAGTAGTGTATAATAAATTTGAAAGGTTTAGGGAAATTATGAACTATATGCAAGATCTTAGATGGGATTTGTTTAGGGAAAGCCTTAGCAAAAGGGATATTTCCAATTTGGATACTACGAAACCTATCCCATACCCTGCTAGTAGCAGCCAAAAAAATCAAACTAGTATCAGTAGAAGAACGTTTGGAAAAATAGCCTTTAGTGTCATCATTGGAGCTGTAGCTGCTTATGCTGGTTATTCGCTTTACCAAGGTGAATCAAATCCTGGATCAACAACTTCTTCATCAGGAAATACAGAATCAGGCACAAAATCTACAACAACTAAACACGAATATATACCTGATCCCACAGTAATTAAAAACAAAATTAATATTTTATCCTATTACCTTCCTAGTTGGGGTACGAAATCTGATTACAAAAGATCTGAAACTTTAACAATAGGTTCTGATTTTCATCCTATATTAGGTAAATATAAACCAGTTGATGAAGCTGGCACATATAGTTGTGCAGATAGTGAAATTTTAGATTGGCAAATAAAGTGGGCACTAGAACATGGTATAAGTGCCTTTATTTTCCATTATATGTATCCGGGTTGGAATTGGGAATTAAATTTGGAAAATGGAATAAAGAGTTCTAGATTTTTAGATAAATTTAAATTTGCAATTAACTATAATGATACACCACATCGCACCACCACATCTAATGATGAAAGAAAAACTACTGAAGTTATGGAACATTTGTGTTCTCATTATTTTGGACATCCATCATATTTAAAAATTGATAATAGACCTGTTGTAATTACATTCCAATCGCATATATATGCTAGCAGATTTGGTATTGAAAGTCTTGATAATTTAATAAAAGTTATGCGTAAAACTTGTGAAGAAAATGGTCATGAAATTTATTTAATAGGTGATGTAATGAATAATAGTTGGTATCCTGGAATAAATGCTTCTTTATCAAGAGGTTTTGATGCTATAACAAGCTATAATATGCCAGATGCGGGCTCTAAATTTAGTGCAAATGAAAAAGGTCAAAATGTTTGTGTTGATTCTTATGATAAATTGGTTGATGGTTATATTAGATTGTGGGGGGAGTGGTTAAATTTAGCTAGAAAATATAAAGTGAAGCTTGTACCTCCTTTATTGCCAGGGTTTAGCAACAAAATATTGTATGAAGGGGGTTATGATGACTTTTTATGTGATAGAAAAGATTCAACACAAGATAAATTTAGAAGAATGTGTGAGGCGAGTGCACCTTATATAGATACAGAACTTAACACTGCAATTACGGAAAGTTGGAACGAATTTCAGGAAGGTTCAGTAATAGAACCGACTTTAGAATTTGGTTTTGATTATATTGATACCATTAGAGAAATTTTTAGTTCGGAATCACCATCTAATTATCCGAAAAATTTAATACCAACACAAGAAGGTATAGTGGAGTATATAAAATAGATAAAAAACTAAAAACTATGATATTTTTGAAATAATGCTATTTTAATTTTTATCTATAATGAACATTATATTTCTAGGTATTTTGTAAATTTTTTTATTTTGAGCTTTGATTTTTAATTTTTTAATTTTTTTTATATTAAATATTTGTAAATGTTCTTTGTATTCATTTCGGTTTTCAATTGGCACAACAATAATAAGTCTTTTTTTTGTTAATTTTAAAAGATTGTTAATTATTTTTTTATTCATTTTTTCAGGAAAATGTTCTAATACATGAGAAAATATTACAGTATCATATTTTTCTACTTTACCATTTAAATTGAGAATATTCAAAGTAATAAAATTAATATTACATTTTTCTAATTTAGCAAGAAGTTTCCAATACTCCAACAAATAAATATCACTACCTGTCACTTTTAATGACGAGTATTTCTTTTTAATCAAAATAGGCAAAACTGCATTATTTGTTCCAATATCCAAAACAGAATTTCCTTTAATTTGTAATAAAATGTTATAATAAATGTTGGTAAAATTATAAACATGATTATAAAATTTGGATGGTGCTTTTGAATCTTGTATATTTCTTATATTATATAAACTACCACTAGTCAAAGACTAGTGGTATTCATTAAGCTGTTACCTTGATTGCGAACGTAGCTTGAGATTTCTTCAGGGTTCTGCCCGATTGAATCGAAGTAGACTACTGGCGACCACAAGCCTGAACCCCAGAAGTCTTTGGCTTTCATGTACGGGAATTCTTTCAGCAGTAATCTTCCTGAAGTGCCTTTGAGCAGCTTGGCTGCTTGTGACACCGACATGGACGGATGCAGCAGGATAATCAGATGGACATGGTCTCTATCAAAACCTATCTCCTTGATAACTATGCCGTACTTCTTTGCCACAGCAAAGAAGATTTCTTTGCAACGAGCTGTAACCTTCTCATGCGAGAAGACTGGATGGCAGTACTTTACCTTGAAGCTTACGTGCAGTTCTAGCCTGCCTATGCTAGAGCTGTAGCTGATTAAGTTGTTCATAAGAGAAACCTCCGGTTTTTTATATTCAGCAGAATAATCTCTAACTGAGATTATTCTGTACAAGAGGGTTCGACTACCCTCTTTTATTTATTATTACAGAAGCAGTTTATCCACTAGTCAGATAGACTAGTGGAATTAAGGTTTAAAA
>Ga0315281_10006616_pt1 | contig 16449 bp, 18 predicted proteins | sample YL17G07_0_MG_FD_204540 | JGI IMG/M metagenome (GOLD analysis project Ga0315281, IMG submission 204540) | Sediment microbial communities from Yellowstone Lake, YNP, Wyoming, USA - YL17G07_0 | ecosystem: Environmental > Aquatic > Freshwater > Lake > Sediment | place: USA: Wyoming | collected... | reverse complement strand
TTCATGCCGTCGAACATGCGTTGGCGCTGGGGCGGCGACGCGAACTGAACGAAGATCGCGGCCACCACGTCGTACCGCTCGGCGTCCCAGCGCCAGTCATCCACGCTTGACAGGCGATAGTCCACGTTCACGCCAAACCGCTCCGCGAGCCTGCGCGCTTTCTCCATCCCGACCGGCGAAAAATCGAACGCGGTGACCTGAAGACCCTGCCGGGCGAGCCAGACGCCGTTGCGGCCTTCGCCGTCCGCTATGCACAGGGCGCGCATGCCGGGTGTGAGCAGCGGAGCCTGCGCCGCGAGGAAGGCGTTGGGCGCCGTGCCGAAGACGTAGTCCTCGGCTGCGAAACGGCCGTTCCAGCGTTCGAGTTCGGGATCGGTAGCCTCGTTACTCATTGCTGCCGCCTAGAACGTTCCAGGGAAGGCGCCACCGTCCATCAGGAGGTTCTGGCCGGTGATGAAACCGGCGTTCGCGCTGCACAGGAACGCGCAGGCGTCGCCGAACTCCTCGATGGTGCCGAAGCGCTTCGCCGGATTGGCCTCGGCGCGCGCCTTCGCCAGTTCTTCCACTGTTTTGCCGAGTTTTTGCGCGTTGAAGACCATGTTGCCGCGCAGGCGGTCGGTATCGAACGGCCCGGGCAGCAGGCCATTGATGGTGACGTTGTGCGCCACCGTCTGGCGCGCGATGCCGGCGACGAAGCCGGTAAGTCCGGTGCGCGCACCGTTCGACAGGCCCAGTTCCGGGATCGGCATTTTCACCGCGCCCGAGGTAATGTTGACAATGCGGCCGAACTTGCGCGCGATCATGCCGTCCACCGTCGCCTTGATCAGCTCGATCGGGGTCAGCATGTTCGCGTCCAGCGCCTTGATCCAGTCCTCGCGCGACCAACTCCTGAAGTCGCCGGGCGGCGGTCCGCCGGCATTGTTGACGAGGATGTCGGGACTGGGGCACGCGGCGAGCGCCGCGGCGCGCCCGTCCGCAGTGGTGATATCGCCCGTGATCGCGATGATCTTGACGTCGGTGCTCTTGCGTATTTCCTGCGCCGTTGCCTCCAGCGCATCCTCGCCTCGCGCGGTGATGACCAGGTTCACGCCTTCTTTGGCGAGCGACAGCGCGCATCCCTTGCCCAAGCCCTTCGATGCGGCGCACACCAGCGCGGTCTTGCCGCGAATGCCCAGATCCATGATCAGCTCCTTTTGACTGAAACCAGCAATACTCCGGAAATCACCAATGCACCACCGGCAATCTGGATCGCCGAGAGCGCGCCCTGCATGAGCACGAAATCGGCGAGCACCGTCGTCACCGGACCGAGCGCGCCGATGAGCGCGAAATGGTTGGCGCCGATGCGCTTGAGCGCCTCGGCGACCAGGAACACGGGCAGCACCGTGCACATGGTCACCAGCAGGATCACGTACCACCATAGCTGCGCGGGAAGTTCGAGCGCCGACACCGGTTCGAGCAGCACGAACTGCACCACGGCCGGTGCGGTGGAGACGATCATGGTGTAGGCGGTGAAGCGCGCCGAACCGACGCGCTTGACCAGCTGGCTGCCGGTGACCAGGTACACCGCATAGCACATGGCGGAAGCAAAGATGAGCATGGCGCCGAACATGAACTGGCGGTGTTCCGGGGCTACCCCCAGCTTGTCGGAAAGCACCAGCGCGATACCTGCGTAGGTGATGGCGAGGGCGGCCAGTTCGCGCCGTGTGGGAGATTTTGAGAGAAAGAGGGCGGAAAGAATGACCACCAGCGTCGGGTAGAGGAACATGATCAGCCGCCCGAGGCCGGCCGGCACGTACTGCAGGCCGAGAAAATCGAGCAGGCTTGCGAAGTAGTAGCCGAGGAATCCCAGGCCGACGATGCCCAGCCAGTCGTGCCGGGAAATCGGCTTTTCGCCGCGCAACCACCAGGCCATGGCAAGGAAAAACGGCAGCGAAAGCGCCATGCGCAGGAAAAGCAGCGTGGTCGCGCTGACCGGATGCGCGTGGTAGCCGAGTTTGATCAGGATCGGGCGGAACGCGAAAGAGACCGTGCCGGCGAGCGCAAACGCGATGCCCCAGAAACGGTAGTTGCCGCTCAACGCCGTTTGCCGAGGATCGAGCCAAGCACCCCCCGGATAATCTCCCGCCCGACCGTCGAGCCCATCGTGCGTACCGCGCTCTTGGCGAGCGTCTGCATCAGTCCGTCGTGCTGTCCGCCGCGCGGGCCGCTCTTGCCGAACAGCAGGTCCGAGAGCGGGTTGGAGGTTGGTTGCGGTGCTGGATTCCCTTCGCGCTTTTCTACGGCCCGATCTTTCAACTTTTCGTAGGCCGATTCGCGGTCCACGGCCTTTTCGTAATGGCCGGCGATGGCCGAGGATGCGACGATCTTGCGGCGCGCATCGGCGCTGATGGGCCCGAGCCGGCTGCCCGGGGGCACGATGAAGGCGCGTTCGGTGACCTGTGGCCGGCCCTTTTCGTCGAGGAACGACACCAGCGCCTCGCCGACGCCGAGCTCGGTGATCACCTGGTCGATTTTCAGTTTCGGGTTCGGGCGCATGGTGTCGGCGGCCGATTTCACCGCCTTCTGGTCTTTGGGCGTGAAGGCGCGCAGGGCATGCTGCACCCGGTTGCCGAGCTGGCCGAGCACCGATTCGGGGATGTCGAGCGGGTTCTGGGTAACGAAAAAGACGCCCACGCCCTTGGAGCGGATCAGGCGAACCACCTGCTCTATTTTCTCCAGCAGCGCCTTGGGCGCGTCGTTGAACAGCAGGTGCGCCTCGTCGAAGAAGAAGACAAGCTTCGGCTTGTCCGGGTCGCCGACTTCAGGCAGCTGCTCGAAGAGCTCGGCCAGCATCCACAGCAGGAACGTGGCGTAGAGCTTGGGCGAATTCATCAGCTTGTCGGCGGCGAGGATGTTCACCACCCCCTCGCCGCCGTCGACCTGCATCAGATCCGCGATGTTCAGCATCGGCTCGCCGAAAAAGCGGTCCGCGCCCTGGCTCTCCAGCGCCAGCAGGCCGCGCTGGATGGCGCCGATGGACGCCGCAGAGACGTTGCCATACTCCGTCTGGAACTTCGCCGCATTGTCGCCGACGAACTGCAGCATCGCGCGCAGGTCCTTCGCGTCGAGCAGCAGCAGGCCGTTGTCGTCGGCGATCTTGAACACCAGGTTGAGGACGCCCTCCTGGGTGTCGTTCAACTGCAGCAGCCGCGCGAGCAGCAGCGGGCCCATGTCGGAAATGGTTGCGCGCACCGGGTGGCCGTTCTCGCCGAATACGTCCCAGAACACGACCGGGCAGGCCGCGTAAACCAGATCCAGCTTGAGGCTCTTGGCGCGCTCGACGACCTTGGGGTTGTCGCCGCCGGGAGAGTTGGGGCCCCCGGCTTGTGCGAGGCCCGCGAGGTCGCCTTTCACGTCGGCCATGAAGACCGGAACGCCGATCGACGAGAGCTGCTGCGCGAGGGTCTGCAGCGTCACGGTCTTGCCCGTTCCGGTCGCCCCGGTAATCAGGCCGTGGCGGTTGGCGAGCGCGGGCAGCAGGCAAAGCGCGGTGGCGCCGCTTTTTGCAACGAGAAGAGGTCCAGTCATGACGGTAAAATTATCACATGGCCGGACACAGCAAATGGGCGAATATCAAGCACCGCAAGGCGGCGGCTGATTCGAAGAAGGGCAAGGTGTTCACGCGCCTGATCAAGGAAATCACCGTCGCGGCGCGCATGGGCGGGGGCGCTCCGGATTCAAATCCCCGCCTGCGTCTGATGCTCGACAAGGCGCGCGACGCCAACATGACCAAGGACAGCGTGACGCGCGCCATCCAGCGCGGCACGGGCGAACTCGAGGGCGTCGCCTACGACGAGGCGCGCTACGAGGGCTACGGCGCCGGCGGCGCCGCGGTGCTGGTCGAGTGCCTGACCGACAACCGCACCCGCACGGTCGCCGAAGTGCGGCACGCTTTTGCAAAGCATGGCGGCAACATGGGCGCCGACGGCTCGGTGGCGTTTCTTTTCAAGCATTGCGGGCAGTTCGTGTTCGCGCCGGGTGCCAGCGAGGACAAGGTCATGGAGGCGGCGCTCGATGCGGGCGCCGAAGATGTGCTCAGTAACCCGGACGCATCGATCGAGGTGATCTGCGCACCGGGCGATTTCGACCGGGTCAAGGCGGCGCTGCAAAAGGCCGGCCTCGATCCCGACGCGGCGGAGGTGACGATGAAGCCCTTGTCCGAGACCGCGCTCGCCGGCGCCGATGCGGAGAAAATGCGCGGCTTGCTGGATGCTCTGGACGAGCTGGACGATGTCCAGAACGTTTACACCACGGCGGCGCTCGACGAGTGAAGATTCTGGGCATCGATCCCGGACTGCGCACCACGGGATTCGGCGTCATCGAGCATACGGGTGGCAAGCTTCGCTACATCGCGAGCGGCTGCGTGCGCTCGGGCGAAGGTGAGCTTGCCGCGCGCCTGCGCGTCATCCTCGAAGGGCTCGCGCAGGTGATCGGCGAACACCGGCCCGGGGAAGTCGCGATCGAGAAGGTCTTCGTCAACGTCAATCCGCAATCAACGCTGCTGCTCGGGCAGGCGCGCGGCACCGCGATCTGCGCCGCGGTGATCGCGGGCCTGCCGGTCGCGGAGTACACTGCGCTGCAGGTGAAGCAGGCCGTGGTCGGCAAGGGCCACGCAAAAAAAGAACAGGTGCAGCACATGGTCAGAAGGCTGCTCGCACTGCCCGGAGATCCCAGCCCCGATGCCGCCGACGCGCTCGCCTGCGCGATCTGCCACGCGCATGGGGGGCGATTGGGTAATATTTTGATGAAAAATCTTGGAATGAAAAAAGGAAGATTGGTTTGATCGGCCGTCTTTCGGGCAAGCTTCTTTCCAAGAATCCTCCCCAGGTTCTGCTCGAAGTCGCCGGCGTCGGCTATGAGATCGACGTGCCGATGAGCACCTTCTACAACCTGCCCGCGACCGGCGAAGCGGTGACGCTGCATACGCATCTGGTCGTGCGCGAAGACGCCCATGTACTCTACGGTTTCGCGACGCTCGAGGAACGATCGATATTCCGCAAGCTGATCCGCATCTCCGGGGTCGGGGCGCGCACCGCGCTGTCGGTTCTTTCGGGCCTCTCGGTTGCGGACCTCGCGCAGGCGGTGGCGCTGCAGGACACGGCGCGGCTCACCAAAGTTCCCGGTATCGGCAAGAAAACGGCGGAGCGACTGCTGCTTGAATTGAAGGGCAAGCTTGGAGATACGCTTCCGGCGGAGGCGAAAACGGGGACCGGCAACGACGTGCTCAATGCGCTGCTTGGCTTGGGTTACAGCGAAAAAGAGGCGCTTACTGCAGTGAAGGGTCTATCACCAGGGCTGGCTGTAACGGAAGGGATTCGGTCCGCGCTAAAATCCCTTGCAAAGGGATAAATCAACCCAGAATTAATCCAACTAATTATTCGTATATTCATGTAGTTACAATTAGTTTCGTGCTCCGCATCACTTGGACGCCTGCGAAAAGCGTCAATAGATTGCGCAATCTTAATGTCAATGGTAAAGTGACCTCAAATGTGGTGCTGACCGTCAAGTATTCGGAGGCGAAATTTGAACGCGACTGAATCCATTTATCCGAGGCTCATTCGACCAGTCCCGGATCCGCTGGGCTTGTACTTTCGGATCGGACGGGGCAATCAAGCAGACTTCCTGAACGCACTCGCAGCGGGCATAGACAACTGTTTTGGTGTCGTGCTTGATCCGTCAATTGGCAAGCAGCACGACGAGCTTCGCCAAAGAGTGTTGGCGAAAAAGCTTGATGTCGTTCTTGACCCGCGAACACAGCAATCGGCGTTGCCTGGTGGTTACAACGAAAACCTTGGCGCGTTGCCATGGGGTGTTGGCCATTGCCATACGCATAGCGATTTTGAAGGCACGCGAGCCCGCAGACTTGTGACGGTCTTGGCCGATTACGCTGTTGAGCATGGATATACGCAGGTATTTGCGCCGACACATTTAGTTGCGTCCGCAGATGATGAATGGATTTCGCTCGATTTGGAGTGCACACGCTTGCTCCGAAATTCTTTGGACCGGAGAGGTGGTAGCCACATCCCGGTCATTTATCCCCTTGCAATCAGTGGTCGCGTTTTTCGCGACGCTGATCAGCGTGAACGTCTAATTGAGTCGCTGCGAGGTGTTCCTGCGGCGCAACTGTGGCTCCAAGTCGATGGATTCGGCTCGACGAGTTCATCGACAGCTACAAGGGCGTACATCGAGGCGGCAGAGGATTTTCGAAGCGTAGGCGTACCGGTGGTCGGGGACTATGTAGGCGGGCTCGCAGGGCTAGCGATGCTGTCATTCGGGGCAATTGGCGGCATCTCTCACGGAGTGACGCTGCTGGAACGCTTTGACACGAGCAATTGGCGGCGTCCGCCAAGTGGTGGTGGGTTTCGGTGGCCTACGCGCGTTTATCTCCGTGCACTTGATATTCACCTGAAGTGCTCTGAGGCTGAGGATCTATTCGACAGGTCGACTCGTGCCCGAGCACTCTTTGCTTGTAAGGATACGCATTGCTGTCCGCGCGGAACAATTGATATGGTTGAACGTCCTGGTTCACATTTCCTATATCAGCGAATGTCTGAGCTTGTTACTCTGTCGAAGATTCCTGAACAGGTTCGACCGCAGGAATTTTTGGAGCAATTTCTGCGGCCGACTACGGACAACGCGTTGGCAGCCGCGAATGTCCACTGGAACAACGACGTGATAGAGAAGCGTTTCCGAGAGCAGCGTAAACGCCTCGATTCAATGCGTGTCGCGTTGAGTCAGCATTTGCGTGATCACGGACAGCGCCCGACGTTACTGCTCCCGAGAACACGTGCGGTAAGAGAGTCGCGCTTGGGCGCGTAAGCGGCCGGGTTAAATTTTGACAACCAAGCAAATTAGGAGATAACACACTCATGACGACTAACGCCATCGCGCGTAAGCTCGAAGCAATTCAAAATAAGAGCGGAATGCGTGCGGTCGACGTAGCGAATGTTGTGGGAGCGCGCCCAGAAACTGTTTCGCGCTGGAATCAAGGTAAGGCTTTTCCTCGATCGGAGGCCGAAAAGCTTCTTCTGGATTTAGAGTATGTCGTAGACCAATTGTCGGATTTCTATGCGCCAATCGAAACTCGTCTATGGCTGTTCTCGCGACAAAAGCTTATGGGCGGCGAAAAGCCTGCGGATCTCATTCAACAAGGACGCACGCCGGAAGTTTTGGCCGTCATCGCGCAATTGCGTGATGGGGTTCACGTTTAACGTCTCAGGGTTGATTGATACACGACCCCTCTCTCGTAGAACGACTTAGTGCCTTTGAAACCGGCTCGTTCGAAGGGATAGTTTATCGCGCCACTGGAGCTAGTGTAGAGCCGCTCGCCCCTTCTGCAAGTGGGGGCCGCTGGGCACCACGTGGGGAAGTTGCAGTGCTCTATACCAGTATTCATCGCGAGGGAGCCCTTGCAGAGGTGGCTTTTCACTGGAGTCAACTTACCCCACCCCCGTCCAAACCCATTGCACTGCATACGATCTCGGTCAAGGTTGATGGCATCTTGACGCTGACAGAGGCACAACTTTTGGATTTAGGGGTGGATCAGATCGCTCAGATCACTACAAACTACGATCGCACACAGGCAATCGGTGCTGCAGCTGCGTTCCTAGGCCACAACGGAATGATCGTGCCTTCAGTTCGTTGGAAATCCGACAACTTGATTCTCTTTGCAAACGATCAAGTTCTCGATCGTACCTTGGAGAAATTGAGTACCGAATCTGTCGAGTGGCAAATTTGGGCACGAGACAACGGATTTCTGAAATAGATATTCATCACCAATGGGGTCCAGAGCAGAACGCATACATCGTCGGTAAGATAGGGTCGTGTCCGTAGAAACCGATCGATTGATTTCCGCCAAGCCCTCCTCGGTGCAGGAGGAGCAGATCGAGCGTTCGCTGCGTCCGGCGACGCTCGCCGAATATGTCGGCCAGGACAAGATCCGCGAACAGCTCGAAATTTTCATCCAGGCGGCGCGCGGGCGCTCGGAGGCGCTGGATCACGTGCTGCTGTTCGGGCCGCCGGGCCTGGGCAAGACCACGCTCGCGCACATCCTCGCCAGGGAGATGGGCGTGAACCTGCGCTCGACCTCCGGGCCGGTGCTGGAGCGCCCGGGAGATCTGGCGGCGATCCTGACAAATCTGGAACCCAAGGATGTGCTCTTCATCGACGAGATCCACCGGCTTTCGCCGATCGTGGAGGAGATCCTCTACCCGGCGCTCGAGGACTACCAGATCGACATCATGATCGGCGAGGGCCCCGCGGCGCGCTCGATCAAGCTCGACCTGCCGCCGTTCACGCTGGTGGGCGCCACCACGCGCGCCGGCATGTTGACGAACCCATTGCGTGACCGCTTCGGCATCGTCGCGCGGCTTGAGTTCTACAACCCGGAGGAGCTTGCGACCATCCTGCGCCGCTCCGCGGGGCTCCTGAACGTCGCCCTGGAGAAGGAGGGCGCCGCCGAGATTGCGCGGCGCTCGCGCGGCACGCCGCGGATAGCCAACCGGCTATTGCGCCGGGTGCGCGATTACGCGCAGGTGAAAGCCGACGGCAAGGTCTCGAATGCCGTCGCCGGCGCCGCGCTCAAGATGCTCGATGTGGACGCGTTGGGGCTGGACCTCATGGACCGCAAGCTGCTCCTCGCGGTGATCGAGAAATTCTCCGGCGGCCCGGTAGGGCTGGAGAACCTCGCCCACGTGATCGGCGAGGAGGCCGACACCATCGAAGATGTCCTCGAACCCTACCTCATCCAGTGCGGCTACCTGCAGCGCACGTCGCGCGGGCGCATGGCGACTCTCACCGCCTACCGGCATTTTGGGATCGTCGCGCCTTCGGGAATGCACGACCTGCTCGGCGCGCCGGACGCGGGCGCCCGCTAGTTCTGGCAGGACAAGGGCAGGTTCCTGATTGGCATCGTGCCGGGCCTGCAGGTCCAGGTCTTGCCGCCATCCGAGGAAACCATCAGGACGCTCAAGCCGGCGACGCGGCGGTCCACGCCTTCACTGCGCATCATCGCCGTCAATTCGATGTCCCCGGTGCCACCGGCGCCTCTGGAGATGGAAACGGAAAGCGTGTACTTCCCGCTGGTGCTGCCAGAAACCTTGTCCAACCCGTCCGGCCACTTCTTGCGCGCCTTGAAATATTCAGCGAGCGGCGCGTTGGCGCCCGTCATCAGTGATATCGCCTCGGCGGTCTGGGAACGGTGGACATAGTCGCCATAGCCCGGCAACGCGACCGCAACCATGATGCCGATGATCGCCAGCACCAACAGCCAACCTCCCCCGTTGATCCTGAATCGCCGCTTGGTGACGGCCTCCTGGTTCGGCTCTTTGCTCATCCTTGTCATTGGACTCCAGCGGACCGGTCGCGGCAAGCGCGGCCTGCATTGACCCGTTCGGCTCCCGTTAGCGTTCAAAGCTACAATGCGCCGGTGCCGCGAGAGCCAGATCCGGGTCAGATCTTCGCCTGCCAGGTGCGGGTTTACTACGAGGATGTCGACATTGGCGGGGTTGTCTACTATGCCAACTACCTGCGCTACTTCGAGCGCGCGCGCAGCGAATGGCTGCGCAGCCTGGGCGTGAACCAGGAGCGCCTTGCCGCTGTCGAAGGGATCGGCTTCGTGGTCGTGCGCGCGGAAATCGACTTCAAGATCGGCGCGCGGCTCGACGACCTGCTCAGCGTGACGGTGAAAATGACGGAGAAGAAGAAAACCTACCTCTGGTTGGAACAGGAAGCGCGCCTCGACGACCGCAAGGTATGCGCCAAGGCGCGCATCCAGGCCGCTTGCGTGCGCCATAGCGACATGCGGCCGCAGCCGATACCGGTCTCTCTCACCGCAAGGATCCCGGCATGACAATGACGCAGGACCTGGAGCTCTGGACGCTCATCGTGAATGCCTCCTTCGTGGTGAAGGCGGTGATGGTGCTGCTGCTGGCGGTTTCCTTCATGTCGTGGATGTTCATTTTCCGCAAGTGGATGACGATCCGCAGCGCGCGCGCGCAGACCGAGCAGTTCGAGCGCGAATTCTGGAGCGGCAACGACATCAACGCGCTCTACCAGGGTTCGGTCAACAGCCGCCATACGATCGGCAGCCTGGAGCGTATTTTCGAGGCCGGCTACCGCGAATTCACCAAGCTGCGCGCGCAGCGGGGGACGGACGCCTCGACCATGGTGGATGGCGCGCGCCGCGCCATGCGCGCGGTCTACCAGCGCGAAATGGATCATCTCGAAAGCCATCTCTCGTTTCTCGCTTCGACCGGGTCGGTGAGCCCTTACGTGGGCCTCTTTGGCACGGTGTGGGGAATCATGCATGCCTTCCGCAGCCTGGCGAACGTGCAGCAGGCGACGCTGGCGCAGGTGGCGCCGGGTATCGCCGAAGCGCTTATCGCCACGGCCATCGGCCTGTTCGCGGCGATTCCCGCGGTGGTCGCCTACAACCGCTACTCGCACGACATCGACCGGCTGGCGATCCGCTTCGAGAGCTTCATGGAGGAATTCTCCAACGTCCTGCAGCGCCAAGCCGTCGTGAGGACCTGATGGCGCGCCTGCATTCCAAGCGAGGCGCGATGTCCGAGATTAACGTCGTGCCTTATGTAGACGTGATGCTGGTGCTGCTGGTTATTTTCATGGTCACCGCACCACTGGTGACACCCGGCATCATCGACCTGCCCTCGGTCGCCAAGGCCGGCCAGCCCAAACTCGTGCCGCTCGAAGTGGTGATCAAGGAGGACCGCTCGCTGTCGGTGCGCGAGCGCGACGCGGCGGGCCGCATCGTGAGCGACCGGCCGGTCGAACGCGGCGATTTCCCGAAGATTTTCAAGGACCCGAAGGTCCCGGTGCTGGTTGCAGGGGACAAGAACGTGCGCTACGAAGCGGTGCTCCAGGTGATGGACGATCTGCGCGCCCAGGGCATCGAACGCGTGGGCCTGCAAGTCAAGCCCAGGCAATGAGCGCCGTGGCCGGCACGCCGGCGATGTTTGACGAGCGCATCGACCCGGGCAGGGTTTCCTCGTTCCTGCTCGCGGCGGCAATGCACTTGGCGCTGTTCGCGGTGCTGGTGTTCGGGGTGCGCTGGCAGAACCGGCCGCCGGAGGCGGTAATGGTCGAGTTGTGGAACGAACCCATACCAGCATCGGTGCAGGCGGAGCCGGTGCCCGCGCCCGCTGTATTGAAGCCCGAACCCGTGATTCCGAAACCCGAGATCGCGGAAAAGGCAGCGCCCCCAAAACCCAAACCTGTTCCCAAGGTGGAACCGAAGCCCAGGCCCGAGCCGCCCAAGGTTGCGGCCCGGCCGCGCGACGAGGAAGCGCAGCGCCAGATCCGCGAGCAACTCAACCGTGAGCAGACCTCGCTTGCCATCGACCGCGAGCGGCAGCAGATCAAAGACCAGCTGGCGCGCGACGCATCGGTCGCGCAAAAGCGCGACTACGACGCCTACGCGGGCCGCATCAAGGCGAAGATCCGGGGCAACATCGTGCTGCCGCCGGACCTCAAGGGAAATCCGGAGGCGATCTTCGATGTCGTGCAATTGCCCACCGGCGAAGTGCTGTCGGCGAAGCTGCGTAAATCGAGCGGTCATGCGGGCTACGATGAAGCGGTCGAGCGCGCGGTGCTCAAGTCCTCGCCGTTACCGCGTCCCGACAGGGCCGAATTGTTCCAGCGCGCTCTGGAGCTCAGGTTCCGGCCGCTCGATTGAATATAATCTGACCGTGATCAGGCGACTCACTCGAATCCTCGCTGCGGCGGCACTATTGCTTGCCGGCGCAGCCCAGGCGCAACTGTCGATCGAAATCACCGGTGCGGGTGCGCAACGCATTCCGATCGCGATCGTGCCCTTTGCTGGCGAGGGCGCGCTCGTACAGGGAAACGCCTCGGCCATTTCCTCCATCGTGCGTTCGGACCTGGAGCGCAGCGGTCTGTTCCGCGGCCTCGAAGTGCCGCCGCTCAGCCCGCCGCAGACCGAGGCTTCGAGCGTCAATTATGCCGAGTGGCGCTCGCGCCTTGCGGACGCACTGGTGCTCGGTTCGGTCGCCGCGCGGTCCGACGGCCGCTTCGAAGTACGCTTCAAGCTGTTTGACACGGTGAAAGGGCAGGACCTCTCGGGCGTGGCCTACACGCTGTCGCGCGAGCAGCTGCGCACCACCGCGCACCGGATCGCCGATTTCATCTACGAGAAGCTGACCGGTGAAAAAGGCGTGTTCTCCACCCGCATCGCCTACGTGGTGAAGCGCGGGCCGAAATTCGAATTGCAGATCGCGGATGCCGACGGCGCAGGAGAAGAGACCGCGCTGGCCTCCTTCGAACCCATCATCTCGCCTTCTTGGTCGCCGGACGGCCGGCGCCTCGCCTACGTGTCTTTCGAGGCCAAGAAGCCGGTGGTCTACGTGCACTCGCTCGCCGACGGCAAGCGCCACGTGGCGGCGAATTTCAAGGGCTCGAATTCGGCGCCGGCGTGGTCGCCCGACGGCGCGCGGCTCGCGGTCTCGCTGTCGCGCGACGGCGGCTCGCAGATCTACCTGGTGAACCCGGACGGCAGCAACGTGCGCCGCATTTCGCAATCGGGCGGCATCGACACGGAACCGGTGTTTTCGCCCGATGGCCGAAGCCTCTATTTCACTTCGGACCGCGGCGGCAGCCCGCAGATCTACCGCATGCCGGCCGGCGGCGGTGAGGCGCAACGCGTGACGTTCGAGGGAACCTACAACGTTTCACCGCGCATCAGCCCGGATGGCAGGGTGCTCGCGTTCATCGCGCGCAACGGCGGCAAGTTCCAGGTCGCGACGCTGGACCTGGCGACGCGCCAGACGCAGATCCTGACCGACAGCGACAAGGACGAGTCGCCGAGCTTCGCGCCCAACGGCCGCATGATTTTGCTCGCTACCGTCAACGCCGGCCGCGGCGTGCTCTCGGCAGTGTCATCCGATGGACGCATCAAGCAGCGCCTTACGACCTCGTCGGGCGATGTGCGGGAGCCGGCCTGGGGGCCATTCGTTCGATGAACTGGAGAATACAAATGCATACATTACGGATTGCCTGTCTCGGTCTTGCTCTGGGCGCAATGCTGGCGGCCTGCTCGGGCGGGCCCGTCGATGAACAGACGCCCGCGGGTGTCGAGGAGCGCCAGCCCGGCGCGCAGCCCGGCGCGCAGACCCAGCCCGTCCAGCCGGGCGGCGTCGCGCGCGTGGACCTGACCACCAAGCCGGGGGTGAAGAGCACGCTGACCGATCCGGGCAGCATCCTTTCGCGGCGCTCGATTTTCTACGACCTCGACGCTTATGACGTGAAGGACCAGTACAAGGACCTGGTTGAAGCGCACGCCAGGTACCTGCGCGACAACCCCAGGTCGAAAATGCTGATCCAGGGCAATACCGACGAGCGCGGCAGCCGCGAGTACAACGTGGGCCTCGGACAACGCCGCTCGGAAGGCGTGAAACGCATGTTGCTCTTGCTGGGCGCGAAGGAAGACCAGGTCGAGGCGGTGAGCCTGGGCGAGGAAAAGCCCAGGGCCGAGGGCCATGACGAGCAGGCCTGGTCGCAGAACCGGCGCAGCGACATCCTGTACCAGGGCGAATATTAATGCGCAGGGCGGCCCTGGTTGCGGCTTGCGCGGCGTTCCTGGCGTTACCGGGGGCTGCGTTCGCACTCTTCGATGACGATATCGCGCGCGCCAGGATCGAGGAGTTGCGCAGGCAGGTCGAGGCGGCGGCCAAACTCGTCGATGAACGCCTCGCGAAAGCCGAGGACCGGCGCGCGTTGGTCGATCTCGCATCGCAGATCGAGGCCCTGAGAAGCGAGATCGCCCGCATGCGCGGCCAGCTCGAAGTGCTGCAGAACCAGATCGAGACGGCCGACAAGCGCGGCAAGGACCTCTACGTCGACATTGACACGCGGCTGCGCAAGCTCGAGCAATCGAAGGAAGCCGCGGCGGCGGAAAAACCGCCTGCTGAAGCGGCGGCCCCGGCGGCGGAATCGAAAGCCTACGAGGCGGCGCTCAACCAGTTCAAGCTGGGCAACTATCCGCTCGCGGTGTCCGCGTTTCAGGGTTTCCTGGTCACCTATCCCTCCAGCAAGCTCGCGCCTTCGGCCCAGTACTGGATCGGCAACGCGTACTTCGCGCAGCGCGACTACAAGCTGGCGATTGCCGCGCAGCAGCGGGTGCTCTCGGCCTGGCCCGAGGATGCCAAGGCGCCCGACGCGCTGCTGAACATCGCCTCCGCGCAGGACGCCATGGGCGACCGGCGCGGCGCGCAAAAGACGCTGGAGGGCCTGTTGGTGAAATATCCGCAAACCCCCGCGGCGGCGAGCGCCAAGCAACGGCTTACTCAAGGCGCCGCCAAAAAGCAGCCGTAGTATTGACAGTACTGGTGAATTACCCACGAGGCCTGATAAAATTCGCCCCCTTTCCAGCAATTTCCCCATGGGTCGTTAGCTCAGCTGGTAGAGCAGCGGACTTTTAATCCGTTGGTCGCCGGTTCGAATCCGGCACGGCCTACCAAGAATCAAAGGACTAGCTACCTAGCTGGTCCCTCTTTTCTCGGAACGTAGAGAAAACGTAGAGAATTGCACTACGTTTCCTCCACGCCCGCCTTCAATGCGGGCGGCCGCGACCGCTAAGTGTTCGGTTGCAAACTTCGCATAGCGGTCAACCATGACGCGGGACTTCCATCCGCCCAAGTCCTTCAGCTCATCGGTCGACGTTCCCGCCTGCCGATGCCACGACGCCCAAGTGTGCCTGAGGTCGTGGAACCGAAAATCCTCGAGCTCTGCCTTGCCTAGCGCGGTATGCCAAGCGCTGTTGGTCATTTCCCAGCGTATCGGCTTGCCTCGATAGGTGAAACAGTACTGCGGATGTTTGCCTTGCTGTTCTTCCAGCACGGCAACCGCGTCACCATTCAGCGGGACGCCTCGCGGCGTTCCATTCTTGGTCTGGTCCAGCCAGGCTGTCCTGCGTTCCAGGTCAACCCGGTTCCATTCCAGGCCCGATATCTCCCGTGCCCTGCAACCTGTCGCAAGCGCGTACCGCACCAGCGCCGCCAAGTGAGAAGGGCAGACCGCGATCAGGCGGTTTGCTTCTTCCCTTGTCAGCCAACGATCGCGCTCGACTTCGCCGCCGAGCAGCCGAATCTTCGGAAACGCCACGATCCACTGCCATTCATCGCGTGCCATGAGAAAAAGGCAGCGAATCAGAGCGAGGTACCGATTCACCGTCGCAGGCTTGTTGCCCTTCTTTCGTTCACCCTCGACCACCGTCCAGATCTTGTCGCCTGTGATCTGGTCCAGCGTGAGTTCGCCGAAATACGGGTCAAGCTTGCGGCAAATGCGCTTTACGTCCTCGATACTCCTGAGATTCGCCTTTACCGAGAGATACCGTACAACGGCTTCCTGCCACGTGCGGGGCGGTCTAACGCCGAGAGGGCCTTGCTCGTAAGCCTCGTGCTTCAGCTTCGCAACGTAGGCTTGCGCGTCCTTCTTACTCTCGGCTTTAGTGCTTCCGCATAGGCGTCTGCCGTTGGGCAGTACGACATCGACCCACCAGAAACGGGAGTCCCGCCGCTGGTAGAGGCCGCTTTCACGGGCCATAAAGATTTCTCCTTTCTGGCCCGCCCTCGGTGCTTATAGTCGTCCAGCCAGCGGTCGAGGTCAACACGATCGTAGGTGCGGCGGCGTCCCAACCGGACAGCCGGGATGCCCAATTCGGTAAAAAGCGTGAGCCCGATGCCCAGGTACGCGGCGGCCTGCTCCCGCGAGAGGCACCGGACCGCGGGCAGCGGAAGCTGCTGCTCGCTTGCCTGCTCGGAAGCCCCTGCACGTTTGCGGTCGGTATGTTCAGCGTCGGGTTCAAGATGTTTCACCGCTCTTGGCTTCATGAAGCAATCGGGTGCGTTAGCAGTGCTGACGGTTTGTCCTGCTGCTTTTCCATTGCTGCTGGCCGGACACGTTATCTGCCGATGTAGACCGATACGACGGCCTCGCGACCGTGGCCAAGTTCGGCACTGATCGTGAGCCGGGCTTCGCGATCGATCACCTTCTGCTCGGGTGTCAGTTGCTTCGAGGTCGGGCCGCCCTGCGTCGGGCACGGCCAGCCGGTTATTTCGTTGTAGCGGTCCTGCGCATACTTGTGGCGGTGCCCGTGCACGTGCTGGATTCGTGCCGCCATGCACTGCGCCTTGAAGCGTTGCAGCTGCTGGACATAGCGCGAGGCTTTCGGGATCAGGCTTGCCTTGCCCGCGAATCCCTTGGCCTCGTCCAGCACCTGCCGCTGGTGTTCATTGCGGATCGGGATTCCGCGCGCCCCGGAGCCTGTCAATAGTTTTGAGACACTGACCGGTGTGCATTTACTGTAGCTCTCCGCTTGCGTCGATCGGTTTTGGCGGATTGATCCAGACCGCCACCGGCGGTTCTGCAGGTCGAGGC
>Ga0315281_10006615_pt1 | contig 16451 bp, 13 predicted proteins | sample YL17G07_0_MG_FD_204540 | JGI IMG/M metagenome (GOLD analysis project Ga0315281, IMG submission 204540) | Sediment microbial communities from Yellowstone Lake, YNP, Wyoming, USA - YL17G07_0 | ecosystem: Environmental > Aquatic > Freshwater > Lake > Sediment | place: USA: Wyoming | collected... | reverse complement strand
ATTAAATATACCATTCCAATCAGTCCTATTTCAATGAGGGTCATCCAGATACGGGTGAGAATAGAAATGATCACCGCCACCGGAGTCGCCACCATAAACGAGAGCAAATAGACCAAAGCCCCCTCTCTTATTCCTAATCCGCTGGGAGCAAAAAGGGCTACCAACCCCAGAGTGCTTGAAAAGGCCAAAGCTCCCGTCAAAAATAAAATGTATTGGGGTCCCACAGGATATACAGAGTCAACAAAGAAATAAAAACCGACTCCCCCACTCACCCACGATACAATACAGACCAATAATATCCACAGGATATCAGAATATGAAATAGATAGAGAGACAGGTTCTCTCTTAAATTGGACAAGGGTCCAGTTAAATATTTTTTGAAGAACCTTGGGATGGATAGAGACAAAGCCTAAGAGGAATAGAGGAATCAGCCACCAGAATAGTTTCCCAGAATAAACTGGGCCCATCTCTTTAAAAAAGATGAGGGCAGCCAAAAAGATGATACCGCCTGCCATAATAACGGTAACCGTTTCGAAGTAGACCGCAACAGAAATGGATTTTTTCGATTTCCCTCTCGATTCATAATAGTAAACCCGTCCAAGAAGAAGCCAGACCTTCCCCGGCAGGTATTTACCTAATTGTGAATAGAACCAGGCCTTCAAGGTTTCTGAGGGAGAAAGGGCAATTTTTAATTTCAGGGTGATGAGATACCATGCCCCGATCTGAATAAAATAACTGAAAACGAAAATGACGGTAGACAAGATGAAAGGGAGAGGTTGGAGGCTAAAAGGGGTGTCCTTCACCTGATTCCAATTTGCCCATACCATCTTTCCTAAAAAAACAAAAATGGCAATGACAATCGCCCATTTCAATACCAGTTTGTAATTGAATGCCCGCATCACTTTTTCGTCAATATCCATACGTAAGTGGGAATCCAGGGATATAAGTAAGGAGCCACCCATCGAATACATCTGTATAAAAATGTTTGGACATGAAAGATATCGATTGCAAAAAACTTTTCAGGATTTCGAATGATGGAAAGGGTATAATTATGGATTTGAAACTTTCTCACCAGATGCTTCAATCCCCTTAAAGAAAGGTGATCTTCATAATAGTAATTGCCTTTTCTCGTTATTTTCAAATATTGATGCGCAATGGGCTTTGGAAACCAGGACAGAAAAGGAAGCTTGTAGTGTCCCTCAATCATCATATACTTGTTCCCCGCTGAAAAATAACAGAACCCATCTTCCTTTAAAACGCGGTGGACTTCATCCATCATCTGATCTGCAACGGGTACATGCTCATAGACGTGGTTGCATACGATAACATCCATCGAGTTGTCGTGGAATGGGAGTACCACGGAATCAGCTATCAGGAATTGGACACGGGGCGATGAAGAATGATTTTGGGCATACTGAATAGCTTCTTGATCAATATCTATCCCGATCGCCAACCGGAAATGATTCCCGAGTAGAGAGGTGATAATTCCGCTGGAACATCCTATATCGAGGCAATTCAAAAATTGGGTCCCGGGATGAAAATCTTGAAGAACGCTTATAATCTTTCTGAATTTCTGGGTTCGGCCCTGAACATCTTTTAGAACGAAATCCCCTCGGGATAAATGGAGTTGATAACCTCTCTTCGGGGTCATGGCCTTTTTATTAAGAACAGATAGTCTCTATAGTAGGATATACGTTTTTTTGTCTTTCTGGTTTTCATCAATTCCCAAACAGCGATCCGCCGAAACCATCCCTCAGGGATCAGCCCGTACCGGATGAGATAAAGTAACCACCACCGGCCATTTCGAATCGGGTAATGTTGAAAGCACTCCAATTTCGATTCTTTGAATGCCTGAAGATACTCCTCCACTTTAGGCCGTTCCACCTTCGGATTGTCCGATACCTGTTCGATAAGGTAAAACATCCCATCTTTTTTTAAATACTGGGCCAAACTGGAAAGGGTGCTCTTCAATAATTCCCCTTTCATGATCTGCAGTACACCCACGGAGAGGATGAGGTCAAAGGGATACGGAAAAACAGGAAAATGAACACTATCATAAACCATAAATTCAACGTTCTTTGCGGTACAATTCTTTTCAGCCAACTCAATCATCTCGAAGGTGATTTCCAAACCCACTACCTTCTTCACCCTGGGAGCGATCCAGCAAGAAAATCTTCCACTCCCACATCCAAAATCAAGGACAATTTCATCTCCTTTTAACTCCAGTACTTTCTCTAAAGCTATCTTCTGGAAAAGGTCAATATAATAATTTTTATGACCTCTTTTATCCGCGGGATCGATACCTGAAGCTAAAAGTCCCCTCTTAGCTCTTTTTCCCCAATCAACAATCTCGACCAAGTCCTTCACCTATTCCTAACCTAATCCCGGAACATTTTTAGGAAAACCCTCCCCAACCTCGAACTTGCCCACCTCTTTCCCCATTCCCAAATCTTGCATCGAAAAGGATGATAGTCTTTCACATAGGTATAAACATTCATCGATTGACTTCCCCACTTTTCTTTAAACCGGAGTAAAGAAAGGTCATTGGGATCCGAACCCATAAAATCCAAAGTCCTTTTCCCCTCTGCCGCCCCCTTCTGAATGATATAATCCACAATAAGGTCATTAGGACGGCTCTCCAAATAGGCTTCCATCGATCCATTATGAAGGTAATGGTAAGTAGTTGTAGAATAGATCAAGACAACGCCTGCTATATATTCATCATCCTTGATAGCAAAAAAAATATCGGCCTTCTTCTGCTGGATGAGTATCTCATATAAAGCCTCAAACCAACGAAGTGGATATTTTGCAATGGCACGATTCCTTTCCATGGAGGAAAGATAGAGGTGGTAGAAGATTTCAATTTCCTCTCTGGAAGCAGCTCGCCTCACGGAAAGCTCATGCTTCTGTGCCTTTCGAATAGCCCTTCTCACCTCACTTCGGTAACCTTCCCAGATATTCTCTTTATTAAATCCTCTCAGATCTAACAAGCTGCATCTTGCAGAGATTGGGTTAAAAGACTCAGGTGCATAGGATTCAAAAAAAGGTGACTCTGCCAAACGCACCTGGTCGATTCCCCTCCTTCTATACTCATTTTCCAAAAGTTCCAGGAAAGTAGAATAATAAGACTTCTCACCGATCAAGTGACCATATGGAATGGAGCCATATAGGATTTTAAAAATTTTAAAATTAAGTAGTATCCCTGGCAATCCCGCAACAATCTCATCTCCTTCTTTTAGATAAAAATAAAGGGGTTGTCCTCCCAACCCCTCTTTGAGCACCTGGCTCCAGACCGACTGATAAAAGATGAGATCGGTGTATCGGGAGGCAAATTCATCCCATTCTTTTCCAGGTGATTCAAAAACCTTCAGCTCCATATCCATCCTTTCATTAAGGAAAAGTATGATGGTTTTCGGTTCATTATGAGCTGTTCTAAATACGCAATTAAGTTCAAATATCAAAATTCAAATGTCAAATGAATGACAAAATGGCTCAATGTCAAATTTTTTTTGACTGACTACTGAAAAACCCCTTTTTAGACTTAGAATGTCATTCCTGCGCCTGCCCGCGGTAGGCAGGGAAGCAGGAATCCAGTCTTTCCAAACCCTTCTGGACTCCCGCTTTTGCGGGAGTGACAGCAAAGGGTTATTTTCCCGCGTCCTGTTAAATTTTATTTGAACTTTGCCTGCCTACCGCAGGCAGGAGCTTTGACATTTGACATTAGCTTATCTCTTTGATCGCCTCTTTCATTTTCTTTGCAATCCACCTCACATCCTTCTCGTTCATTCGCGGATGAAGGGGAAGGGTTACCTCTCTCCTGCTCACCTCTTCTGTATTGGGAAGCATCCCCTTTTTATAACCAAACCTCTTTTGATAAAGGGAGAAGAGATGGACCGGAGGATAATGAATGCTTGTTTGAATTCCAAAATCCTTTAGCCTCTCCATCACTTTATTTCTATCAATGGATGGCGCCAACAAAATCGGGAAAAGATGATAAGAAGGATTGCCTTTAAACTTTGAGAAGGGGATAGAGATCCCCTCACCCTCTTGAAGTTCTTTTCTATAAATCTCAACCAATCTTTTCCTCTTTTTATTATTTCGATCCAATTTTTTTAATTGGACTAAACCCAATGCGGATTGAATCTCTGTGGTTCTGTAGTTATAACCCAGTGTATCTATATCATAGGACGAGAGGTGGCCGCGATACTTATCCCATGAAAGCATTTCCATCCCATGGGATCTCATCTTTCGAACCCTCTCTGCCAATTCTTTATTGTGGGTAGCCACCATTCCACCTTCGCCGGTCACCAAATTTTTATTCGAAAAGAAACTGAAACAGCCTATATTCCCAATCAATCCACATTTCCTGCCTTGATATTCTGCACCGGGAGCATGGGCTGCATCTTCAATCACAAAAAGACCATATCTTTTCGCTATCCCCATGATGGATTTCATGTCACAGGGATACCCTCCATAATGCATCACCAAGACCGCCTTCGTCCTTTTTGTGATCTTTTTTTCAATTTCCTGAGAAGAAATATTGAGATCATCTGAGCTTACAATATCAGCAAAGACAGGTTTTGCTCCAACATAAAGAACTGCGCTGGCTGTTGCTACAAAGGTAAGGGAGGGAAGGACGATCTCGTCTCCCTCCTTTAAACGAAGAGAGGCTAAAGCTAAATGGAGTGCAGCCGTCCCATTCGATACTGAAATCGCATAGCCTCCCCCCAGGGATTTTGAAAAGGCTTTTTCAAACCTTTCTGTCACAGGGCCGGTGGAAAGCCATCTCGTCCGCAAAACCTTGAGAACGCTTCTTTCCTCTTCCTCCCCAAGATCAATATCTGAAAGGGGATATTTCCAGTTCATAATGGGTAGCTTCCTACCTTAAATCGGGACAAATTCTTTTGATACCACTCGATCGTCTCTCTCAATCCTTCTTCAAGAGTATGTTGGGGTGCCCACCCAAATAGCCTCTGGGCCAAATGAGTATCTGAAAGAAGTTGCATCACTTCACTCTTCTCTGGCCGAATTCTCCGATCCTCAACCTCAATCTGCCCTTCCTTTCCCATAAGGCCAAGAATCTTCTTAACCAATTCTTCAACGGAGATGTCCATCCCTCTTCCAATGTTGACCACTTTCCCGATTGCCTCATCACATTTTCCAAGTTGAATAAAACCTCTCACCGTATCCTTCACAAAAAGAAAATCCCGACGGGGCATTGTATTTCCTAACCGAATTTTCTTATCCTCGATCGCCTGCGAGACGATGGTGGGAATGATGGCTCGGAGGGATTGTCGAGGGCCAAAGGTATTGAAGGGCCGAATGGTGGCGGAGGGAAGACCGAAGGAAAGATAATAGCTCTCTACTAACTTATCTGATGCGATCTTACTGGCGGCATAGGGAGATTGGGCTTGTAGAGGATGTTTTTCATCGATGGGAATATATTGGGCTGTCCCATAGACCTCACTGGTAGAAGTGTGAATGACCCTCTCTAATGTCCCCTCCCCAAGGCATGCATTGAGAAGATTGGCCGTGCCTATGATGTTGGTCTGAACGAAATTAAATGGATGAACATAAGAATAAGGAATGGCAATGAGGGCACCTAAGTGGAAGATCTTCGCACATCCTTTCACTGCCTTTCTTACTCCATCTGGATCCTTTAAGTCCCCAGGAATCACTTCAATTTGACTTTGCAGCTCTTTGGGTAAATCTTTCAAGAGACCTTTTTCATCCCTCGAATTATATCGGACAAAAGCCCTAACCTCTTCTCCCTGTCTGACCAATTCTTCGGTCAGGTGGCTTCCAATAAATCCTCCTGCACCGGTCACTAAAACCTTTGCCATAACGAGCCTCGCCTAATCCCCCTTAGTCCCCCTTTAGTAAAGGGGAATTTGTTAATTATTTTTCATACAATAACTTCTTCCTCATCTCCTGGAATTTCTTTTGCGCCTCCCCATAATCTTCGTGCCTCCCGATATCCAACCAAAAATCGTCACTGGGATAACAGATTACTTTACCCCTTCCTTTAATGAGTTTCTGGATCAATTCAGGAAAATCCAGATATTTCTGAGAAGGGATCCATTCCAGCACCTTTTTTTCAAAAACATAGATCCCCATACTGACAGAGTAGGAGAGCGTTGGTTTTTCAATATATCGAGTCAGCCGGTGGGCACGATTAAACTCCATGACTCCCAATTCCAATTGGACTTTCTTCTGGCTCATAGCGATCGTGACAATCCCTTTATGTTGATGATGATATTGAATCAACCTTTGATAATTGAGAGTGGTGAGAATGTCTCCATTCATCACGATAAAGGTCTCCGGAAGATTCGGGATGATGGAAAGAGGCCCAGCCGTTCCAAGAGGTTTCTCTTCTTTAGAATAACGAATATCCACTCCGTATTGGCTCCCATTTCTAAAATAGGCCGAGAGGAGTGGCTCGGATTGCTGACTCACGGCAAATACCATCTCTTTAATCCGAAAATGGGCTAACTGTCTGACGATCACTTCAAGAATGGGCATTCCATCAATAGGCATCAAAGGTTTAGGGAAAACAGTGGTATAAGGTGCCAGCCTTGTCCCCTTACCTCCAGCTAAAATGATCGCTTTCATTCTTTTCTCCAATTACCGTGTCCACCCCCCTCCTCTCCTCCCCCCGCAGGTGGGGGAGGAAAAAGGTGGGGGGTCACAAATAATCTGCTAAAAATCTCTCAACACTCGTCTCAATATCGAACAATTGCTTCAATTCCTCCCTTTTGTCCTCATTCCTTTCTTCTTTCCCATTACCCTTGAGTTCAGCTCTCTTCTTCATGCTCTCTTTCAATGCCATGACATTTTCTGGAGGAATCACCCAGGCCACTCCATATTGGCGACCCAGCATCCCCATATCACCCACATCGGTCACGATTAGTTCTTTATTAAACCTTAATGCTTCTGAAAATACCAGAGGGATTGATTCAGACCGGGAAGGGATCACCACACAATTAGATAATTCATAATGGGAAAATAGTATCTCATCCGGTACATTTCCCCTCCACGAAACATGTCCCTCAAGTGCTTTCATTTTAATAAAATCCTTTGCCCATTCCTCCATCCCTCCTCTACCAACGACCGTGAGATGAACATCCACGGCTTCCTCTTTCAGCAATGCCATGGATTGAAGCAGGAGGTCGATTCCTTTCACCTTCTCAATTCTTCCCACAAATAGAAAACGGTATGGTTTACTTGTTAATCCCCCCCAACCCCCCTTTAACAAAGGGGGGGGAGGGGGGATGGTTCGTGTGGTGGCTAAAAAAAAACACTTTCTTCCAAACCGTTCCTCTATCTTCTTCGAAAGATCAAAACCGTCAGCAAAAACACCCTTGGCCTCCTGAATAATTCTTCTCATTATTGGATAGAGAAATGGATTTCTTCCATATCGATAAATATCTGACCCGAGGGACCAAATGGAGTAAGGAATCTTAGCTTGGCGGTAGGCCTGATTAGCAAAATAACCACTGGGGAGAACCCAGAGGGCAAGGCATGCTTCTATCTTATTCTCTTTTATAAAGGGGAGCAGTGCCTTCTTCCCGTAATAAAATAGATTCACAATTCGAAGAAAATCCAGAGGGTTAAAAGGGTTGAGCCGGACAAGGGGTTTCTTCGATTTGATCCAGGAAAACCATTTGACTTTTACACCTTTTAAAAATTCTTTCTTTTCTCCTTTGCGATCCTGGGTAAAGACGTAGATCCGATGCCCCCGTTTTTTCAATCCTTCGATAAAATTAATCAGGAAAGGGGCCTGAGCAATATCATGAGGATGGGATGGAAAGGAAGAAGTAAGGATGCATATATTCATTAGTGAACCAATGTCAAATGCCAAAACTCAAAGTTCAAATGAAATCCCGAATCCAAAGAAACAAAAAGAAACTTTTTGACATTTGATCATTTGGCATTGATTTAACATTTGCCTGCCTGCCACAGGCAGGGATTTTGACATTTGGATTTCAATACAATTTTATTTCAGCTCTTTATTATATTCCATATCGAACCACATGGCGAAAAAGAGGGATTGGAGACCTGATATGGCGAAGAAGGCTGCAAACAGAGCACTCGTTGCTGCCACAGGCCCAATCAAAAGTCTATGAATAAGAAGATAGCAGCCAAAAATAAAACCAATAGGTGTAAGGACGAAACCCATTAAGTAAAATAGGACCAGTGGATGAAAGTCCCGGATGATGTATTTTTCTTTGAGGCGCCATATAAAGAGCTTCAGAAGAAGAAGGGAAAGGGTAAAAACCACTTTGTAAATTTTAATGCCTGAACGTTCTCCAATTCCATAAATGGGGTTAACAGGCACATCCCTGACTTTAAAATGATAGACATTCAATCTCACCAAAAAATCATTAGGCATTCCATAACGTTTGTAAACGCTGTTGAGATCGATGGTTTTAAGTACCTCCACGTTAACGGCTCCATAGCCTGATTGGGAGTCCGCAACATGCCAATACCCAGAAGCAATCTTCGTTAAAAAAGAAAGAACGGCATTCCCCAGATAACGTGTTTTGGGGATAACCCTCCAAGCCCTACCGGTGAAGAGGCGATTTCCTTTGGAATAATCCACTTCTCCATCAGCAACAGGGTCCAATAATTTAGGAAGGTCCTTCGGGTCCATCTGGGCATCGCCTGCCATGACCACACTGATGGATATTCCATTGTCTCGGGCCCATTTATAGCCGGTGACGATAGCTCCGCCGACTCCCTCGTTTTCAGTATGACGTATATAAATGATCCGAGAATCTTTCTGCTGATGAACTTTCACCGCCTCCCCTGTCCGATCGCTGCTGGCGTCATCCACCACGACGATGTGGTCAATAAAGGTTGGGATCGTCTTAAGAACTTTACCGATCAATTTCTCTTCATTATAGGCCGGAACAATGACAGCTATGGTTTTATCTCGGTACATATTTCCTCTAAATTACGTGCCCGTGTCCCTGCCTACCGCAGGCAGGCGTGATTCGTGTCCGAATACGATCATTTATAAAAAGATAATATAAAATTTTTATCATTTAAGGGCAGTTGATTTCTCTAATTTTTCTCACGGACACGTGACACGGTTAACAGACACGTTTTTTAAAATCATTGGATATCATATAGATAGGAGGGTGTCAATTGAATTTAAGAATGGGAAATGGGAAATAGGAAATAAAGATTGGTGATGGAATGATTGTTCCCAATCACTATCACCATCACCAATCACCATCACTCAATCACAGCAATGGTAGCCTCCGCCTCCACCTCCTGACCTGCAGAGACGCATATCTCCTTCACGACTCCGCTCACTGGAGCAACGAGAGGCATTTCCATCTTCATGGCTTCCAATACTGCCACCTGATCATCCTCTTTTACCTTATCTCCCACCTTCACTGAAACCGAAACAATCTTACCTACCATTGGTACTGTCACGGGTGTTGCCATAAATACCTCCTTATCATTTCATCGTGACCGTGTCCGCCTTCGTCATGGACAGAGAAATGAGTGCTCGCGGTTTTATTTTCACGGACACGTGACACGGATATCGGACACGTTAATGATTAAACCTGAATCACCCCTTATTTGTCAAGAAATTTTTAGGAGAGCCCTGAAAAAATCATTAAAGCTCTTTGATTACACCCCTGCCTACCGCAGGCAGGGATTTTGATTTGATTACCCAGATTTTTTCGCTTTAATTTTATCTCCGTAATCGACATTTAATCTGTGTAATCAGAGATTTCTAAACTTTTTCAGAAATCTCGAAAAAATGAATTGACATCAAAAATATATTATAATAACTTATGTGAAAAATTTAACAGTGTCTGATACAAAATTTGATTTCTAACTCTAAAGAAGGAGGAAATGTTATGAGTCGATTGAGTAAAGCATTTATCCCATTTAAAGGTTATTACTCTTCACCATTTTGTCGCTGGCAAGGAAATCTTGCCAATGAAAATGCTATCGTTCTTGGAGCAACGACAGCCAACCGATGGTTTAAAAAAAGGAAAATTGATCCGACCGTGATTGACTATCTCTATTTTGGAATTACCATAGCCCAACATCACCTTTTCTATAGCCATACGTGGGCAGCGGCCATGGTAGTGGAAGGTGCAAAAGAAGTACCGGCTCTCATGATCAATCAAGCCTGTACAACCTCCACCACGGCTATCAATCTGGCTGCCCAAAATATCGAAGTCGGAGCATACCAGACAGGGTATGCTCTCATGTCAGATCGCTGTTCAAATGGCCCTCATACCGTATGGCCTAACCCTCTTGGCCCGGGGGGAGAGGTAGAATCTGAAAACTGGATGATGGACAATTTTAACAGAGATCCATGGGCAGGTTTTAAAATGATCCAGACCGCTGAAAATGTGGCTAAAAAAATAGGAGCCACAAAAGAAGAATGCGATGCGGTCACCTTAAGGAGATATCAGCAATATTTAGACTCTTTGGCCAACGATAGGGCCTTTCAAAAAAAGTATATGTTTCCAGTCGAGGTTAAAATTGGTAGAAATAAGACTAAACTTATCGAAGAAGATGAGGGAGTGACCCCTACGACAGCCGAAGGCCTTGCCAAACTTGATCCTGTCGAGCCCGGAGGCGCCCACAGTTACGGGGCGCAGACACATCCTGCAGATGGAAACTGTGGGGTTATCGTCGCCACTCGGGAAAAAGCAAAAGAGCTGAGCGCAGATCCAAAGGTGGAGGTTCAAATTATCTCATATGGCTTTGCAAGAGCTAAAAAGGGCTATATGGCTGAAGCTCCTGTTCCTGCAGCGGAGATGGCCCTTCGAGATGCAGGAATTACTGTCAAGGATCTCAAAGCTGTAAAGACTCACAGCCCCTTTGTCGTCAATGATATTTACATGAGTCGAATGATGGGGATGGATGTGTATGGGATGAATAATTATGGAAACTCTATGATCTATGGTCATCCCCAGGGACCGACTGCAGGGAGACTGATCGCTGAATTAATAGAAGAGGTGGTCATGCTCGGTGGAGGTTATTGCCTATGGGCTGGCTGTGCTGCTGGGGATACTGGAGCCGCGATGGTATTTAAGATAGGCTGATTGATCCATGAGGGCTTCGTCACCTACAAACCATAAAAATCGTCTAAGGTCAATAGGCTAAGGTTACGAAGCCCGTTTCGTATATAGTCAAGGGTTAAAGGTTATCATTAATTAATTATTAAAGACGAACCACCTAACCGATTAACGAAACTGGCATCTTTACCCTTACCCTCAAACTAAAGACTTTCATTTTTACATAATTCCTATTTGACAAATTTCCACAAATAAATCATGATATCTTTATCGTGTCCCATTGAAGGACATTAAATCCATCACCATACGAAAGGGATTCCAATGAAATTTAAAGGGATATTGTTATGTTTACTTCTCGCCCTCGTCCTTACTCTCCCTTCTCCTTCGATCACCCAGACCAGAGATCCCAGCAAGGTCTATAAGGTAGCCATCCTTCCTTTCATGATCTACAGCCAAGAGAATCTCGATTATCTGCGGGAAGGCATTTATGAAATCCTATCATCCCGTATCACCGTGGAAGGAAGGATTGTGGTCATCGATCGATCCGTTGTCGAGAAGGCCGTCTATGAAGAGAGGCCGATGCGTCTTGATGAGACAGCCGCCACAAAGATCGGGATGAGAGTGGGAGCGGATTATATCGTTCTCGGAAGTATCACAAAGGTCGGCGATTATATTAGCCTTGACGCCCGTTTGATCAACCTCACCGAGGAGAAACCTCCTCTCACCGCCTTCACCCAGCACAAAGGCATTGACGATGTGATGGTGAAGATTGGCGATTTTGCCCAGGACATCGGATATAAAATCCTTGGCCGTCGTACCATGGTTGGCCGCCCGGGTGAACCTAAACAAAGGAAGGGGATAGAGAGGTTTGACCGCGTGGACATAGATATTAAGAAAAGTCAGACCTTCGGCTTTGAAATCAAAGGCCTCGACATCGGTGATGTGGATGGAGACAAGAAGAACGAACTCGTGATCATGGGTGAGCATGACCTCTATATTTTTAAGTATGATGGGGAGAAGTTGAGCCTCTTTCAAAAAATCGAGGCGGGAAACCAGTACAATTTCTTGACCCTCGATGTCGCAGATGTCAACCGGAATGGAGTGGCCCAAATTATCGTGACCGCTGTCGTTGAAGACGATGTCCGATCCTTCATCTTAGAATATGAACAAGGGAAATTTAGGAAGATCACTGAAAAGTCAAACTGGTTTTTCAGAGTGTTGGAACATCCAAAAGAGGGCCCCATTTTGATGGGGCAAAGGATGGGTTCTGAGGGGATCCCAGTTGGCCCCATCCATAAATTTGTCTGGAAGAAAAACTCTTTTGAAAAGGGGCCTAAAATGCCCTTTCCAAAAGAGACGAATATCTTCGGTCTCGCTCTCGCAGGTCTCCAAAATAAGGATAAATTAGACCTCGTTGTGCTGGACGACTTGGAGCGATTGAGAATTGTTGCCCCCGATGGAAAGTCCCTCTGGACCAGTAAGGAACATTATGGAGGAACAATCAATTTCTACGAAACCAAAAAGAAGAGGGACTTGACCTACAGGGGACAAGCGCCTCCTTGGAGGGTCTATATTCCGGGGAGGGTTGTCATAAAAGACCTCGAGAGAGATGGGCTGAATGAGGTGATTATTAACAAAAATATCACTTCATCAACAAGACTTTTGGATAGGGTGAGAACCTTCGAAACAGGACATATTTACAGCCTGATCTGGGACGACGGTATCCTTACAACGAATTGGAAGACTCGGGAAATCAACGGATACATCTCAGACTATCAAGTGAAAGATGTTGACAATGACGGCGAAGAAGAATTGGTCGTCGCCGTCGTTGACCTCGGCGGTATGACGACCAGAAAAGTCACGAGCAAAATCCTTTTCTATAAACTCTTTTAAACAACGTGGCCCTGCCTACCGCAGGCAGGCGTGACCGGGTCACGTGTCCGGGAAAGGAACGTGACCTATGAAGAAAGTTGAAGATTTGGATCTATTCCGTTTATCTCATTCATTAGTCTTAAGTATTTTTGAACTCACAAAAACCTTCCTTGAGGAAGAGAGATTCGGTCTCATTTCTCAGATGAGGCGGTCAGCTTATTCAATTCCTATGAACCTTATTGAAGGCAGCAATCGTTTGAATACAAAAGAATATAGGCGTTTTGTTGGTATAGCAAAAGGTTCAGCAGGTGAAATTTCGTACCAAATATTGCTTGCGAAAGATTTGGGATATGTTTCAAAGAAAATTTATTCAGAGATAAAAGAAAAATATGAAATTGTGATTAAAATGCTCTCAAATTTGGCGAAATCATTGGGTAAAAAGAACCAATGAATTACTGACCCCTATCACCATCACCATTCACAATCACCAGCTAAAAAAAAGCTTGACAAGTTTTTTGAGGAGTGGTATAAAATTAAAAAATTTTAATGTTTTTGTATTATTTCTTCACAAACTCAAACGAGAAAGGAGGTGAAAATTATTTAGTGGGTTAGTGGTAGTGAATTTTGTCAGTGGGTTTAAGAATCAGAGAACACGATTCACAAGACACTAAAATTTCAAGGAGGAGGAAAAGAGATGAAAAAGTTCATTGTTCTATGTCTATCTGGGCTTTTAATTTTGTCGTTTGGTGCAGCAGTCTATGCCCAGGCACCAAAAATAGAATTCCAAGCATCTGGATTTATTGATGCCATAGGTATTTACGACAAAAATGTGCCACGATATGGCTCTGCTGCAGGTATTTTCCAGGTGACAAATCCTGATTACGGCACTCCTGTTGGGGACATGAAGGCTCTGGACAAGAAGCAAACCTTCTGGACTATGCGTGGAAGGTTGAAATTCGACGCCATAGTGGATAAAAATCTGAGCGGGACACTTTTTCTTGAGATGGACTCCACTCGTTGGGGGGATACTCCCGGTGCAACGGGGTCAAAGCTCGCTACGAAGGATCAATTGGGTTACTGGACTGCAGACCGAAACTCGTTGGAGATCAAAAACCTCTACATTGATTTCGGCCTCCCGTATATTGGAATCCCGGTGCCCATGGGATTTAGAGTTGGCTCCCAACCCCTCAGCATTCGACCGAACTTGATGGTCTATTCGGATGGTATGGGTATCACTTTTAACGTGGATTTGAGTCCTGTCAAGGCTCAGGCTATGTGGTTCAAGGCACTTGAAGGAAAAGACTGGGCCGCAGACGATGCGACTGTCTATGGCATCCAGGCAAATGCAAAGATTGCTACTTTCACGGTTGGCGGCTACGGCCTCTATTACAACATGCAGAGTTATCCTTTCTTTGTAGCCACTGCAGTCAACCCTGCATTAGCCGGCATTCCATCCCTCTACGGATTAGTCCAGGGAACTAATCAGGCCAAAATGTGGTGGTTTGGTGTCTTTGCAGACGGCAAGGCGGGTCCGGTCAATATCAACTTCGACTTCATCTATGACACTGGGACGGTTAAAGAACGTCTGACCGCTGGCATACCAGATGTCGATTATGACGGCTGGGTAGGATATTTGAAGATCGACTTCCCATGGGAGAAGTTCAACTTCGGAGCAGTTGGAATGTACGCTTCTGGGGCCGATGCCAAGAAGACATCTAAAAGCGGGCTGCCTGGTACGGCTGTTGCTAACCCTGCTGGAGTTGGCCTTTCAAGGAAAGTAACATCCTTTGTTGCCCCCCCTGGCTCAGAACAGGGACCGATTTTCCAAGAAGCCTTGGTTGTCTATAACAACGTCTTTGGAGTTTCCGAACCTATAGGTATCGGCGACAATGCCAACTATAATGCCCTGAGCAGAGGCGCTGTTGGCGGAACCGCAATGCTCAAGGCTTACGGAAGTGTCAAGGCTACACCGTGGTATAAGGTTACTTTGCAGGGGCTCTATGTTTGGGATACCACAAAGAATGGAGCCACCTTTGGCACTGCTGTGAAGCCGGATGGTTCTTTGAGGAGCGACAAAGACATCGGTTTTGAAATGGATCTGATCAATGAGATAGCGATTTACAAGAATCTTTCATGGTTCGTTGCTGGAGGTTACCTCTGGGCCGGAGATGCATTGGATCTGAAACACCCGTCCGGCAATTTCAACTTCTCGCCGAAGAATCCATGGGTTATCGCTACGAAACTCTTGTTTACTTTCTAAGAGTGAGGTTAGTTAAAAAGGCGGTCCTTCTGGACCGCCTTTTTTTTGGCCCTCTGGAAGAATGATTTGCCTTGACTTTTGAAATGCAATATACCATTATCTTTTTTAATCCTCCCTCAGGAGGTCTCTGAAAAACCCTTAAAATATTTACCAGAGACCTCTGATTACACAGATTTCAAAAAGATTACAGTGGTTTTCCAAGGAGTAACTAATCTGTGTAATCGTTATTTAATCTTTTAATCAGAGAGCTCTTCATATTTTTAGATTTTCCCAGAGCTCTCCTTGGGGGATTTGACATCTTTAAAAAAATTGATAATATATTACCAACATGTTCACCAAAAATTAATAAAAAAAGGAGTATTCATGATTCGCCATAGAAAAAATTATTTAGGTATCTTTATTTTCATTACCGCTCTTCTCTTTCTTCTAAATTCCTGTTCCAGTCTTCCATTGATTGGCAAAAAGAAAGAAGAGAAGGTGGAGAAACTCCCTCCGGGAAAGACGGTGACTGTTGAAGGGATGGAAACGATAAAAGGTGTCAATCCTCCGAAGTCAGAGACCCCTTCTTCTAAAAAACCTTCCACTCCAACAACCTCTTCAAAGAAAGAAACAGAAACCAAGGTTGCTTCAACCCCCACAAGACCTTTTTATGGTCCTTCTCTTCCCCTCTTTCAAACGGGGTTTAAGAGAAAGGTGGGTATTTTAGACTTCGAGAATAATACCTCTTACAAAGATGAGAAAATTGGAGAGGCCGTTGCTAAAAAGCTTTCTGATAAATTGGAGGCGACCCAACGGGTAGCGACGTTGGATAAGACCGTTGTCTCAGAGATGTTAAATCGGGAGGGTTTTAAATTCGAAAACCTTTCAGATCCATCAGTGATGAAGCGTGCTCACCAATCCTTAGGAATCCAGGCATTTGCCCTGGGGACGGTGACAGATGTAAGTCTCCTTTCCTCTAAAACCTCTGAAACCTCCGATGAAGAAGTTGCTTTTGCCACGGCAAAAGTAGAAATCCGTCTCATCGATGCCTCCACCGGAAACTTGCTGAAAACCTTCATTGGGAGAAGCCCTATCTTCGGTACCAAAGAGACAGGGGAATATAGCAAGGGGAAGGCTGTGATCAAGGCGATTGAATTCGGTCTGGATGACATTTTGGAAGGTTTCCTTCGGCAACTCGATCTCTTGGATTGGACCACCACCATTGCAAGGATCGAAGGAGAAAACATCTACCTCAATGCAGGCAAATTATCCGGTGTCCGGATTGG
>Ga0315281_10006614_pt1 | contig 16452 bp, 15 predicted proteins | sample YL17G07_0_MG_FD_204540 | JGI IMG/M metagenome (GOLD analysis project Ga0315281, IMG submission 204540) | Sediment microbial communities from Yellowstone Lake, YNP, Wyoming, USA - YL17G07_0 | ecosystem: Environmental > Aquatic > Freshwater > Lake > Sediment | place: USA: Wyoming | collected... | reverse complement strand
GAGGGCGCCGCGCTGGGCAAGGCGCTCCTGATGGACTTTGGTATCGCGAAAAACGTGCGCGACAGTACGGAGAGCACGGCGGGCGTGATCCAGGGTACTCCGACGTACATGTCGCCCGAGCAGATCAGTGGCGATTCCATCCTCGATCTCCGCTCCGATCTGTATTCCGTGGGAGTCATGGCGTACCACATGCTTACCGGCCATCCGCCGTTTCAGGGCGCGACGACGCATGCGGTGCTTTCGGGCCACGTGACAGACCGCCCGGAACCGATCCGCCGCACGAACCCGTCCGTGCCACGCGGGCTCGCTGAGGCGGTGGAGCGATGCCTCGAGAAAGATCCCGAGAACCGCTTTCAGAGCGCCAGCGAACTCAGTTACGCGCTCCAGGAAGTGGTGTTCGCATCGGATGCAGACGTGGCCGAGCCGGCGCCTGCGAACTACGCGATGCCGTTTTTCGCCGGCCTCGCGGTGGAGTGCGGCGTGTTCGCTGCGTTCGGCCGCCCCGTCCTTGCGCTCTCGTCGGCAGACCTCTGGTACATGACTGGTGCCTTTGGAGCGCTCGCATTCACGCTCTCCCCTTTCGCTCGTGCGGCGACCGGTCCGCTCGACAGCGAAATGCGTGACTGGTTCAGGGACAAACTCCGCCGGAGGATCAAGGCACGATGATTCGACGCAGCAGATCGGCAGTGGCCACCGCGCTGGCATCTGCCGTGCTCGCCGCATGCGCCGGCGCACAGCAACGGGCTGATAACTCGTTCGACATGTCCGTGCAGCGGCCCGCTCATACCGCGCGTCATCCGCGGCTCGCGATCGACGAAGGGCACAACAACTTTCACACGGCCGCCGGCCGATACGCGCCCTTCGCTGCGCTGATGCGCAACGATGGCTACCGTGTGGCGCCCAGCGCGGTGACGCTGACGAAAGTGGCACTCGACAGCGTGGAAGTCCTCGTGATTGCCAATCCGGCGGCGCCCGGCATCGGCGCCGGCGGTGCCACGTCCGCGTCGGCGTTCACGGACGCGGAGTGCGACGCGGTGCGGGACTGGGTGCGGGCGGGGGGCGCGTTGCTCCTCATCGCGGATCACGCGCCCTTCGGTAGCGCTGCTGAAAACCTCGCCGGCCGATTCGACGTGAATTTCGGCAAGGGCTTCGTGCACGATACGGCGCACTTTCTCGCCGGCCGCGGGCCCACGATGCTCATGTTCGATCACGAACGGCTTGGCGCGCATGCAATCATGAACGGGCGCGATGAGTCGGAGCGCATCCGGACGGTCGTGTCGTTCACCGGACAAAGCATGAGCATCCCCGCAGGCGCCGACGCGCTGCTGCGTTTGTCGCCCACCGCCGGCGAGTCGCCAACGCGAGAGGATCTCGCGTCCCTCCGCGGAGTGTCCGCGGCCGGTCGCGCCCAAGGCATCGCGATGCCCTTCGGGCGTGGGAGGTTGGTGATGCTCGGTGAGGCTGCCATGATGTCCGCGCAGCTCGCCGCGGGCGCCGCCGACCAGTACGGAGCCCCGTTCAAGATGGGGATGAACCATCCGGGCAGCGACGACAAGCAGTTTGCGTTGAACGTCGTGCGTTGGTTGAGCAGAGCACTCGAATGAGACTGCGCGTGGGCCGGAGCAGGAGGCATTTTCTTCACAATCCTCGTGTCGGTCTCGTGCTCCGTCTCATGCTGCTACTCGGTCTGCTTCCAGGTCTCTCGCCCGCGCAGGACTCCGCAGCCGTCATCCTCCTCGGCGTCGGAACGCCGCGGCCCGCGAGCGAGTTGCACGGCCCCGCGACGGCGATCGTTGTCGGATCGCGCACGTTCTTGTTCGACGCCGGCGCCGGCGTGATGCATCAAATGGTGTCCGCGGGCCTTGGCATTCGCGGGCCGTACGCGTTGTTCCTCACGCACCTGCACAGCGATCACACGGTGGGCCTGCCCGACGTGATCTACACGTCGTGGGTTATGGAGCGAACGGCGCCGTTCAAAGTGTTCGGTCCGCCCGGCACCATGCGGATGGTGGACAAGCTGGCCGAGGCGTACGCGGAGGATATCGCGATCCGCACGAGCGGGTTGGAGCGCAACGTGGCCGGCGGCTGGAAGGTGGATGCGCGCGATGTGAAGCCGGGCATCGTGTTCGACAGCGGCGGCGTGCGCGTCACCGCCATCAAGGTGCCACACGGCGACTGGGAATGGTCGTACGGCTATCGCATCGACACGCAGAACCGCTCGATCGTGATTTCGGGCGATACCGGCCCGAGCGAAGCGCTCTTCAAGCTGGCGGCGGGCGTGGATCTGCTCGTGCACACCGTGTATCCGGAGCCGGGCACCACGGCGCACCCGGCGTCGTTGGGCCACACGTCTCCCGAATACTTTCGCGCGTACCACACGTCGTCCGTGGAGTTGGGGCGACTCGCCGCCATGGCCCGGCCAAGGCAGTTGGTGCTCACACACGTGGTGCGCGCCGGCGCGACTGACGCAGAGCTGATCGCGGGTATCCGGGCCGGAGGTTTTCAGGGCACCGTGGTCGTCGGGAAGGAACTCGCGCATTATTAGTACTGTCATCCTGAGCCCCGGTGGGGCGAAGGATCTTCGGCGAATCTCATGAGATTCTTCGCTTGCCCCGCTCGCTCAGCATGACAATGTCCCGCTTCGTTTGCTCGAAATGACATCCGACGTCGCTCTGCGCACGCGCGTCTACGACGTGCTGCTCGAGCGCGGCTTGCCGCCGACGTGCGCCGAACTTGGCGAACATTTCAAACAGAGCCCCGACGCCATCCGCTCCGCACTCGGCGCGCTCAAAATCGGCAAGACGATCCTGATGCGGCCGGACGGCCGCGAGATCTGGATGGCCGGGCCGTTCGCGGCGGAGGCCACGGCGTTCCGGGTGATTGGCAAGCGGGCCGCATGGTGGGCCAACTGCGCGTGGGACGCCTTCGGCGTGGCTGTGATCGTGGGCGAGCCCGCCCACGTGGCCACGCATTGTCCGGACTGCGACGAGCCCCTCGAGTTGCACGCGGATCCGGCTCACGCGCCGACGGAGGATCTGGTCATGCACTTTCTCGTGCAGGCCCGCCACTGGTACAACGACCTCGGATTCACGTGAGCCACGATGTCACTCTTCCGGTCGGAAGAGCATGTGGATCGCTGGCTGACGAAGACGGGGCGCAAGAAGGGCGCCGTGGTGCCGCTCGAGCAGGTGTGGCGCCTGGCCCGTGCGTGGTACTCCGACCCGCGTGGCGCCGACTGGCGGCCCCGAACACGCGACGAGAACCAGGCCGTGCTCGCGTCGGTTGGCCTCACCGGACAGTTCTGGCAATTGCCCGGCTGACATCCGCGCCGAAGGCGCGGCCGAGAACGTTGATCCGCTGCGCGTAGCGCGGCGGCCGAGAACGGTATCGCCGCGCGAAGCGCGGCGGCCGAGCACACTATCGAAAGCCCGGCCCGCCCCTGCGGTCGTCCACCACGAACCGATCGCGCGCCGGCATCTTCACTTTCGGCAGGGTGGTCGCGTCCATCACCTCGCTCTGCGTGATGATGCCGTTTTCAGCCAGCAGGTACGCCACGACGCTGTAGACGTCGGCCGGCGGCAGCACGCCCGGCGCAACGAATGGCATCGCGCGATTGACGTAGTCGTACAGCGTGGTCGCGTACGGCCAGTAGTTGCCGATGGTCTTGGTGAGTTTGGGATCGTCGCCAAAACCAAAGCCCTTCGGATCTGCGCCGACGAGTTTCGGATACGGCGCCATGCCCTCTGCTTTCGGGCCGTGGCAGGAGGCGCAGTTCTTTGCGAAGACGTCGACGCCGCGCGCGTACGTACCGCTGCCAGCGGGCAGTCCCGCACCGCTCGGATTGAAGTCGATGTTCCATGCGCTGATCTCGGCAGCCGTCGCGTCGCGACCGATCGACTGATAGCACTGGCTGACCGGGCCGCACATGGACGGGTCCTTCGTGCTGCACGCCGCGACGACGAGTACGACTGGGAGTACGACTGGGAGTACGACTGAGAGTACGACGGGGCGTACGCGGACGAGGCGCGTCATGCGAGGCCCGCGAACGTCACTGTGCCGTCTGCTCCAACCTGCCACGCACGGATGTAGTTGTAGTGGTAGTCGGTGCCCTTCCCGCGCGTGGATTCGAACACGGCGCGCGTCGGTTGGGTGTATCCCGTGTCGTCGGTTGCACGGCTCATCAGAATTGATGCACCGCCATTCCAGTCCCACATGCTCGTGAAGCGCGTGTGGGCTTTGGAGAGCACCGGCGTTTGAAGCTCGGCCGGTCGCCACGTGACGCCACCGTCCGTGCTGACCTCCACACGTTGAATCTTGCCACGGCCGCTCCAGGCGATGCCGGACACTTCGTGCCAGCCGCGGTCGATGCGGGCGGGGGTCGCGGGCGACGTGATGACGGACTTGGCGTCCATCAAGAAACTGAATTGTCGGGCTTTGCCGCCAGGCAACGGGTCCGTGTACTTTGATGTTTCGTCCTTCGACATGTTGGGCTGGTCCGTGAGCTTGATGCGACGCAGCCATTTGACGCAGGTGTTGCCTTCGTAGCCGGGAAGGAACAAGCGAATCGGATATCCATTGGACGGACGCAGCGCCTCGCCGTTGAACGCCCACACGAGGAGCGCATCGTCCCACGCTTTGCCAATGGGAATGCTGCGCGACATCTTGGCCGAGTCGCTGCCCTCGGCGAAAAACCAGCTGGCCGGGGATCGCACGCCGACTTCCCGCATGACCGTCGCCAGCGGTACGCCCGTCCATTCGCCGTTGCACGTGAGACCATCGACGATCTGCGGCGTCATGTCCGGCGCGGGGCTCTTGTAGGCCGCGCGGCCGTTGCCCGAGCACTCCAGGAAGTGGATGCGCGACACGCTGGGGAAGCGCTTCAGATCGTCGAGCGTGAATGTCATCGGACGATCAACCAGACCGTGGATGACGAGCTTGTGTCGCGACGGATCGATGGCCGGAACGCCGGAGTGATGCCGCTCGAACATCAAGTCGTTCGGCGTCATGGTACCGGTGAGTTGGTGCAGCGGCGTGAGCGACGAGCCGGCCTGCTGGCCAACCGGAGTGCGTGCCGGATTTTCGAACGACGAGCGCACACTTTGCGCCGACGTGGGGCTGCCCGGTGCTGCGGTTGGATCGGCCGGGATGGTTTGAGGCGGCGCTGCAATGGCCGCCTTCGCAGGAGCCTGCGGATTCTGCGGTTGGCCCCGGAGCCCGGGAATGAGCGTTGCGCCCGCGGTGAATGCGGCACCGGCGAGCAGGTCACGCCGAGAAATGCTGTCGTCTTCGCGTTTCATCGCTGTCGAACGCTCCTGGGTGGCGGAACGAGTGACGCTGCGGGGTTCGCCCGATGTACAACGGGCGGCGGCAGAAACGCCGCGTGCCCTTTCGTGGAATACGGTACGTCAGAGGGCGCGCCGCCGCCCGGCCAGTCCCCTTCCTTGCCCGGCGAATCGGGACGTGGCTGAGATGTGACGTAGGCGGCGACGTCGTATGCCTCCTGCGGCGTCAGTGTCTTGCCCATGCCAAACGGCATATTGTGCCAAATGAAGGACGCAGCCTTGCTTTGGCGCGCCATCGAGGCGCCGACGCTGAAGGATTGCGGCCCCCAGAGCGCGGGGATTGCAGGCGCCACGGTTCTATTGCCCTCGCCCGACGGAAGGTGGCAGATCACGCACTTCGCGGCATACACCTGCGCACCGCGTCCGCGATCGGCCGCACCGGGCGACGGCACTGTGTTCAGTCCTGCGCTGCCCGCGAGCCTCATGCCCTCACCAACCGGCACGCCACGTGAGAGCCACGCGAGGTACGCGAGAATATCCTGCATCTCGCGACTGTCGGTCGGCAGCTTGCTCCCCGCGAGGCTGCGGGTGAAGCAGTAGTTGACGCGATCGGCCAGACCGATGACCGCGCCACTGCGCTCCATGTACTTGGGGAAGCGCGCGTGCGAGCCCGTGAGCGGCGCAGCGTCTGCCACACGGCCGCCGCCCAGGTGGCAGTTGCTGCAGTTGATGCGGCCCGGCGCGAAGGCTGGAAGGCTGTCCGATGTGTTGGTGATGAGTGCGAGACCCCGCCGTATGGCCGCACCCATCGAATCCGACGGGATTTCGGAATCGGCAGGAGCGCGCCAATCCGCGAGCGAGTTGCCCGGCGTGGGAAGCGAATTGCGATCGGCGCACGCCAGAATTCCACCAGCGAGCAACGCCAGTGTCATCCTGAGGCGCCCTCTGTGTAACAAAGGGAGCGCAGTGTCACAGGATGCAGACCGGACAGCATTTCCTTCGCTTCGCTCAGGATGACACATTCGCCAGTTCCTACCGGGAATCCAGGTATCGTCGTGCTGCCGCCGGTTCCCCGCGCGTGGCATCCGCTTTCGCCATGACATCGAGCACTTCAGCGTAGTGCTTGAGCGCGGCAGTCCTGTTGCCGCCCATCTCAGCGGCGCGAGACGCGCCCCACAGCGAGCGCAGGCGACGTGGCTCGCGCATGAGCGTCTTCTCATAGGCCGCCAGCGCGGGCGCGGACCGCCCCAGCGAGTAGAGCATGTCACCTTCCAGTTCGCGCGCAGGGAGAATCGGGCCCGGGGTTACCGGATGCTTCTCGACCGTTTCCTCGAGGTCGGCGGCCGAACGCGCGAGTTGGAGCGCGCGCGTCGTATCGTGCGACGCAAGCGCGACCCACGCGGAGGCGGCCTGTCGCTGCGCCTCAACAATGGTGGCCCAGTAGACGTCCTTCGCGCCGTCGAGCAGCGCCTTGATGGCCGTGAGCGAGTCGACGTCGGCGCTCGCCGGCGCACCGTTACCGGAGCGGGCCGCGCCTACGGCGCGCGCAAAGTGCGTGATAGCGCGGACATTGGGCGCCCCGCCCACCGGAAGCCGGAGAGCGGCCGCCTCACTCCACGCACTGCGTTCCACCGCGTATCGGGCCGGCATCGCGGTGAAGTTGTAACCCAACTGCCCGCCGTAAAACTGATCGGAGTTCTTGATCGCTCGATCGATAACGCCCTTGGCGTCGCGCTCCCGCCCTTCCTGGAGGTACGCGTACACCATGTAGTCCATCGGATGCACAGCCGAGTTGGAGTCGGGCTCCGCGCGGGCCGAACGCAGGTTGGCCTCGATGGACTCGTCCCAATTGCCCAGCCGCGTGAAGATGTGCGACGGCATGTGAAGCGCGTGGGGCGCCGCGGGCGCGATGCCGGCGTACGCCTTGGCGGCCTTCGCGCCGCGTGCGGCGGTGGCCGGCGCGTCGTACGCGTGGATGATGTAATGTGCGAGTCCCGGGTGGTCCGGATGCGCGTCGAACAGCGGCTGCATGATATCGGCGGCGGCGATTTGCTGCGCGAACGTCATGTCCATGGGCGACGAGTTGGCCACGAGGGTGCGCGCGTAGAAGATCGTGGCTTCCATGTCGTCTGGATGCGCGCGCCTGAGCGCGTCCCATGCCTGCTCGTGCGATTTCATGCGCGAGGCATGATCGCGCGTGCCCGCGTCCTGGTAGTAGGCGAGCGCCGCGGCGGCATACATCTGCTCGCGATGCGACTGCTGCGCCGCGAGCGCGACGGCGCGCCGGGCGAACACGAGCCCCTGCTGCGTTCGCTCAGCGTTGGGCGCCACGCGCGTCATGGGGTTCCCCATCAGCGCAATGGCGCGGCCCCAGTAGGCGAGCGCGCACGTCGAGTCCGCTTTGGCGATCTCGGTAAACGCTGTGGTCGCGGCGTCGAACCAGAACGAGTGCAACATGGCCACAGCGCGCTCGAACTTCGGCTGGATGCCGGGCGCGCAGGTGACCGCGAAGGACACGTTGCCGAGCTGGTCGGAGCCGCCAGCGGGATGTGCGTGGTCCTGCGCGACGGCGAGACAGGGAGCAGAGAGGGCGAGGGCGACAATGAGAGGACGCATGTGCCAAGCATGCGTGGCGCCCAGGCTCATCGGCAAGCGCCGCGAGCCACTCGCCTGGCCGGGGTCAATCGAGTCATTCTTGTGGATGTTCACAGGTCCTCTGGCGTTGTCGGTTGAGTGTCTTGACAGCCCCAGCTTGGCACCGCCACGGCCTGTGAAGAACTTCTGATGAACTACAGCTAGCCCGGCGCCCGCTCCAACGTCATGCACTCCCTGATGATCGCCGCCCACACTTCCACATGGCGCGGTTTGTTCAGATCGGGGTCCACCACCGCGATCTGAAGATCAGGATCCGCGCGCAGTGCGGGCCAGCCCCACAGCTTCACCACGATCCCGGGCATGATCTGGCCGGCCGACACCGTGATCACCTTGCCGGTGTCGCGCCGCACGAAGAACGGGCTCACCAGGTTCGTGCTCTTCTGAATGTTGGGCCGGTGGACCTTGAAGAAGATTCCGTCCGGGTCCGCGAAGGACACGGGCTGGAGCATGAGGTCGGCGCCGGAGCGCTTGACATGCTCGGTCGCGATTCCAGTAATCTGCTCGTCGGTCAGCATCGTTCGTGCGTATTATGGCGCGCGCGGATGTGAGCGCAAGAACGCAGCGATGTACTCCATCACGTCCAGGGTCGGCGTCCAGCCAAGGGCGCGCGCTTGTGCGGGGTTGTTGCGGCCCTCGGCGCGGCCGGCGTATCCGGCAACCATGCGTATCGACCCACCAAACGCCTGTGCGATCTCGAGAATCGATCGCGTGCGGGCCGCGCCGAGGGCGTAGCCATCCCCCCGTCCCTTTTTTGCGGTGAGGATGATGCCGCGTGCGAGATCTTGCACATACGTGAACGCGCGACGCTGCGTTCCGGGACGTACAACCGTCATCGGCTCACCGCGAAGATACTGCCCCTCGAACTTCGCGATCACCGTGGCGTACTTGCCGTCGCCACGTTCACGCGGGCCGAACGCATTGTAGAAGTAGCAGATCGCGTACGGGAGCTTGTACCAGCGACCGTAATCGTTGATCAGATCCACGTTCGTGGCCTTCGAAAAGGAATACGGGTTTTGGTGCCGACCGTCGCCCTCGATGGCGAACTTCGTGCTCGACGCCGCGTACACGAGTTTCTTCACCTTGCGCACGCGGCAGAACTCCGCGACGGCGAACGTGCCCACGATGTTCATGTCGAACACCGCGCGTACGTCGTCGAACGACGGGGCGATCCGCGCATATTCACCCATGTGGTACACCACGTGGGGCGTCTCCGGTACGAGCCGCTCGATGTCCCTGGTGTGTCCTTCGCGGTACTCGGCACCGTCGATATGGTTGGCGCGCGAGCCGTTGAAATAGTTGTCGAGCGAGATGACGCGGTTGCGTTCGTCGGCCACCAATTGCTCGACAACGTGCGAGCCCACGTGTCCGGCGCCGCCGGTAACGAGAATGATGCGCTGCGTCATTGCTCGAACGCGTCTACTTCTTCATCGGACGCAGGTTCCACTCGAAGAACGTCCACGTGCGGCTCCACGAATCGATCTGCTCGGGCGAGTCGTTGCGTTCCGTGGCGTCTGCGTTCACGCGCCTGCTGAACGTGTGGCCGCACCCTCCGCTCCCCACTGGCGGGTCGACGTAGATCTTCGTCTCCGCGAGATCCGGCTTGAGCGCGCGCAGCGTGTACACCATCTGCTGATCCTCGCGGAAGAACACGTCGCAATCATTGGTCGCCACGTGCACCAGAATGGGCACCTTGAGATTCTGAGCGTGAAAGACGGGCGAGCGCTTGATGTATTCGTCGATGTTCTCGTACGGCAGGCCCTGGATGCCGGGTTGCGGTGCGTAGTCCTCGGCGTAGCCCGGGCCGTGATCCGACAAACGGAAAATGAGGTTCGTGACGGGAACGATCGCCGCCCCTGCCTTGAATGGACTCTCATAGCGGAACAGAATGTGCGACGCGATGAAACCTCCGTGGCTCCATCCCATGATGCCGAGACGGTCCATATCCACATACGGGAGCGTCTTGAGATAGTCGACGGATGACAGGACGTCGTCCACTTCCTTGCCGCCGTAGTCGATCGCCTTGTAGTGCGCTTCGCCGTAGCCGGTGCTGCCACGATAGTCCGGCGTGATGACGACGTAGCCCTTTTGCACCGCCTCGCGCACAAACGGCCACATCCCGATCCCCCAGTCGCCATGTACGCCGCCATGCACCCACACCAGCGCCGGGTGCCTCTCGGCCTTTTTCGTCAGCGGCGCGAACACGTACGCGGGGATTTCCATTCCATCCACGCGGCTCCTGTACACCACTTGCTGGAACTCCATCACGTCCTTGCTGCGCGCCGCGTAGGCACTGTCGGTTTGCTTCTTGCGCGTGATCTGCGTGGCGCAACCGGTGCCGCAGCCCGGCAGATCTTTGGGGTCTTTGCTCACGAACAACGCGTGAGCGCGCGCGGTATCGGTGATCGGCACATTGCGGACGCGGCGCTGTCCCGGCTGCGGCGGCGGACGCGTCTGCCCCGCACCCGGCGGATTCTGAGCGAGGGTGAGGCTTGGCAGCAGCGCGAGCGCAGTGGCAAACAGCGCGCGCGCAATCAAACGTGTCATCGTTCCAAAGTCCGTGATGAGGTCGCCAGAAGATAACGCCCGCCGTTGCGGGCTACGAGGCCGCCGAACCACATTCGTAACCATGCCTGCCGCCACTCTGTGATGAACCGCCGCGAGTTCGTGGCCCGCTCGGGCGCGGTCGCACTCGGGGGCCACATTTTGCAATGGAAGTCGCCGCGCACCCTGCAGCGCCCCACGCCCAGTGCGGCGCAGCTCGCGTGGCAACGCGACGAGTTGGCGATGTTCCTCCACTTCGGCGTGAACACGTTCACCGACCGCGAGTGGGGCGACGGCAAGGAGGACCCGGCCATTTTCAACCCGGCGTCGCTCGACGCGCGCCAGTGGGCGCGCGCAGCGAAGGCAGGCGGATTTCGCGCGATGATCCTCACCGCGAAACACCACGATGGGTTCTGCCTGTGGCCATCGGCCACAACCAGGCACTCCGTCGCGAGCAGCCCGTGGCGCAGCGGCCAGGGCGACGTGGTGCGCGAATTCGTGGACGCCTGCCGTGCGGAGGGCCTGCGCCCGGGACTGTATCTCTCGCCGTGGGATCGCAATCATCCCACGTACGGCGACTCGCCGCGCTACATGGATGTCTACGCGCAGCAGCTCACTGAGCTTTGCACGCGCTATGGGCCACTGACTGAGATCTGGTTCGATGGCGCGAACGCCGAGGGGCCCACCGGCAAACGGCAGGTGTACGACTGGCCCCGCATTTGGGGACTGGTGCGAAAACTCCAGCCCGATGCCGTGATGTTTTCCGACGCGGGGCCGGACGTGCGCTGGTGTGGCAACGAGACTGGTTCGGCCGGCGAACCCAACTGGTCGACGGTAGACCCGGCCGCGGTGCCGTTCCCCGGCGCGGACGGACCCGGAATCATCGCCGCGCTCCAGCACGGTGATCCCAACGGCACGGTGTGGCGCCCTGCCGAGGTCGATGTGTCGATCAGGCCCGGTTGGTTCCATCACGCCGCAGAGGACAGTCGCGTGCGCTCGGTGCAGAACCTCGTGGACGTGTGCTGCACGTCCGTTGGACGAAACGCCAAGTTGTTGCTCAACGTGCCGCCAACTCGCGACGGCCTGCTGCACGAAGTTGACGTCGCACGACTCGCGGGCATGCGGCAGGCCCTCGACGCGGCCTTCGGGCACGACCTTGCCACTCACCGAACGCGGGAGAGCAACGGTCGAGAAGGATCGTCGACCATCGACGTCACGCTCGGGGACCCAACCAGCATCGCCGCCGTGCGGCTGGGTGAGGAAATCGTGACCGGACAGGTCGTGGTGCGCTATTTGGTGACGGGCCTCTCCGGCGGTAAGTGGCGCGCGCTCACCGCAGGCAGCACCATCGGCTACGCACGGATCGACCGGTTTCCGCCCGCAACGGTCACTCGCGTCCGCGTTTCCATCGAGGACGCGCGCGGCACACCCGTGCTGACCACGCTTGCGCTGTTTGGCCCGCCCTGAACTCGATGCCCGCGGCGCTCACTCGCTGTGCGCGAGAAGCGCTTGTATGCGGGGTGCGGTCGGAAAACCGATCACGGGCGCGCTGGAACCGGTGGGATGACCGCGGGCGGCGGCACCCCGATGGTGGCTGCCGGTGGCACGACCCGCGTGCGATTGTATTCACGCGAGGCGGCCGCGAGGGAATTCGCGCGCTGGATCCACAGTTGCGTGGCCACGTCGTACTTCGAGAGGACGTTGTCGATCCAATAGGGCCGGTTCTCTGCCATCCACGCCGCCTGATACAATGCCTTCAGGTTGGCGTAGCCCTCGCGCATGTCCTGCACGCGCCCGTTGATGCTGCTCATGTCCCCGAAGTTGCGGCCGGCCTCGGCGCGACCCTCGCGCGTGGTGTCTGCCGCGGCAGCGCGCGCGTACATACCCGCGATCTCGTCCGCGAACTGGAATTTCGCGGCCAGCCAATCGATCCGTCGCGCGCCGAGTTCCACGGATGCGAGAGCCATTGGCTCGCGCAGGGCCTGGCCGCTGCGCCGCACCTGCGCGATCAGCACTAACGCGGATTCCGCGAGCACGCGCACGTCGCGCGCCGCGGGCAGCATCCGCTGGGTCAGCAACTGGCCGTCCACGCTCCATGGATCGAGCCAGAACAGGTAGTCACTGGCGTCGCCAACGCCCGCGTCACGAAGGCGCGCCTGCGCGGCGCTGAGCTTCCGCTGCGCGTCGTTGATCTTCCCCGTTGTATCGCCGTGGAACACACGACCATAGCTGCGCTCGAAATCCGGGATACTGCTTTCGCCGGGCTGCCACGAGGCGGCCGCGCCGAACAGCACGCCGTACCACGTCTGATCGAACAGCGCCTCCCCGTCGTCGTCCCACGAGGTGTTGAGCATACCCGTTGCACCCAGGCGCTGCCCGTCACGAACGAACCCCTGGATGTTTCGCAGGGCAACGGAGTTGTTGGGATACACGCGGTTCCAGTTGCTCACGCCCGGCGCCACCCACGTTTCCATTTTTGCGTCCAGCCGGAACGGCGTGATCAGGCGATCGAAATTCACCCCCGCCCCGTAGTCCCACGCCACGGCGATCATGTCCTTGGGCAGGCTGCGCACCAGTTCCGGGTGATTCATCGCAACGTCGCCCCAGAACAGCAACCGCTTGTCCGTGTACGCCAATGAGTCGGCGATTTCCTTGAGAAAACCGACGTACACCGCACCGATCCCCTCTGTTGTCACGCGCGCAGCCGTTTGGCCGCGACCCAACTCGAATGTTTCGTCGGCGCCGAGGTGAATGAACCGGCTGGGGAACAGCGAGTCGATCTCGGCGAACAGTTGCCGGATGAGCGCCATGGACCCGGGCTGGCCGGGCGCAATCACGTGGCCGTGCGGCGTTTCCGCGAGTGGGGCGTACAGCTCCCACTTGAGCAGGTGATGCAGGTGCCCGAATGCCTCCTGCTCGGGGATGACATCGATGTGGTAGGCCTTCGCGTAGGCGATGAGTTCACGCACCTGCTCGCGCGACATCGCACCCCCAGGCGGCGCTCCCAGCGGGTTCGAGGCGTACTCGAGCGTGTGCTCGTAGTACGGCGAATACACGTTGAGTTTGTAGGCCGCGAACGTTCGGATCTGCTTCTTCTGGTACTCGAGCGTCGGAATAGGGCCGCGGGACAGGTCGTCGTGAATGCCGCGATAGCGCATCGCCGGCCAATCGCGAATGCGGGCAAAGCGCAGCAGCGCCGTGGCGCCGCTGCCGTCCACCAACTGCTTCACGGTCTGCATTCCGTAGAACAAACCCGCGGCAGAGTCCGCAATCACGGCCAGGCGGTTGGAGTCGGCGACCACCACATACCCTTCTGCCGTCAGCGTATCGCTGAGCACCACCCGCGCTCCCTTCAGAAGCGCCTTCGCGGCCGGACTGGACGAGCGCAGCAGCGAGAGTCTCGGAACGCCGGCCGGCGCGGGACGCACGGTCACGATCCGCACGCCCCGCGCTTTCAGTTCGTCGGCCAGCTCAGTGGCCGCGAACTGGTCGTCCGGGTTCGTCGGGATGTCCACAACGACGCCGTTCTTGAGTGACACGGGCCGCAGGAAGGTCATTTCCCGCGGCTTCGGGACCAGACCTGGGGTGGTCGTCGAATCCTGCGCGGTCACCGAGGCAGCCACGCAGACGAGCAGCGTCGTCACGAATCGCATAGGGATCATGCGGCGTAATGTACGATGGCAACAGTGGGCGCTGCCATGTACTCAGCCGGCCCGCTTCGCGGGGATTCTCAGCCGGCCCGCTTCGCGGGCCGGATTCCCAGCCAGCCCGCTTCGCGGGGATTCTCAGCCGGCCCGCTTCGCGGGCCGGATTCACGTTCTCGGCCGGCGCTACGCGCCGGATGCTTCGTTGCTACGAGGAGCAACTGTCATCCGTGCCGAAGGACACGGCCGAGAACAGGCGAAGCTATCCGCCGCAAAGCGGCGGCAGCAGTTAGAGCCGACTCCGCCGCAGAGCGGCGGCAGCAGTTAGAGCCGACTCCGCAGCAGCTCGGGTGTGAGCCCCGACAGCCACTGCGACAGCACGCGCATCTGGTCGGTGACCATCAGGATCCCGACCACCACCAGCAGTCCGCCTGCAATGCGCGACGTCCACGCCATCGCGCGGCTGTAACGCTGAAACACCACGACGAATCGATCGATCATCACTGCGGCGAGCAGAAACGGCACGGCGAGCCCCAGCGAGTACGCGAGCAACAATCCAAGCCCGTGGTTCAGATCGGCTGAACTGGCCGTGTAGGTAAGGACCGCCCCCAGGATGGGCCCGATGCACGGCGTCCACCCGGCGGCGAACGCCATGCCCACGAGCAGGCTGCCGAGGTACCCGAGCGGCTTGTTCGCGATGTGCACGCGTCGATCGCGGGCCAAGGCGCCGAAGTTGAACACGCCAAGCAAGTACAGACCCAGAACAACGACGAGCACACCACCGATGCGGCTGACCCACTCGCGGTTGTATCCCAGCATGCGGCCGAGCGCGGTCGCGGTCGCGCCCATAGCGAGGAACACCACGGTGAAGCCGCTGACGAACAGCAGCGCGTGGACCAGCGCGATATGGCGCGAGCGCTGCACGTCTTCGAGCGACAACCCCGTGACGAATGTGACGTAGCTCGGCACCAGCGGCAGCACGCAGGGCGACAGGAAACTCAGCAGGCCGGCCGCGAAGCTGATTGCGTAGCCGACCGATGCGCCGTCAGTCACGAATCAGCTCCCAGTGCGCGCTCGATGGCCAGCGTGAGCGTGGTGTCGCCGGGCTGGACTGGCCCGGTGCGACGCCAGCGCAGCACGCCCTGCCGATCGATGAGGAACGTGGCCGGCACGCCCACGATGAGGAACTGCGTGGAGACGCGCTCGTCGGGATCTAGCCAGATCGAATAGGACATCGGGAATTCGCGCATGAACTCGCGGATGTCCGCCTGCGCACCGGCGGCATCGACGCTCACCCCAACCAACTGGAGGCCGCGCGCATGGTAGCGATGGTGCAGCGCCTCCAATTCCGGTATCTCGGTACGGCACGGGTGGCACCACGTGGCCCACACGTTGAGCAGCACCACCTTGCCCCGCTCACCCTCGAGCGTGGCCGAGTCGCCGGCCAGCGTGACGGCGTGGTATGCGGGCACCGGTAGTCCTACATCGACGACCTGCCGCGCAGCGTCACCGCCGCCGGCGCAGCCGGCGGCGATCCCCGCGAGGAGCGGGATGAGCGTCTCGCGCCCCTTCAACGCAGCGCCGACAGCGCCATGCGTGCCACCCGCACCTGCGACGGCCGCGTGGGCTGAGTCCACACGAAAAAAACGCTGTCGCCTGAGAGCGCCATGCGGGGGAAACCGCTCGCGCGCGCCGACGACGACGCCGCGATGGTCATCGGCGTGCCCGCCGTGCCCGTTGGCGACACGCGGCGCGCGCGCACCAGAGCCGTGTCTCCGCCGACGCGCTCCACCCATGAAACGAGCCCGCTGCCGTCCTTGAGGAGCGCCACGTCCACGCGGCCGGCTGGCGCCCCCTCGTCAACGCGGATCGGCGCCCCGAACGTCGCGCCCGCGTCCGACGAGAACACGAGTTTCACGCGCGCCGAGTCGTTGGCGGCCGTGAACCAGGCGACCGCGACCGCACGGTCCGACGCGGCGATCGCAGGCCCGTTCACCGGACACGCCGCGATATGCCAGTTGTCGCGATTGAGCGGCGCCGGCTGGGTCCATGTGCCCTTCACCCGCCGTACGACCGCAATGTCGCGGATTTCGTCCGGCGACCGATCGCGGTACACCACCACCGGACCCTCTGAAGTCACCGCGGCCGCCACCTGGCAACAGTCGCACGCGCGGCGATCGAGGAACGATTCCGCGCCACGCGCGCCCGACTTCGAGATCGTCGTGGTCACGACCGCCATTTCATTCGTCGCGTTCGGATTTGCCTTGTCGTACTGCCGGCCGTCGAGCCACGCCGCGCCAAGCCCCCGCCCCTCTGGCCAGAGCGTAACG
>Ga0315281_10006613_pt1 | contig 16453 bp, 21 predicted proteins | sample YL17G07_0_MG_FD_204540 | JGI IMG/M metagenome (GOLD analysis project Ga0315281, IMG submission 204540) | Sediment microbial communities from Yellowstone Lake, YNP, Wyoming, USA - YL17G07_0 | ecosystem: Environmental > Aquatic > Freshwater > Lake > Sediment | place: USA: Wyoming | collected... | reverse complement strand
CGGAAGGTGCTCGCGCGCACCGGCGTCGACATCGCCGCGCTCGACCTCGTCGAGCTGAACGAGGCGTTCGCGTCGCAGAGCCTCGCCGTCGTGCGCGAGCTCGGCCTCGACCCTGCGAAGGTGAACGTCAACGGCGGCGCGATCGCGGTGGGCCATCCGCTCGGGATGAGCGGCGCGCGCCTCGTCGTCTCGCTCCTGCACGAGCTCCGCCGGCGCAACGGCCGCTACGGCCTCGCGACCCTGTGCGTCGGTGTCGGCCAGGGCCAGGCAGCGCTCTTCGAACGCGCGTAACCGTCGCGGAGCGGAACTTGCTTCCGCGCAGCAGTGAGACGCTCACCGACAGCAGGAAAGAAGGGGGCCCACGGGGGAAACATGGTTTCCCCCGTGAAGCGAGCGAAGTGAAGCGTCAGCCGACCGGCGGGCGGATGTAGATCACGCCTTCGTGCTTCGTCGGCACGAAGGAGGCGCCGATGCTCATCACCACGCGCTCGACCTCGGAGAAGACCTCGTTCGAGACCGTCTGCTCGTCGCCGTCGAAGCGGACCTCGATGCCGACCTCGTCCACGGCGCGCGCGTCGAGCCCGTGACTCTTCAGCTCCTGCAGCAGCCGGTCGCGGTCCGGGATCCGTGCCGCCTCGACCTGGATCGTGCTCGGCATGGCCTCTCCTCTCGTTCTTCGCTCGGATCCGACGGCTGACCGTTCACCGGATCGGACAGACCTCCTGTCGGATCTCGGATCCAAAGTATCCGCCGGTGGCACCCCGGCGTCAACCGGTACGTTCCGCTCGATGGCGGTTGCGACAGGGCGCGAGCTCTACCTCGAGACGAAGGGCGTCCTCTGCTCCACGAGCCCGAAGCCGTTCAACCCGTTCGGGCTGTAACGAAGACGCATCCGCGTGTGCGCGGCGGCTTCGCCGTCCGTGTGGCGAGCCTCGCGCTCGGGCTGTTCCTGTTCGCGCTCGGGATCGTGCTCATCCTCGAGTCGAAGCTCGGCCTCTCGCCGTGGGACGTGCTCAACCAGGGTCTCGCGCGGCACACGCCGCTCTCGTTCGGGATGGCGAACGTCGCCGTCGCGTTCGCGGTCCTGCTCGCCGGGTGGGCGCTCGGCGGGCGGCCGGGCCTCGGGACCGTCGCGAACGCGCTCCTGATCGGGGCGTTCATCCAGGCGCTCACGTCGATCCACGCGCTCGGCGCGCTCGCCCACGACGGCCTGCTCGTGCGCATCCCGCTGCTCGTCGCAGGCATCGCCCTGATCGGCCCCGGCTCGGCGTTCTACATCGGCGCCGATCTCGGCGCGGGTCCCCGCGACACGCTGATGCTCGTCGGGTCTCGCCGCACCGGCCGGCGCGTCGGGCTCGTGCGCGCGGTGCTCGAGGTGTGCGCGCTCGCGGTCGGCATCGCGCTCGGCGGCACGTTCGGCGTCGGCACGGTGCTCTTCGCGCTGCTCGTCGGCCCGGTCGTCGAGTCGTCGTTCGCGCTGCTCCAGCGCTCCCCGCTCGCCGCGCCCACGCCCGCGCGCACGCCCGTCGTCATCGGCGAGTGAATCAGACGTCGACCGGCGCGACGGCCGGGCGTCGTCTCGCCGCGCCGGCGCTCGCGAGCACGACCATCCCGATCGCGATCCACGCGTGCGGGCGCAGGTGCTCGTGCAGGAACACGAAGCCCGTGAGCGCCGCAACGCCCGGCTCGAGGCTCAGCACGACGCTGAACACGGCGGGCGGCAGGCGTCGCAGCGCCTCGAGCTCGAGCGACCACGGCAGCGCCGAGGACAACAGGCCGACGCCCACCGCCGCGCCGACGAGCTGCGCGTCGCCGAGGTGGCGCCCGGCGCTGACGATCCCCCACGGCAGCGCGAGCACGCAGCCGACGACCATCGCCGGGGCGAGCCCGGTCGGCCCGGGCCAGCGCCGGCCGACGCGCACGCTGAGCAGGATGTAGAGCGACCAGCACAGGCCTGCGGCGGCGGCGAGCACGAGCCCCGACGTGTGCACGGCCTTCCCGCCGCCGTTCGCCAGCAGCGCCACGCCGCTGCCGGCCAGCGCGACCCAGACGAGGTCGACCGGCCTGCGCGAGAAGAGCACCGCGACGGCGAGCGGGCCGAGGAACTCCACCGTGACGGCGACGCCGAGCGGCGCGCGCGCGAGCGCCTCGTAGAAGCACAGGTTCATCGAGACGAGCACGACGCCGAGCGCGCCGACGAGCTGGAGGTCCGCACGGCTGCGCCCCCGGATCTGCGGCCGCGCGATCGCCCACAGCGCGAGCGAGCCGAACAGCAGCCGCAGGAACACGACCCCCGGCGGGCCGAGTTGCGGGAAGAGCGTCTTCGCGACCGCGGCGCCGCCCTGCACCGAGCATGCCGCGCCGAGCACGAGCCCGACGGCCGAGAGCCGGCGCTCGCGCGTGTCCATCTAGTTCTTCAGTGAGAGCCCGGAGCCGATCGCGAGCAGCACGATCCCGGCCATGCGGGGCCAGTGCAGCGCGACGCGGGCAGAGCCGAAGAGGCCGAAGCGGTCGATCGCGGCGCCCATCACGAGCTGGCCGGCGATCAGGACACCGAGCGTCGGGGCGGTGCCGATCCGCGGCCCCGCATACGTGATCGTGAACACGATCAGGAGCCCCATCAGGCCGCCCATCAGGATCCACCAGGGCTGGTGAAAGGCGTCGACGTAGGCGGAGACGCTGCGCCGCGCGATGACGAGGATGAGGAACGACGCGACCGCGGTGAAGAGCGTCGCGAACGCGAGCGCCCCGGCGATGCTGATCCGGCCGCCGAGCTGCGACATCAGCGCGATCTGCACCGCTCCCCCCACTCCGGCGAGCACGGAGAGCCCGACCGCGATCCCGCTCCCTCCTGACACGGCGCCAACCATAACCCGTTCGGCCCCCTTCGCTCCTCCGGGTCGGCCGGGATAGGCTCCCTTCGCCAGCGAGCGAAAGGAAGCGATGCGTCGCGTCGTCGTGCCGTACGAGCAGGAGCTGGTCGTGGTCGAACGTGACGGCGCGGTCGCCGTCGTGCTGATGAACCGCCCGAAGCAGCTGAACGCCCTGTCGGGCGAGCTGACGGACGCGCTCGTCGCCGCGCTCGAGGAGCTCGACGCCGATCCCGAGATTCGTGCGATCGTGCTCGGCGGCGGCGATGGACATGATCCTCACCGGGCGGATGCTCTCCGCGCGGGAGGCGCTCGGGCTCGGGCTCGTGGCGCGCGTCGTCGCGAAGGAGGTGTGGCTCGACGAGGCGAAGCGCGTCGCACGCGAGATCGCCGCGAAGGGGCCGATCGCCGTGCGGCTCGCGAAGGAGGCGATCGACCAGGCGTTCGAGTCGCCGCTCGCCGCCGGCATCGCGTTCGAGCGACGCGCGTTCGCTCTCGCCCGTGCGTCGGAGGATGCCGGCGAGGGGCTGGAGGCGTTCGTCGAGAAGCGCCCGCCCGACTTCAAGGGTCGGTAGATTCCCCGCATGGCCGAGGTCGAAGTCACGCGTGACGGCGCGGTGCAGACGATCACGCTGAATCGCCCCGAGGTGTTCAACGCGTTCAACCGGGCGCTGCACGCGTGCCTGCGCGACGCGCTGAAGGAGGCGCGCGACCCGGAGGTGCGCGCCGTCGTCGTGACCGGTGCGGGCAAGGGCTTCTGCGCGGGGCAGGACCTGAAGGAGTTCGCGGAGGTGGGCGACGTGAGCGATGCGCTCCGTTCGGGGTACCACCCGAACGTGCTCGCGATCCGCGCGCTCGAGAAGCCGGTGATCGCCGCCGTCAACGGCGCGTGCGCCGGCGCAGGGCTCTCGTTCGCGTGCGCGTGCGACATCCGGATCGCGGCCGACTCGGCGAGCTTCGTGCCGGGGTTCGTCGGGATCGGGCTCGTGCCCGACGCGGGCGGCACGTACTTCATTCACCGTCTGCTCGGTGCGCCGCGCGCCTTCGAGTGGATGACGTCGAACCGGCGGCTGGCGGCTGCGGAGGCGCACGCCTGGGGGCTCGTCTCCGAGGTCGTGGAGCACGACGCGCTTCCGGCGCGCGCGGCCGAGCTCGCCGCGTTCTACGCCGCGCTGCCGACGCGCGCGATCGGGATGACGAAGCGTCTCTTCGACCACGCCGACACGGCGTCACTCGACGAGCAACTCGAGCTCGAGGCGCAACTCCAGTCGGTCGCGGTGCAGAGCGACGACTTCCGCGAGGGCGTGGCCGCGTTCCTCGAGAAACGCCCGCCGAGCTTCACCGGCCGCTAGGTCTGCGAGCAGACGCGGAGGCCGAGCGCCTGCGCGGCGTGCCGGCTCGCGACGCCCTCCGCCTGGACGCGGGCGGCGGCGGCGGTCACCGCGGGGAAGTCGTGCCGGAGCGCTGCGTCGCCGAGGTCGCGGAGCGCCGCGCTGATTCGCCGGTCCGCCGCGAGCCACGTGCGGGCCGCGGGCTCGTCCTTGGCCGGCGGCTCGAGCTGCTCGAGCTTGATCCGGGCGGCCTCGTACAGCGGCCGCGTCTTGCCGACGTAGGCCACGATGTCGCTGTACGTCCGCGGTCGTGCGATGCGCTGCGTCGAGGCCCTGAACGCCGAGCAGACGGCGTCGGCCCGCTTGACGAACTCGCCGTGCGAGAGCCTGCCGCCGCCGCACCCGGCCGTTGCCAGGGCGCCCGCGGCGGCGAGCAGCAGGAAGAGAGGGGCGGTGCGGCGGCCCGGCACGTTGCCAGAGTCGCAGATGCGCGCGACGGAACGGCGCCCCGCGGCGCCCACGGCGTGGGGCACCCGCCCGCACTTCGTATGCTCGGGGGCACCGTCGAGCCCACGCACCGCATAGAGCGGGGGGCCTTCGCCGCCTACCGCCAGACGCGTCGCGCTATGTCGCCGATCAGGCGCAGCTTCGCCTCCTGCTCGGCGAGCGTCATCGTCCGAGCGATCTCGCCCGACGCGAAGCCGCACTGGGGGCTGACCGCGAGCCGGTCGAGCGGCACGTACCGGGTCGCCTCCTCCACTCTCGCGACGAGCTCGTGCGCCATGTCGTGCCCGTGCTCCTCGAACGCCGCGCGGTTCCCGGGATCGATGTGCCACTGCGCGTAGTTGGGGGCGTCGAGTTGGATGTAGTCGCACCCGAGCTCGACCAGCCGGTCGACGATGTGCTCGCGCGTCAGGCGGGCGACGTCGCGAATGAAGTCGTCCGACGTCGGATACGCGCCGGTCGAGTAGTCCGGGTGCCAGAAGATCCGGTGCCAGCTCGGCGCCGGGATCGAGTACTTCGCGCGCGCGTGCGCGTTCGCCTTCAGGAACCCGTACTCGTCGGCGACGATGTCGCGCTCGACCTGGAGGCGCCGCGTGACGAACGGCTCCTGCGGGGGCAAGCCCGACGTGTCGGCCGGGTCGCCCTCGCCCGTCTTCCAGAGGCCGCGCGCGCCGGATCGTCGTCGAGGAACTCGAACCCGCTCACCGGCGCCTGGAAGAGCGGGTCGTCGACCATCGGGATCATCGCGATCCACCCGGTCCGCCGGTACTCGCCGTCCGTGATCGCCTCGATGCCCGCGCTCTCCTGTAGCGCGATCACCTCGAGCACGGCCTTGTCCTCGAGCGCACGCAGCTCGTCGGCGCCGATCGTGCCCGCGCGCGCAGCGTCCCTCGCCTCGCGCAGATACTCGGGCCGCAGCAGGCTGCCGACGACGTCGGCGCGCACCACCGTCGTAGCCGTCCTCGTCGCCATCAGGGCCTCCTTTGGACGCTGGGATTCGTGTCGGCGAGCCTATGGGGTCCCCGATCGACGCGGCCGCCTGCGTTGAAATACGTGCGTCGAAAGAACGGCCTCAGATCGTCTTGAACTGCTCGAACGGCTGCCGGCAGCCCTCGCAGTAGCGCAGCGAGCGGCACGGCGTCGGGCCGAAGATGTTCTCGAGCGTCGTCTGCGCCGAGTTGCAGTACGGGCAGCGGAACGCGTTCGACTGGAGCTGCACGAGCGCCGGAGCGGACGCCTCGCGCGGCGCGGGCGGCGCGAGCCCCGCGGCGCGCAGCTTCTCGCGACCGGCCGGCGTGATCTTGTCGGTCGACCACGAGTCGTCGGAGATCACGCGGACGTCGGCGTCGCCGCCGAGCGCGGCGACCTTCTCCTCCAGCGCCCGCTTCATCGCCTCGAGGGCGGGGCAGCCGAGGAACGTCGGCGTCAGCTCGACGCGCACGTGTCCGTTCTGGACATCGATCGAGCGGATGACGCCGAGCTCGACGAGCGAGACGACGGGGATCTCCGGGTCGGGGATCTCCCCGAACGCAGACCAGACCTGCTCGGCGCTCACCACTGCGCGCCCGCGGGCGCGGAGCGGCGCACCATCGTCATCTCGTTCCAGAGCTCTGCGAGCTCGTCGGTGTGCGTGCCGCGCTCCACCGCGGCGACCTCCTCGAGGCCGACGCGGCGGGCGAGCTCTGCACGCTGGTCCGCCTCCAGCACGCCGAGCGCGTACGGCCAGAGCTCGGCGACGGCGTCGCGGAAGCGCGACTCGTCGCGCAGCCGCTCGTGCCACATCTCGGCGTGCATGCGGTGGTACACCTCTTCGCGGTCGATCTTCGCGGCAAGTCCTGAGACGGCAGGGTCGGCGTCCGAGCGCAGCGCCGCGATGCGGATGCGGTCGGCCTCCTCGTACAGCCAGCGGCGCGCGATCGTGTGCGCCCAGTCGAGCAGTCGCAACTCGACGAGCGGCGCGCACCGGTACTCGTCGAGCGCACGGTCGAACGCGAGCGCGTCCGCGTCGTCCGTGAGCAGCTGGTACACCGCGCGCGCATGACCGATCTCGTTCTGCGCGATCGACGAGAACGCGACGTCCTCCTCGAGCACGGGCGCGATGCCCGTCCACTCGGAGTCGCGCCAGCCGAGCACGAGCTCGTCGTCAGCCAGCCCGAGCAGAAGCTCGTTCACGCGCCTCCTTCAGCCGTTCCTTGATCGAGTAGCCGTCGACGCGGCGGTACTTCAACCCGAACTCGTCCGCCCACTCGTCCACCGTCCGGATCGCGTCGCGCGGCACGAGCCACAGCGCGACAGACTCGCCGCGGCGGCCGTACTGCTCGCGCGCCCATGCCTCCGCGAACTCCGCGTCGGGCGCGGCGACGGAGCCGGCGTGCTCGAACGGCCGGCCGCGCCGCTCCTGCCGGAACACCTCGTAGATCGGGTGGTCCGCGCTCACGTCGCGAGCACGATGTCGCGGACCCACGTCTCCTGCTCGAGGAAGCGCCGGCGGAACGCGAGGCGCTCCTCCGTACAGGGCCCGTGGCCCGTGACGACGTGCTTCAGCTCGTCCCAGTCCGGCTCGCTGTACTCCCAGACGCCGTTCTCGTTGCGGCGGAGCTTCGGGTCGGGGAGCTCGAGCCCGAGCTCGAGGACCTGCGGCACGTAGCCCTCGAGGAACTGCTGGCGCGCCTCCTCGTTGCCCTGCGACTTGATCCGCCAGTGGAACATCGGGTCGTCTTCCTTCGGGATCGGCGTCCCGTGGAACTGCATCAGCGGCCCCCACCAGCGGTTGACCGCCTCCTGCACGAGCTCGAACTGCTCGGGCGTCCCGGTGACCAGGGCGAGGACCACGTCGCGGCCGTGGAGGATGTGGAACGACTCCTCCCAGCAGATCTTCTTCATGATCCGCGCGTACGGCGCGTACGAGCACTTGAGGAGCGCCTTCTGGCTGATGATCGCCGCTGCGTCCACGAGCCACGCGATGACTCCCACATCACCCCAGGTGCGGGTCGGATAGTGGAAGACGTTGTGGAACTTCGCCTTGCCGTTCACGAGGTCGGCGAGGCACTGCTCCCGCGGCTTGCCGAGGTCCTCGACGACCCGGTAGATCAGCTGGGCGTGGCCGACCTCGTCCTGCACCTTCGCGGTGAGCGCGAGCTTGCGCTGGAGCGTCGGCGCGCGCTGGATCCACTCCCGCTCGGGCAGCACCCCCATCAGCTCGGAGTTGCCGTGCATCTCGATGAACTTGATCAGCTTCGACCGGTAGTCCTCGGGGAGCCGGTCGGTCGCCTCGACCTGGCCGCCGGCCTGGACGTACGCGAGCAATGCCTGCTCGTCGTGGGGAATCTCTGCGGCGGCCATCGGCGCTCCTTGGAAACGATCGACAGCCGCGGAGTCTAGACGCCGCCGCCGTGTCCCTCGGCCGCCGATTTGCATGCCGACCGCCTGCACGGGCACTGTGGTGCCCGTGCAGGCGGTCCTCGTGGTCAACCCGTTCGCAACCCGTGTCACGGACGAGAGGCTCGCCGCCGTCGAGGCGGAGCTCCGGCGCGTCGCCCAGCTGACCGTCGTGAAGACCGGGCGCCCGTCGCACGCGACGGAGCTCGTGAGCGAGGCCTGCGGCGGCGGTTGCGAGGCGGTGATCGTCTTCTCCGGCGACGGAGGCTTCAACGAGGCGCTGAACGGGCTCCACGCCGACGTGCCGATCGGGTTCATCCCGGGCGGCGGGACGAGCGTGCTGCCGCGGGCCCTGGGCCTGCCGGCCGATCCGGTCGCGGCTGCACGCCGGCTCGCCGACGCGATCGAGCAGGGCCGGACGCGGCGGATCACGCTCGGGCGCGTGAACGGCCGCCGCTTCGCGTTCAACGCGGGCCTCGGGCTCGACGCGGCCGCCGTGCGCCGCGTCGACCAGATGGGTCGCACCGCGGACGGCAAGCGGCCCGGCGATCTCGCGTTCGCACTCGCCGTCGTGCGCGTGCTCGCCGCCCACCGGGGCCGGCTCGAGCCCACGCTCGAGCTGAAGGGGATCGGGCGGGCGGCATTCGTGTTCGTCGCCAATGCGTCGCCGTACACGTACGCGAAGTGGATTCCGCTGCCGATCACGCCCGAGGCCGAGTTCGAGCTCGGGCTCGACTTCGTGGCGCCGGTCCACGTTCGGCGACGGTCGCTCGTGCGTCTGGCGACGCTGTTGCTGACCGGCCACCTGCGGAGCGGGCCGGTCCTGTACGGCCACGACGTCGACCGCCTCGAGGTCGCGTGCGACCATCCGATGCCGCTCCACGTGGACGGCGAGGATCTCGGCGACGTCGAGAGCGCCGTCTTCGAGGCCGAGCGGAACGCCGTCTCGGTCTTCGTCTAGAGAGAGATTCATGAGTAGCATCGGGCCGGAATGGCCCAGGTCGCGCACGACGAGCACGGACTGCGCAGAGTCATCGACGAGGATCGCGACGTCGACGGGCTCGGCGAGCAGGAGCTCCTCGACCTCTACCGCTCGATGGTGCTGCTGCGGACGTACGACGAGCGCTCGCTCGTCTACCACCGCCAGGGGCGCCTCGGCACGTACGCCATCTTCTGGAACCACGAGGCAATGCAGGTCGGCTCCGCGCACGCGCTCGAGGACGACGACTGGATCTTCCCGAGCTACCGCGAGTCGGCGATCGGGCTCCTGCGCGGAATGCCGCCGGCGACGGTCCTGCACTGGTGGCGCGGCCATCCCGCCGGCTGGTGGAATCCGGTCGACTACAACGTCGCATCGATCTGCGTGCCGATCGGAACGCAGGTCCCGCATGCGGCCGGGCTCGCGTGGGGCAAGAAGCTGAAGGGCGAGCGCGCGTGCGCGATCGCGTACTTCGGCGACGGCGCGACGAGCGAGGGCGCGTTCCACGAGGGCGCGAACTTCGCTGCGGTGATGGGCGCGCCGCTCGTTCTCTTCTGCAACAACAACCAGTGGGCGATCTCGACGCCGCTCTCCGCGCAGACGCGCGCCGAGACGCTCGCCGACAAGGCCGTGGGGTACGGCATGCCCGGCGTGCGCGTCGACGGCGGTGACGTGCTCGCCGTGTACGAGGTGACCCGGGAGGCGGTCGAGCGTGCCCGGTCGGGCGCAGGGCCGACGTTCGTCGAAGCGGTGAGCTACCGCGCCGCGCCGCACGCGACGGCCGACGACGCGCGCGCGTACATCGACCTCGAGCGCGTCGAGCACGAGAAGCGGAACGAGTGCATCGGACGCTACGAGCGCTACCTGCGCCGGCACGGCCTGCTGCCCGACGACCTCGCGGCGGAGATCAAGGCCGAGGCGCTCGAGGCGATGCGACAGGGCATCAGCCAGGCCGAGGCCGAGCCGGATCCCGACGTCGGGCTCGTGTTCGAGCACGCGTACGCGAACCCGCCCGCGTCGCTCGCGCAGGATCTTGCCGAGCTCCGCCGCATCCTCGCGGGCGAGCTTGGCTGACCTCCTGATGATCGAGGCGATCAACGACGCCTTCCACACCGAGCTCGAGCGCGACGACTCCGTGCTCGTGCTGGGCGAGGACGTCGGCCGGTCGGGCGGCGTCTTCCGCGCCACCGCAGGCCTGCGCGACCGCTTCGGCGTCGACCGCTGCGTCGACACGCCGCTCGCCGAAGCGGGGATGCTCGGCGCCGCAGTCGGGCTCTGCATGGCGGGCTGGCGGCCGATCTGCGAGATGCAATACGACGCGTTCGCCTATCCCTGCCTCGACCAGCTGATCACGCACGTCGGGCGCTACCACTGGCGCACCGGCGGCGGCATGGAGTTCCCCCTCGTCGTGCGCATGCCCTACGGCGGCGGCGTGCGCGCGCCCGAGCTGCACGACGACTCGCCCGAGGCGTACTACGCGCACACGCCCGGGATCAAGGTCGCGATCCCCTCGACGCCCGCCGACGCGAAGGGCCTGCTCGCCGCGGCGATCCGCGACCCGGATCCCGTCGTCATCCTCGAGCCGAAGCTGATCTACCGCGCCGAGCGCAGCGAGGTCCCCGAGGGCGACTACGTCGTGCCGCTCGGCAAGGCGCGGCTCGCGCGCGAGGGCGACGACGTGACGCTCGTCGCGTACGGCGCCATGGTGCCGCTCTGCGAGCGGGCGGCGGACGCGCTCGTGGACGAGGCGTCGATCGAGGTGCTCGACATCCGCAGCCTGAAGCCGCTCGACGAGGACGCGTTGCTCGCCTCCGCGGCGAAGACCGGACGCGTCGTGATCGTGCAGGAGGCGCCGCGCACGGCCGGCTTCGGCGCGGAGCTCGCCGCCATCCTCGCGGAGAAGGCGATCCTCGACCTGCGCGGCCCCGTGCTGCGCGTCACCGGCTACGACGTGCCCTATCCGTACTGGACGATCGAGGACGCGTACATGCCGTCGGTGGGGCGGGTGGTCGATGCCTGCAGAAGGCTCCTCGAGTTCTGATCGTCTCCGCGTATGGCTCGAGCCCGGCGAGTCGGGGTACCGGCTACGCGACGCGGCGACGGGCGAGGCCTTGCGCTGGGAGAACGGGCCGCTGCGCGTCGTGAAGCTCGCGGGCTCCTCCTATCGCGCCGATGCGCTCCAGGACGACGCCTTCGCGCCCGGCCGCCGCCTCGCGCTCGTGCCCGAGCCGGAGAACGAGCACGACCCCAACGCCGTCGGGGTCTGGGACGCCGATCGGCGCGTGCAGGCCGGCTACCTGCCGGCAGGGATCGCTCCGAAGGTGCGCGGTGACGAGCAGGCCGTGTCGCTCTGGGAGTTCCGCGACGAGGAGGGACGCCGCGTCGGGCTGCGCGTGCTGATCGCGCCGCCGGACGCCTGGATCCAGGAGATGCACCCGTGATCCACGAGATTCCGCTGCACGAGGACACGGTGCACGGGTACTTCTCGTCCGCGCTTCCGCCTGTGCTGACGGTCGACCCGGGCGACAGCGTCCGCTTCCAGGCGCTCGACTCGGGCTGGCGGTGGGACCCGGACGGCGAGCGCTTCGAACGGGACGGCGAGCTCCACAGCGGGCACGCCTTGAGCGGGCCGATCGAGGTGCGCGGCGCCCGCGCGGGCCAGACCCTCGTCGTGCGGATCGACGAGGTGACCCCGGGCCCGTGGGGCGTGACGTTCGCGGACGGCGACCGCTTCCTCTGGACGCTCGACGGCGACCGGGCGACCGACGACCACGGCGTCAGCGTCGCGCTCGCGCCGTTCCTCGGCGTGATCGGCATGCCGCCGCCGGAGCCGGGCGTGCACTCGACGATCCCGCCGCGCCGCTTCGGCGGCAACGTCGACTGCAAGCTGCTCGGCGCGGGGACGACGCTCTTCCTCCCGATCCCCGTCGACGGCGCGCTGCTCTCGGCCGGCGACGGCCACGGCGCGCAGGGAGACGGCGAGGTCTCCGGCACCGCGATCGAGTGCCCGCTCGAGCGCGCGCAGCTGACGCTCGACGTGCGAGCGGACCTCGACCTGCGGACGCCGATCGCGCGTACGGCCGACGCCTGGATCGCCTTCGGGTTCGACGAGGACCTCGACCTCGCGGCGGAGGCGTGCCTCGCGACGATGCTCGACCTGATGGAGCGGGAGCTCGGCCTCGAGCGGACGCACGCGCTCGCGCTCTCGAGCGTCGCCGTCGACCTGCACGTCACGCAGATCGTCAACGTCGCCAAAGGCGTCCATGCCGTGCTCCGCGACGACGCGCTGGCGCGTTAGTCTGCCGGCCGGATGTCGTACGAGTTCAAGCTGCCCGACCTCGGCGAGGGGCTGACCGAGGGCGAGGTCTCCCGCTGGCTCGTCCGGGAGGGGCAGGAGATCGGCGAGGACGACCCGCTCGTCGAGATCGCGACCGACAAGACGACGGTCGAGATCCCCTCGCCCGCGGCGGGCACGGTCGCGCGGATCCTCGTGCAGGAAGGCGAGGTCGTCCCGGTCGGGACGGTGCTCGTCGTGATCGGCGGCAACGGCGCGCCCGCTCCCCCGACGGAGTCGCGGCAAGAGGCTGCGCCGAAGCCGTCGGGGCCGCCGCGGGCGCGAGAGGAGCAGGCCCGGGCGACCCCGCTCGTCCGCCGCCTCGCGCAGGAGCTCGGCGTCGACCTGGCGACGGTCACGGGCACCGGCCCGCAGGGACGCATCACCGAGGCCGACGTCCGCGGCGGCGGCGCTGCCGCAGGCGCCGCGTCACCGGAGCGGCGCGAGCCGATCCGCGGGATCCGCCGGCAGATGTTCGAGCATCTCACCCGCGCACACGGGATCCCCGCGGTCACGTGGGTCGAGGAGGCCGACTTCGGCGACGTCGACCTGAAGCAGCTGTTGCCGCGCGTGCTGAAGGCCGCCGCCGCCGCCCTCCGGGAGTTCCCCGAGCTGAACGCGCGCGTCGACGGCGGCGACCTCGTGCTGCTCGACCGCTACGACATCGGCGTTGCCGTGCAGACCGAGCAGGGCCTCGTCGTGCCTGTCGTGCGGGACTGCGACTCGCGCTCGCTCGAGGAGCTCGACGCGGAGGTGCGCCGGCTCGCCGCCGCCGCGCAGGCCGGCACGCTCAGGCCGGAGGAGTTGCGCGGCGGCACGTTCACCGTCACGTGCGCGGGTCGCTCCGCAGGCCTGTTCGTGACGCCGCTGATCAATCATCCCGAGGTCGCGATCCTCGGCGTGCACCGCATCGACGATCGCGCCGTCGTGCGCGACGGCGAGGTCGTGGTGCGGAGGATGGGCAACGTCTCGGTGACGTTCGACCATCGCGTGATCGACGGCACGCGTGCGGCCGACTTCGGCCTCGCGGTGATCGCGCTGCTCCAGCCGCACTGACCGGAAGGTACGCTGGCCGCGATGGGCGGGTGGTACTGGATCGGCGTGTGCGCCGGGCTCGGGGCCGGCGCAGGCGTGCTGCTTGCAGGCCTCGCCGGGGCGGCGCGCGCGGCCTTGATCGCCGCCGGCGTGCTCGCGCTCGCCGCCGGTGCGGGCATCGGCCTCGGGATCGACGGCCACCGTCCGGGCGGTTGGGGCGACGTCGTGGCGGGGGTGCTCGGCGCGCTCGCCGGCGCGCTCGGCGCCGCCCAGGTCGTGAGCGGCGCACTCCGTCGCGGCGGCACGCGCGGCGGCACGGCAACGCTCGTCGCAGGCGGCGCGCTCGTCGTCGCCGCGCTCGCGCTCGTGCCCGTCCTCGGCTACCTCGAGGCGCTCGCACTGCCCGCGCTCGCCGCCCGCCTGCGCAGGCGCGCACCCGAGCGCCACGCCGGGCTGCGGACGCTCGCGAAAGACTGATGCCGAAGAAGCTCGTCCTGATCGTCGTGGACGGAATGACGCCCGCCGGGCTCGAGCGGGCCCTCGCAGGTCGCCGTGCGCCCGCGCTCTCGTTCCTCGCCGAGCACGGCACGGTTCGGTGCGCCACGTCCGTCTTCCCGTCGCTCACGCCGGTCTGCCTCTCGGCGATCGCCACGGGGTCCGGGCCGGACGTGCACCACATCCCGCACCTCGTGTGGTGGCACCGGGGCGAGCGGCGCATCGTCGAGTACGGCTCCTCGTTCGCCGCGGTGCGGGCGGCCGGTGTCGCCCAATCGCTCACCGACACGATCTACAACCTGAACCAGCACCACCTCTCACCCGACGCGGTCACCGTGTACGAGGCGCTCGAAGACGCGGGCTACGTCGCCGCGGCCGTGAACATCACGTGCTACCGCGGGCGCACGCGCCACAACCCGACGCTGCCGTGGGTGACGCGCCCGGCGTTCGGCCCGAAGCGGTTCTTCTTCTACAGCCTGTTCGAGTCCGACCCGACCGGCGCTCCGCTCGCGGTGCGCAACCGCCCGGCCGGCTCGGTCGACACGTACGCGTCGGCCGTCGGCCGCTGGCTCGTGACGCGTGACGGTTTCGACTTCCTCGCGTACTACCTCTCCGACTTCGACTACGCCTCGCACGCGCACGGCCCGCTCGGCGCCGACGAAGTCGCGCTCGAGCGCACCGACGCGGCGATTCAGGCGCTGCTCGACGCGGCCGGCGGCCCCGACGCATTCCTCGAGCGCTATGCGGTGATCCTGCACTCCGATCACGGCCAGACGACGGTCGAGCACGCCGCGCAGCTCGAGCTGCCGCTCGCGCGCTTCTCCGACGACATCGTCGTCACCGCTTCGAACCGGGCGGGGCAGGTGTACCTGCTGCCCGACGCGCGTTTCGAGGCCGCCGATCTCGCGCGGAGCCTCGACGGCGAGGCCGCCGTCGAGACGACGCTTCGCCGCGAAGGCGACGAGGCGGTCGCGCGGCGCGAGGGCGAGGAGCTGCGCTTCCGCCCCGGCGGGGCGGGCTGGGAGACGAGCGGCGACGCGTCGATCCTCGACCATCCCGACGCGCTGCACCGCTGCTGGTCGGCGCTCGCGAACCCGAACGCCGGCGAGCTGCTCGTGTCTGCAACCGAGGGCTGGGAGCTCGTCGACATCGGCGGCCGCCACCACTCCGGCGGCGGCAGCCACGGATCGCTCGCCGAGGGCGACTCGATCGTCCCGCTGCTGACGGTCGGCGTCGATACGTCCCCCTCGCGCATCACCGAGGTGGCGCCCGCCGTGCTCGCGCACTTCGGCGTCGAGGTGCCGGGGTCGATGCGCATCGCGATGTCCGCGCATGCAGCCTGAACGGCGGGCGATGGTCGACGGAGGCCGCCTCGGCGGCCCGACCGCTACCCTCGCGTCGTACCGATGAGAGCCTCAGCCCGCAACCGCGCCGGGGTGGCGCTGCGGGCCCGCCGGAACTGGGAGCAGCTCGCGAAGTTCTGCGCCGTCGGCGCGGTCGGGTACGTCATCAACCTCGGCGTCTACGCCGCGCTGCTTCACGAGGGGCTCCACTATCTGATCGCCGCGACGGCGTCGTTCCTCGTCGCCGTGTCGAACAACTACCTGCTGAACCGCTGGTGGACGTTCCGGGACCGGCGCGCGGGCGTCGCGGCGCAGGGAGTGCGGTTCTTCGCCGTCTCGCTCGCGTCGCTCGGGGCGAACCTGCTCGTGCTGCACATCCTCATCAGGCTGGGGCTCGGGAAGCTCGGCGGCCAGGCGGTCGCGATCGTGCTCGTGACCCCGTTGAACTTCGTGGGGAACAAGCTCTGGTCGTTCCGCCGGCGCCCCACCACGGCACCGACCGTCTAACCTCTGCCGACGGTGACGCGCCGTCTCCTCGCCGGTCTCGTCTGCCTGCTCGCGCTCACCCTCGCGGCCGGGGCGAACGCGGCCACGACGCCGACCGCGCCCGTCTTCGACGGCAAGGGCAGGCTCATCCAGACGCCGTTCGCCCCGGCGCCCGCGTCGGCGCACCTGGCGAAGGAGCGTGTGCTCGCCGTGTTCGAGGCGAATCCGAAGGTGTCCGCGTGGCTCGACCGGTATCCGGCCAAGGGGCTCGTCGACGAGGAGACGTACGACCCGAAGCTCTCGAGCTGGACGGTCAAGATCTGGTGGGGCAAGGCCGGCGAGATCGCCGAGGGCCGTGTCGACGACGCGAGCGGCGCCGTGCTCGAGGCGTGGACGGGCCCCCAGGTCGCCTGGAAGATGGGGCGCGGCTACAAGGGCGCGTTCGGGGGCGACAAGATCAACGACCCGTGGATCTGGGGCGCGTTCTGCCTCGTCTTCCTGCTCGGGCTCGCAGACCTGCGGCGGCCGCTGTCGGTTCGCAACCTCGACCTGCTGATGCTGCTCTCGCCGAGCGTGTCGCTCTGGTACTTCAACCACGGCGACGTCTTCACGGCGGTACCGCTCTTCTATCCGCTGCTCGCCTGGGTCGTCGCGCGCGGCGTGTGGATCGGGGTCACCGGCCGCGGCTCGCGCGCACG
>Ga0315281_10006612_pt1 | contig 16456 bp, 12 predicted proteins | sample YL17G07_0_MG_FD_204540 | JGI IMG/M metagenome (GOLD analysis project Ga0315281, IMG submission 204540) | Sediment microbial communities from Yellowstone Lake, YNP, Wyoming, USA - YL17G07_0 | ecosystem: Environmental > Aquatic > Freshwater > Lake > Sediment | place: USA: Wyoming | collected... | reverse complement strand
CCAGCGGGTAGCCGGAAAGCTTGGGAAGAAGCTTCGCGAGTTGGGCTTTGTCGCCGGCTTTCGCGGCGTCGCGTGCCGCGAGAAAAAGATCGTCAGGACCGGGTGTTTTGCCCAGCGCCGCGCACGCCGGATTGGCAAGCAACAGCACGACAACAAACGCGGACACGATACCTGGACGCTTCAACATCGGTGCTATATTGGAATTTGTTCGCAGGCGGGAAGTTTCGAATAACTGCAGGCCTTTTATATCACACCATGAATCCGTCCGAACTCGCCTTATGGCGGCGCCAGCGCCGCCGCGATCTGCTCGCAGTGCGCGAGGCGACGGACCCTGCGGCACGCGCAGCGTGGGGACGGCTCATCAGCCGCGCGCTGCTCGAGGGTTTTCCCCTGTTCGAAGCGGCGAAAGTCGCGATCTACTGGCCGATCCGGGGAGAATTCGACCCGCGCTTTGTCGCGCGCACGCTGCGCGGGCGCGGTGCGACCGTCGGCCTGCCGGTGGTGACAGGCAAGACGCTGCCGCTGGTGTTTCGCGAATGGTATCCAGGGATGGAATTGCAAGAAGGCGGGATGGGCATCCCGTACCCGGGGTTCTCGACCGAAATCGTCCCCGACGCGTGCCTGATTCCCCCGGTCGGATTCGATGCGCTGGGTTTCCGCCTGGGCTACGGCGCAGGATTTTTCGATCGGACACTGGCGGCCCTGTCGCCGCGTCCGCTGGCGATCGGCACCGCATTCGAGTGCGCGCGCATCGACACGATTTTTCCGCAGCCGCACGATATCGCGCTCGATTTTATCGTGACCGAGCGCGGGATCCACGTCGCGCGCGCCGCCGGTCTCGAGCGAATCGAGGCTGCGGAGGCAACCCGGATTGCCGGCGAACTCGTCAGCTCCAGACAGCGCGCGCATGCCGCCGCGGGGATGCCTGCCGACGCGCGTTTCAGCTCACCGGTGTGCTATGCCAGGGATGCTGCACCCGGCTATTTCGGCGAAGAGGACGGAGAGGACTGAACCTCAGCGCTTGCGCGCCAGCGTCAGGCCGTCGCCGATCGGCACCAGCGACAGGCTCACGCGCGCGTCGTCCTTGAGCTTCGTGTTGAAGTTGCGGAGGTGCTCCGTATCCGCTTCGCGGTTCGCAGGGTCCGCGACGCGCCCCGACCATAGCGTATTGTCGATCGCGATCAAGCCGCCCTGCCGCGCCAGGAGCAGGCAGCGCTCGAAATATTCCGCGTAATTTCCCTTGTCCGCATCGATGAAGGCGAAATCGAAGGTCCCATGGCCGCCTGCTGCGATCAGCGAATCGAGAGTCTGCAACGCCGGCGCCAGCCGGAGATCGATCTTCCTGTCGACACCCGCGCGGGACCAGAAGGATTTCGCGATCGCGGTCCAGGATTCGCTCACATCGCATGCGACGATGCTGCCGTCCGCAGGCAGGGCGAGCGCCACCGCGAGCGCGCTGTAGCCAGTGAACACGCCGATCTCCAGACACCGCCTGGCGCCGATGAGTTCGGCGAGCAGTCCCATGAACTGGCCTTGTTCGGGAGCGATCTGCATGCGCGCCAGGGGCTCGGCGGCTGTCACCGCGCGAAGCTCTGCGAGCAGCGGGTGTTCCCGCACCGAATTCGCGACCAGGTAAGCGTGGAGCGAATCGCTCAGGTGAAACGTCTTGTTCGACATCGGTTCGCCGCTTACCCGAGGAACATCCGGTACGCCGGGTTCTTCGTCTCGTCCCGGAAGGCGTATCCGAGTTTCGCCAGGAAACGGCGAAAGGCGGCCATCTCCGCCGGCGGCACCTGGATGCCGACCAGCACCCGCCCGTAGTCCGCACCGTGGTTGCGATAGTGGAACAGGCTGATGTTCCAGCCATGGCGCATGCTGTTGAGGAACTTCATCAATGCACCCGGGCGCTCTGGGAATTCGAAGCGATAGAGGATTTCATGTTTGGCAAGCGGCGCGTGCCCGCCGACAAGGTGGCGCACGTGAAGCTTCGCCGTTTCGTTATCGGAAAAATCGACCGGTCCGAGGCCGTGCCGTGCGAGGCTCGCGAGCAGCTTGTCGGTCTCGCCGCGGTTTTGCACCGACACGCCGACAAACACGTGCGCGGCCTTCGGATCGGCGATGCGATAGTTGAATTCGGTGATATTGCGCTTGCCGAGCAGCGCGCAGAAGTTGCGGAAGCTGCCGGGCGTTTCCGGAATGGTCACCGCGAACAGCGCTTCGCGGTGCTCGCCGAGCTCTGCGCGCTCGGCGACAAAGCGCAGGCGGTCGAAGTTCATGTTGGCGCCGCATGCCACCGCCACCAGCGTCTGGTCGCGAATGCCGGTGCGCTCGACGTACGCCTTGACGCCGGCGATGGCGAGCGCACCCGCGGGCTCGAGGATCGAACGGGTATCCTCGAACACGTCCTTGATTGCCGCGCAGATCTCGTCGGTGTCGACCAGGATCATCTCATCGACATACTTCCGGCTCAGCCGGAACGTTTCGCGGCCGACCTGTTTCACGGCAACGCCGTCCGCGAACAGTCCGACCTGCGCGAGTTTCACCCGCCGGCCCGCTTTGAGCGAGCGCGCCATCGCGTCCGAATCGACGGGCTCGACGCCGATCACCTTGATTTCGGGCCGCAGGCGCTTCACATAGGCGGCGATGCCGGAAATCAGGCCGCCGCCGCCGACCGCGACGAAGATGGCGTGGATCGGCCGCGTATGCTGGCGCAGGATCTCCATGCCGATGGTGCCTTGTCCGGCGATCACGTCGGGATCGTCGAACGGATGTACGAACGTGAGGTGCCGCGCGCGTTGCAGCTTGAGCGCGTGCGCGTAGGCTTCATCGTATGAGTCCCCGAACAGCACCACCTCGGCGCCGCGCCCCGAGACTGCCTGAACCTTGACCTGCGGGGTGGTCACCGGCATCACGATCACCGCCTTGCAGTGGAGCCGCTGCGCGGCGAGCGCGACCCCCTGCGCGTGATTGCCGGCGGAGGCAGCGATCACGCCGTGCTTCAGGGTCTCCGGGGACAGCTGCGCCATCTTGTTGTACGCGCCGCGCAATTTGAAGGAGAACACCGGCTGCATGTCCTCGCGCTTGAGCAGTATCCGGTTGCCGAGGCGCGCGGAAAGCAGCGGCGTCGGATCGAGCGGCGTTTCTTGTGCCACGTCGTAGACGCGGGCGGTAAGGATCTTTTCAAGGTAGTCGATTGGCATGAGTCGGCGGAATCGGGAGCTGGGAGATCGGTTAACCCCAGAGGGGTTGGCGGTAAACCCCGGAGAGGTTTGCCCCAGAGCGTAGCAGCATGGCCGACCTGCAGGCAAGACAGGCGCGCGAACGACGTGCCATGCCGCCGGCCGGTTCCTCCATTAGCGGCTCGAGGCGCAGGCGACAAGCCGACGTGGCCGGGACAAGCTCATCAATCGCGGGGGATTTGGCTTCTGCTGCGGCGCGGTACGGTAGAATTGTTTCGCTCCGGCAAATCCCGCTCCCAACCTGCCCGCCATGACCGCCCGACTGCGCGAAATTCCCTACAACTACACGAGTTTCTCGGACCGCGAAATCGTGATCCGGCTGCTCGGCGCGGAGGCCTGGCAATTGCTCGACGAACTCCGCGCGGAGCGCCGCACCGGGCGGTCCGCGCGCATGCTCTATGAAGTGCTCGGCGACATCTGGGTGGTCACGCGCAATCCGTATTTGCAGGACGACCTTCTCGACAACCCGCGCCGGCGCGCCGATCTGATCGAGGCAATGCGGCATCGCCTGCGCGAAATCGAAAAGCGGCGCATCGCCTATGACGACATTGCGATGGACGAGGGCGCAGCGCGCAGTGAAAAGGTGGCCCGACTCGTCGCCGCCGCGTATCGCACGGTCGACACGTTCGACGCCGATTTCATCGACACCGCGAATCTTCGCCGGCGAGTCGCCAGAAAACTCGAACGGATCACGCGCAGGGACAACGTCCAGTTCGACGGGCTCGCGCGGGTATCGCACGTCACCGATGCGACCGATTGGCGCGTCGAGTATCCGTTTGTCGTGCTGCATCCGGACACGGCGGAGGAAGTCGCGCCGCTGGTCGCTGCCCTGATCGAGTTGGGCCTCACCATCATCCCGCGCGGCGGCGGCACCGGATATACCGGCGGCGCGATACCGCTCACGCGTCTGTCGGCCGTGGTCAATACCGAGAAGCTCGACCGCCTCGGAACCATAGAATTGGTGACATTGCCCGGGGTTGCCGGGCAAGTTGCAACAATCCGTTGCGGTGCCGGCGTCGTCACCAGGCGCGTGATGGAAGCGGCCGAGGCCGGGGGCCGGGTGTTCGCGGTCGATCCCACATCAGCCGACGCCTCATGCATCGGTGGCAACATCGCGATGAACGCAGGCGGCAAGAAGGCGGTGCTGTGGGGTACCGCGATCGACAATCTCGCATCCTGGAAGATGGTCACGCCGCAAGCCGACTGGCTCGAAGTCGAACGTCTCGATCACAATCTTGGACGAATCCGCGATACCGAGGTGGCGCGCTTTCGGCTGACCCGCACCAGTGCAGACGGTAAGACCCGGCTCGCGGAGGAAATCCTGGAGATTCCCGGGGGCGCGTTCCGCAAGGCCGGGCTTGGCAAGGACGTCACGGACAAAGCGCTCGGCGGGCTTCCGGGAATCCAGAAAGAAGGTTGCGACGGCCTCATCACCGAGGCGCGCTTCATCCTGCATCGCATGCCGAAGCATACGCGTACGGTGTGCCTGGAATTCTTCGGCCAGGTTGCCGAAGCGGTGCCGTCCATCGTCGAAATCAAGAGCTATCTCGATCGGCATCCGGCGGCAACGCTCGCGGGCCTCGAACATCTCGACGAACGGTATCTGAAGGCCGTCGGCTATGCGACCAAGGCGCGCCGCGCCGGCAGGCCGAAAATGGTGCTCGTCGGAGACATTGTCGGCGACGACGAGGATGCGGTCGCCGAAGCCGCATCGCATGTCGTGCGCATCGCCAACGCGCGCCATGGCGAAGGCTTCATTGCCGTCTCCGCCGAAGCGCGCAGGAAATTCTGGCTCGACCGGGCGCGCACCGCGGCGATCGCCAAGCACACCAACGCATTCAAGATCAACGAGGACGTGGTGATCCCGATCGAGCGGCTCGGCGACTATTCCGACGGCATCGAGCGCCTCAACGTCGAACTTTCCATCCGCAGCAAGCTTGCGCTCCTGGATGCGCTGGACGAATTTCTGCGGGGCGATCTGCCGCTCGCGCATGGCGACGCGGAAATCGTACCCGCCGCCGAACTGGTGGGCGATCGTGTCGAGCAGGCGCAGGGACTGATCGCGGATACCCGCCGCCGCTGGCAGTGGCTGCACGAGAATCTCGATGCACCGCTGGCGTCCCTTCCGCCGGCATGGGCCATGCCCACGGCCGCAGCGGCAAGCCATGCGGGAAGCACCGTTTTTCATGTCTTGCAGGACCATACGATCAGGGTGTCCTGGAAGGACGAAGTCCGCGCGCCGCTCCAGGAGATTTTCGATGGCCGCGCGTTCCGCCGGATTGCCGGGCAGTTCGAGGCGATCCACCAGCAGGTGCTTCGCGGTCGTGTCTTCGTCGCGCTGCACATGCACGCAGGGGACGGCAACGTCCACACCAATATTCCCGTCAACTCCGACAACTACGAGATGCTGCGGGAAGCCAACGCCGTGGTGGCACGCATCATGCGGCTCGCGCAGTCGCTGGGCGGGGTGATTTCCGGCGAGCATGGCATCGGCATCACCAAGCTCGCGTTTCTCGATGCCGGAAACATTGAACGCTTCCGCGAGTACAAGACGAGGGTCGATCCGCTGGGGCATTTCAATCGCGGCAAGCTGCTTGCCGGCGCGAATCTCGACAACGCCTACACGCCGAGTTTCAGCCTGATCGGCGCCGAAAGCCTGATTCTTGAGCAATCGGAACTGGGTGGCATTGCGGATTCGGTGAAGGACTGCCTGCGTTGCGGCAAATGCAAGCCGGTGTGCGCGACGCATGTGCCGCGCGCCAACCTGCTGTACAGCCCGCGCAACAAGATCCTGGCGACAAGCCTGCTGACGGAAGCCTTTCTCTACGAGGAGCAGACGCGGCGCGGCGTTTCGCGGAAGCACTTCGACGAGTTCTCCGATGTCGCCGATCATTGCACGGTATGCCACAAGTGCGTGACACCGTGCCCGGTCGATATCGATTTCGGCGACGTCTCGATCGCCATGCGCAACTTTCTCAGGAAACACAGCAAGCGCAAGTTCAATCCGGGCACCGCGGCGTCGATGCTGTTTCTCAACGCGACCGATCCCGGCACCATCAAGCTCATCCGCAAGGTGATGATCGAGTGGGGCTATGCCGCGCAGCGGCTCGCCTACAGCTTCGGCATGGCATTCGGCCTTTTCCGGGCACAGACGCGCCAGCCGCCGTCGACGACCGGGACCGCGTCGCTGAAGGCGCAGGTGATCCATTTCATCAACAAGCCGATGCCCGGCGGCTTGCCCAAGCGGACTTCGCGCGCGTTGCTCGACATCGAGGATGCGACCATCGTGCCGGTCATCCGCAATCCCAGGCTTGCGGACGAGGACGCCGAAGCGGTGTTTTATTTTCCCGGCTGCGGCTCGGAGCGGCTGTTCGGGCAGGTCGGCCTCGCAACCCAGGCGATGCTCTACGAAGTCGGCGCAATCACGGTGCTGCCGCCCGGCTACCTGTGCTGCGGCTATCCACAGACCGCGGCCGGCGAGGCGGACCAGGGCCAGGCGATATCGACCGCCAATCGCGTGCTGTTCCACCGCGTGGCCAATACGCTCAACTATCTGGACATCCGCACCGTCATCGTTTCCTGCGGCACCTGCATGGACCAGCTGGCGAAATACGAATTCGAGCGCATTTTCCCAGGCTGCCGGCTGCTCGACATCCACGAATACCTGATGGAGAAGGGCATTGCGCTGGAAGGTATCGAGGGATCGCGCTACATGTACCATGATCCCTGCCATACGCCGATGAAGACCTACCAGCCGCTGGCGGTCGTCAACAAGCTGATGGGAGGCGGGATTGCGCTGAACGAACGCTGCTGCGGGGAATCCGGAACGCTTGCGGTCACGCGCCCGGATATTTCGACCCAGGTCCGCTTCCGCAAGACCGAGGAAATGCAGCAGGGAGCATCGGCGTTGCGCCGCGACGGGTTTGCCGGGGAGATCAAGGTATTGACCTCGTGTCCTTCCTGCCTGCAGGGTTTGTCCCGCTTCGGCGACGACGCGGGCACTGCCGCCGATTACATCGTGGTCGAGATTGCAAAGCGCAAGCTCGGCCCCAACTGGATGGCAGAATATGTGGAAAAGGCCAACCACGGCGGAATCGAACGGGTTCTGCTTTAGCCCGCGTCCTGTGGGCCGGTGACGTCCATTGGTCGGGGAGATAGGACCGTTTGTGATATTTTCCCTTTGCCGGACTTGGTGTTAGATGATATTTCTCAGGTTCCTCGTGGAAAGCTGACATGTCCTGCGAACTGTGCGAAACCGCAGGCGGGGATCTCATCTGGCAAGATGCCAAGTGCCGCGTGGTGAGAGTCGCGGATCCGGATTACCCGGGATTTTGCCGGGTGATCTGGCGCGAGCACATTCGTGAAATGACGGATCTTTCGCCGCCGGACCGCGCTCACCTGATGCAAAGGGTGTTTGTGGTCGAAACCGCGCTGCGGTCCTTGATGAAGCCGGACAAGATCAACCTCGCAAGTCTGGGCAACCTGACACCGCACCTGCACTGGCACGTGATCCCGAGGTTTGTTGGCGATCGGCATTTTCCGCGGCCGGTCTGGGCCGAGGCGGCGGCACGCGAACATGTGGTGGCACGGTTTGAAGAGGCACACATCGTGGAACGTGTGCGCGAAGCATTGAACGGCAACGATGGGAGTGAACTTGACTGAAACGCAGCAGACAGCAGGGCTGAAGTTCGAAACTGGCGCCGCGTGCAAGGATTGGGTGCGCAGCCTGCCGCTCACCAACGTGGTGCAGGCGCAATTCGACTTGCACGACCAGGTCGGGCTGCTCAATCACGCGGCAATTGCACCGGCCGAGCGATTTCGCGTGCTCGAATTGCTGCGCGAGCCTGTGGTGTTCGTGCAGACCGAACTCGCGAAGAAGTATTTCAACAAGCCGCTACCGCTTACCGAAGTCGAGCGGAAGTCGTTTCATGCGGTGGTCGTCCTCTGGCAGGAACTGGGAGCGGGGTATCAGATTTGCGTCCAGGCTTGCCTGAATGACGACAAGGACCTTGCCAAGCATGCGGCCGCAGCCTGCCACCGGGCGATCACCTGCGTGGGCGCCGGCATGGTCGAGCACCTGTGCGCCAATCATCATTTCCCCGAACACTACTGGCAGGACCTGCACACGCTTTATCGGCACGCGGAGCAGTTGGGTGTCGCCGAAACGCCGGTCGCCGACCCGACGAGCCGGGAGAAGAGCGAGCGCACCTGCGTGGGCGCGTATGTCGCGCCGATGCTCCTTGTGCTGGCGAACCCCAACGAAATGTTCCAGCGCCAGATCGCGATGGTTGCGCGCTGGCTCGAGCGCTGGGCGGAAAAGACCGTCATCCTGCGGGCGCCGCCGGAAACTACCGAGAAGCCCGCGCTGCTCGTCGACCTCGCGTCGGACCGGGGCGCGTATCGCAATTTGCCGCCCGGCGCGGAGCCGCGCTGGATCAATATTGACCGCCTGTCGCACACCATGAAGAAGCGTGTGCACTTTCTGCGCAAGGGGCAATCCCCGGTCGAGCTGTTTCTGGGTGACGATTGCGTGCAGCCTGCCTGCGAGGCATTGCTGGTGCTCCTCTATCAGAGCTGGTGCGAGGGCCGCGATGTCCGCTCGCACCCGCGGCGCAGCGTCGCGACCCTGGCCCAGGCGTGCAGCGGCTTCGACGCAATTCACTATTACATCTCGGGTGAAAGTTTCAAACAGCCTGATCCGAAATCGGAGGTGGCGCGCCATCACCGGGACGAAATCGCGACCTTCGGACATGTCGGCAAGCGCGAAGAAGCGATGCAACCCCTGGTTCATGGCTATCTGATCGAGACCTGGAACATCCAGAACGAAACCGTCGCCGGTTTGCGGCTGATGCGTCCGGCGGGAAATCCCGGAGCGCGACTGCTGCCCCTACAACTCATCGCGGTGCGGCCGGAAGACAGCAAGACGTTCATTCTCGCGGCGGTGCGCTGGGTGGTGATGGCGGTGGGCGATGATCTCACCATCGGCGTGCGCATTTTTGCAGGCGTCCCCGAGCCGGTCGCCGCGCGTGCGACCGGCATCAACGCGCGAAATGATAAATTCCAGCAGACCTTCCTGGTCCCTGCGGTGCCAGCATTGCAGTCGCCCGCATCCGCCATTCTGCCGCATGGCTGGTTCAAGAAGGACAAGGTCCTCGAGATTTTCACGACGCGGCCCTCGAAGATCAGGCTGATCGATTCGCTGGAACGCGGTTACGACTTCGAGCGCGTCAGCTTCGAAATCGCATAGCCCCCGTGAAATCCGTCTTCAACGCACTGAAGTTCAATCGCAAGCCCGAAGCCGAGCCGGGCGCGCAGCCTGATGAGGTGGTGCTCGGCCGCAACACGGAGCCGCCGCTTTCCGGAGTGACCGACGCGAAGCGTTGCGCCGAGTGGCTGGCAAGCCTTCCGCGCACCAATACGCCACAAGTAGCGCAGGCGATTGCAGCGCTGCTGGACACGCTCGACGGCGCGGCATTGTTTCCCCTGCAACACCTGGAGATTCTGGAGACGCTGCGCCACACGCTGGTGTACGCCCAGGGCGAAAACGCCGCGAAGTACCGTTTCAAGCCCTTGCCGTTCGGCGTTCAGGAACGGGCAATGTTCGAACACGTGACCGGACTGTGGCAGTTGATGCATCGGGCCTATGTCAATGCGCTGCACGCTGCGTCCGACGCCGCGTGCGAAACGCATCCGCATTTCGCGCTCATTTGCCAGCGCGCAATCGTTTGCACTGTGCTCACCATGCGTGAGCATGTATTCGCGCGGCAACAGGTTCCGCGCGCGCTGTGGCGCCAGTTGCACAGCTACTTCGAAATCGCGCGCACCAGCGGCATCGCCGAAAGCCAGGTGCGCGACAGCGAGGCTGCTGCCACCGCGCCGCACTCAAGCTGCCACGAGGCCTACATGCAGGCGCTCCTGTTCGATCTCGCGCAGCCGTATAGCCTCAAGGGTCGGGAAGGCCAACTGGTATTCGAATACGCGGGAAAGTGCGCGAAGAAAGTCGAACTGGTGCCGCTGGCCGAGGGTGACAGCAGCGCCGCCGAGGCGGGCCGCCTTCACGTCAATCTGGCGAGCCAGCGCGGTGCCGTGCGCAAGATGGCGAAGCGCGAGGGCGCGGTGTTGATGCTGAATCGGAGTGCCCTGTCGAAGACCTTGCGCAAGAGACTGCAGCTCATCGCGGAGGGCTCGCCGACCGGCGATGCCGAACTCGATGATATGCCGCGGGGCGCGGCAACCGACCTGCTCACGATGTTGCACAGGCACTGGTGTGAATCCGGCAACGAGCGCGTATTCCAGCGGCGGCCTGGGACAAGCTCGGTCGATGTCTGCAGCGGGTTCGAGGCGATGCATTACTTCATCAGCGGAAACCTGTTCGAGCAGCCCGAACACGCGCGGAATTACACACAGCGGCAGCACGATGAGATTCACACTTTCCGCGCACTCATGGTGCCGTCGCAGCAGGCGTACGGCGCAGCGAACATCGGTCTCTATGCCACCGAGCGCTGTCGCGCGCTCGACCAGGCGCCGACGGGCTTTCGCCTCGAGCGCCGCGGCCATGGTGCGCGCTATTCCCAGCATCAGCTCGTCGGGTTGCGTCCCGACGACGTGGCGTCCTACCTCCTGTGCGAGGTGTGCTGGTTGATGGAAACGGAGGACGGCGCGCTCAACATGGGCCTGCAAACGCTCCCCGGTGTGCCGCACGCGCTTGCGATCAGGCTCGGGGACGCCAATGCCGGGGGTTCGAAGGCGTATGCCCGCGCCTTTATCCTGCCGGCAAACCCGACCATAGGCGAAGTAAGTTCGCTGGTGCTGCCGGGCGGATGGTATCAGCCCGACCGGACGGTTGAGATATTCAGCGATGGTCATGCAACCGTGCGCCTCGTCGAATTGCTGGAGCGCGGCGTGGATTTTGACCGGGTCAGCTTCGAACTTCTGAACGCCGGTTAGTTGTCGCCGCCGCCCGCGCCAACTGCGGGCGGCAAACGGTGGCGCAGGGTGTCGGGTATCATAGAACGCCTTGCCATCTGAGTTACCAAATTTCACCCCGCGCGTTTCCCCACATGTCAGGTCTAGACAAAGACACACCGGTCCCCACCGAAATCAAGCTGCGGCAGAAATCGCGCGTGATGGAACTCGCGTTTGCCGACGGCAGTCGATTCGAGCTCAATTTCGAGCTGCTGCGGGTTTATTCGCCTTCGGCCGAAGTGCGCGGTCACGGCCCGGGCCAGGAGGTCCTGCAGACCGGCAAGCGCGAGATCGAGATCTCGACCCTCGAACCAGTCGGCAGCTATGCGGTACAGCCGACTTTTTCCGACGGGCACAACACCGGCATTTATTCCTGGGACTACCTTTACTGGCTCGGCCAGAACCGCGACAGGCTTTGGCAGCAGTATCTCGATCGCATGCAGGAGGCCGGAGCAAGCCGGGAGAAATCGTGAGCGAGACGGGCGACACGACGGGTACCACGCACTTCGGATTCGAAACCGTCGACGCGCAGGAAAAGGCGCAGCGCGTGCGCGGCGTGTTCGACTCGGTCGCGGACAAGTACGACGTGATGAACGACCTCATGTCATTGGGCCTGCACCGGCTTTGGAAGCGCTTCGCCATTGCGCTCTCCGGCGTCAGGCGGGGCGATCGCGTGCTCGATGTCGCCGGCGGCACGGCCGACATGGCTCGGCGCTTCGCCGAAGCGGTGGGCCCCGGCGGCGAGGTCTGGCTCACCGACATCAACCCGTCGATGCTCGCCATCGGCCGTGACCGCCTGCTCGACCAGGGCGTGCTCGCGCCGACGGTGCTGTGCGATGCCGAGCGCCTGCCGTTTCCAGACTCATACTTCGACTGCGCCTGTGTCGCATTCGGTCTTCGCAACATGACACACAAGGACCGGGCGCTCGCGGAAATGACCCGTGTGCTGAAGCCCGGCGGGCGCCTCCTCGTCCTCGAATTTTCCAAGATCTGGAAGCCGCTTGCGTCAGCGTACGACCTCTATTCGTTCAAGGTGCTGCCGTGGCTTGGCGGGCGCATCGCGTCCGATGCCGCGAGCTATCGCTATCTGGCGGAGTCGATCCGCATGCATCCCACACAGGAGGAACTGAAGAAAATGCTCGAATCCGCGGGCCTTTCGCGTGTCGAGTATTTCAATCTGAACTTGGGCGTGGTCGCATTGCACCGGGGCTACAAACTCTAGTTGGCCATAGCGGCAATTTTAAGGACATCTACCGCGTCGAAGTGACCGACGTGTCGCCGCCGGGCAATGACACGCGCGTTACGGGGCAGGCGACCAACGCCGTTTTGGTCGAGCGCCTCCCGCCGAACACGAGCCCGTATAACAGCGCATAAAACGAACTGACGCCATGGATTTGGTGTAACTTAGCGCCCTTGCGACCCTGTCGCACGGAGGTAGGCATGAAACGCTTCACAATGATCATCGCATCGCTGCTTTGTTTCGGGCTGGCAATGTCCGACGCCGACGCCGCGAGCCGCTTCGGTGGCGGCAGGAGTTCCGGCATTCAGCGTAACAACGTCATGCAGCGTCAGGCGACGCCGCCGGCTGCGGCTCCTGCAGCACCGGCCAAGCAGGCCCAACCCGCAACTCCCGCGACGCCGGCGCCGCAACCGGCGTCGGGCATGTCAAAGTGGCTGGGGCCGCTTGCCGGACTTGCGCTCGGCGCAGGCCTTGCGTCCATGTTCATGGGTGGAGGAGGGATGAGTGGCATCGCGATGGTGTTGCTGCTCGCGGTGGCCGCGTTCTTCGTGTTCCGCATGCTGCGGCGTCCGGCGTCCGCGATGGAACCGATGCAGTACGCCGGTGCCATGCCCGATGGTCTCGCGTCTGTGACGGGCGCTCCCGCGCGATTCGATGCCCTCGCGCCGGCATCCGGAAACGGCGGACAAGCCGCGGCTTGGGCGGTAAGCCTGCCCGCCGGTTTCGACGCCGAAGCATTTCTGCGGCAGGCGAAACTCAATTTCATCCGGCTGCAGGCAGCGAACGACCGCAAGGATCTCGCGGACATCCGCAATTTCACGACCCCGGAGATGTTCGCCGAAATCTCGCTGCAAGCGCAGGAGCGGGGCGCGGATCCGCAGCAGGTCGATGTGACAGAACTCAATGCCGAGATTCTCGACGTTACGGAAGGGGCGGAGGAACACCTGGCGAGCGTCCGTTTCCACGGCGCGCTGCGCGAGGGGCCGCAATCTGCGCCAGAATCGTTCGACGAGGTGTGGCACCTCGCCAAGCCGGCAAATGGAAAAAGCGGGTGGCTTATCGCCGGCATCCAGCAGAGCTCCTGATCCGGACCATGCAGGGCCGCCCCGGAAAGGGCGGTTTTTTTTCGTGCTCAACAGTACGTTCATCGCAGCGATCAATCATCTGCTTGCCGCCGAAAGCTGGGCGCGCGACAGGTTGATTCCGCATTCGGGCAAGACCGCGGTGATCCGCATCGAGCCTCTGGTGTTCTCGTTTGCCGTCGATGGCTCAGGGCTGATCGCGGCGCCGCAGACGCGCGCGGCAGAAGCGCAAACACAGCCGACGCTTGAAGTCCGTTTACTTCCCGCATCGCTCATCGCGGCCCTGCGAGACGAGGAAACGGCGTTGCGCAACGCCGAAATCCGCGGCGACGTGGAATTCGCCAACGCCGTCATGTTCCTGGCACGCAATCTGCGCTGGGATGTCGAAGAGGATCTGTCGCGCATCGTCGGCGATATTGCCGCGCACCGACTGGTAAACGATGTCAGGGACTTTTTCGCGTGGGGGCGCGAAGCCCGCGGTCACCTCGCGGCGAGCGTCGGCGAGTACCTCAGGGACGAGGCCGGCCTGGTCGCCGGACCCCGCCACACCGAAGGCTTCATCGCCGAAGTCGACCGCCTGCGCGACGATGTCGCCAGGCTGGAGAAGCGCCTGTCGCGACTTGCCACGCGCGGCTCTGTGCACCGGCCCGGTTCCTGAACCAGATGCTGCGCGTTCTGCGACTCGCCCGCATCCTCCGCGTCAGCCTGCGCTTCGGCCTCGACGAGTTCGTCCTTGCGCACCCGCGCACGGAATCCCTGAACCGGCTGGTGAACCGGCTTTTGTTCTGGCGGCGGCTCGAAGCGCCGCGCGCCGTGCGGCTGCGTCAGGCGCTCGAAGATCTGGGTCCCATTTTCGTGAAATTCGGGCAGGTGCTGTCGACACGCCGCGACCTCCTGCCAACCGACATTGCCGACGAGCTGGCGAAGCTCCAGGACCAGGTGCCTCCGTTCGATTCGGCGCTCGCGATCGCGCAAATCGAGCGCGCGCTGGGCCAGCCGCTGGCAAAGCTGTTTCGCGAGTTCGACCCGCAGCCGGTCGCCAGCGCATCGATCGCGCAGGTGCATTTCGCGATCCTGCACGACGGTAACGAGGTCGCGGTCAAGGTGCTGCGCCCGGGCATGGAGCGCGCCATTGCGCACGATATCGCGCTGATGGAAACGGCGGCCGCGCTGATCGAGGCGGTGTGGGCCGACGGCAGGCGCCTGAAACCGCGCCAGGTGGTTGCCGAGTTCGCCAAGTACCTGAACGACGAACTCGATCTGATGCGGGAGGCGGCAAGCGCAAGCCAGTTGCGCCGAAACTTTCTCGATTCGCCGCTGCTCAAGATCCCGGAGATCTATTGGGATTACAGCGCGAGCACCGTGATGGTGATGGAACGCATCGGCGGCACGCCGATCAACCAGGTGGACCGGTTGCGCGAGCTCGGCGTCGACATTCCGCAACTCGCCCGCGCCGGAGTCGAGATCTTTTTCACGCAGGTCTTTCGCGACGGCTTTTTTCACGCGGACATGCATCCGGGCAATATTTTCGTCTCCCCGGAGGGCAAGTATCTTGCGGTCGATTTCGGCATCATGGGCACGCTCACCGACGTCGACAAGAACTATCTTGCGCAGAACTTCCTTGCGTTTTTCCAGCGCGACTACAAGCGGGTCGCGCAGGCGCACATCGAGGCCGGCTGGGCGCCGCGGGACACGCGCGTCGACGAATTCGAGGCGGCGATCCGCTCGGTGTGCGAACCCATTTTCGATCGGCCGCTCAGGGAAATCTCGTTCGGCAAGGTGCTGCTGCGCCTGTTCCAGACCTCGCGGCGCTTCAACGTCGAAATCCAGCCGCAGCTGGTATTGCTGCAAAAGACCCTGCTCAACATCGAAGGCCTCGGGCGCGAACTCGATCCGGACCTCGATTTGTGGACCACCGCGAAGCCGTTTCTCGAACGCTGGATGGACGAGCAAATGGGATGGCGCGCGCTGCTGAAGCAGGTGAAGCAGGAAGCGCCATACTGGGGCACGCTGCTGCCGCAGTTGCCGCGCCTGGTCCATCGTGCGCTGGCCGCGGACGACGCAGAAGTTCTGGCCGGGCGGCTCGCGGAACTCACGCGCGAGCAGCGGCGCCAGACCCACTTCCTCGCGCTGATCTCGCTGTTTCTGGGCGGCCTGTTCTGTCTCGGCGTGTACTGGATTCTGGGCTGAGCGCGGCTGCGCCGGAAATCGCCCCGGCGCGCGCCCGTCGGCTATAATTTGACGCAACGCCGTCGCGCCGAACGCCAACATGCTGCTGTGGTTCGTCATCATCTACTGGATCATCTCGGTCGGCATCGGCCTGTATGCGGCGACGCGCGTCCATAACACCAGGGACTTTGCGATTGCCGGTCGTCACCTGCCTTTCTACATGGTTACGGCGACGGTGTTCGCCACCTGGTTCGGCTCGGAGACGGTGCTGGGCATTCCCGCGACCTTCCTCAAGGAAGGCCTCAGGGGCGTGGTCGCGGACCCGTTCGGTTCCTCGATGTGCCTGATTCTGGTCGGCCTCTTTTTCGCCGCGCCGCTGTACCGCATGAACCTTCTCACCATCGGCGACTTCTACAGGAAGCGCTACGGCCGCGGAGTCGAAGTGTCGACGACGCTTGCCATCGTCATCTCCTATCTCGGCTGGGTCGCCGCGCAAATCACCGCGCTCGGATTGGTGTTCAACATCGTTTCCGATGGCGAAATCAGCACGCTCGCCGGCATGTGGATCGGTTCGGCGACCATTCTCGTGTATACCTTCTTCGGCGGCATGTGGGCGGTGGCAATCACCGATTTTCTGCAGATGATCATCATCGTCATCGGCATGCTCTACATCGGCAACGAAGTCTCGGGCATGGTCGGCGGCGTCGGCGCCGTTGTCGATCATGCCTGGCGGGCCGGCAAGTTCGAGTTCTGGCCGGCGT
>Ga0315281_10006611_pt1 | contig 16458 bp, 16 predicted proteins | sample YL17G07_0_MG_FD_204540 | JGI IMG/M metagenome (GOLD analysis project Ga0315281, IMG submission 204540) | Sediment microbial communities from Yellowstone Lake, YNP, Wyoming, USA - YL17G07_0 | ecosystem: Environmental > Aquatic > Freshwater > Lake > Sediment | place: USA: Wyoming | collected... | reverse complement strand
CGCTCTGGCTCGGTACGGCGGGCGGCGTGAACCTGTACCACGCGGACAGCCGTACATGGGATGCGGCCGTGTGCGACGACGGGTTCACGGACTACTGCGTCCGCGCGCTCGCCCTCAGGGGGGACTTCCTCTGGTTCGGCACCCAATACGGACTGGGTTGCCGCAACCTCAAGACGGGGAAACAGACGGTCTGTACGCGCGCGAACGGCCTCCCGGACGACGAGGTTACCGCCATCGTGCCGGACGGGGACGGCTTCCTGGTCGCAACCAAGACCGGGTTGGCGGAAGTCCTTCCGAGGAAGTAGCGGGGCAGCGGCGGGCCGCCGCGGCTGCCCCGGGGCCGGTTTCCACGCCGCAACGCGCCCGGGCCGGCCAGGCGGCTGCGTTTCGCAGCCGAGTTGACATCCCCGGGGCGAGAGGCTACACTCTCACGCAATCGTGAGGGGGTAACAATGGCGAAAATGAGGATCGCGCACATCACTTCGGAAGTGTCTCCGCTCGCGCGCACGGGTGGGCTCGGCGACGCGGTCGGATCGATGGTCCGGGCGCAGGAAGCTGCGGGTCACCGCGTCGTGGTCTTCCTGCCGTACTATCGCGAGGTGCGCCTCATGGGGGCGGTTTCGCCCCAGCCGGTGCTCTCGAACCTGCCGGTCCATCTCGCGCCCGGCATCCGGCAGGAGGTCAACATCCTCACCTCGTTCCTCCCGGGTACCAAGGTGCCCGTATTCCTAGTGGAGAACGCGAAGGCCTTCGACCGCGACCAGCTCTACGGCACGCCGGAGGGGGACTATGCCGACAACGCGGACCGGTTCATCCTCTTCTGCCGGTCGGCGCTCCAGGCGACGAAGGAGATGAAAGAGGGGTTCGACGTTGTCCACGCGCACGACTGGCAGTCCGCGCTCGTCCCGGCGTACCTGCGGTGCGTCTACGGCGGCGACAGCGCGTTCTCTTCGACCGCGTGCGTCTACACCATCCACAACCTCGCGTACCAGGGCCTCTTCCCCAAGGACACGATCGTGAAGACGGGGCTCGGCTGGAGCGTATACACGCCCGACCAGCTCGAGTTCTACGGCAAGGTCAGCCTGATGAAGGCCGGGATCCTCTACGCGGACCGGATCACGACCGTGAGTCCGACCTACGCGAAGGAGATCCTGACCACCGAATACGGGTGGGGACTCGACGGCCTGCTCAAGACGCGCGAGGCCGATCTCGCGGGCGTCCTGAACGGAATCGACCAGGTCGAATGGGATCCCGCCAAGGACACGCACATCGCGGCGCAGTTCTCCCGGCGCAACCCCGCCGGCAAGGCCGCATGCCGCGCCGCGCTCGTCGCGGAGCTCGGGCTTCCCGCAGGGAAGGGGAGGACGATGCTCCTCGCGATGGTGGCGCGGCTGGCCGGCCAGAAGGGGTTCGAACTCATGGTCGAGGCGCTCCCCAAGCTCGCGAAGCGTCCGGTCCAGATCGCCGTGCTCGGAAGCGGGGAGCGCCGGATCCAGGAGATGCTCGAGGACGCGGCGCGCCGGTTCCCGTCCGTCCTGGCCCTGCGCATCCGCGTGGACGGCCCGCTCGCGCACCGGCTCTACGCGGGAGCCGATGCCTACCTCATGCCAAGCCGGTACGAGCCCTGCGGGCTGGGGCAGATGATCGCCCTGCGGTACGGGACGCTCCCGGTCGCGCGCGCTACCGGCGGGCTCCTGGACACGGTGACGCCCGTGGACTTCAAGAAGAAGCAGGGGACCGGGTTCCTGTTCAAGGGGACGAACGGGGACTCGCTCGTGAAGGCCGTGGACGAGGCCCTGTCGGCTTGGGCCGACGAGGAGCTCTGGAAGAAGCTGGCGAGCGAGGCGATGGCCGAGGACTTCTCGTGGGCGTCCTCGGTCAAGCGCTACGACTCGATCTACGCCGGCGCGATGACGCGCCACGCGAAGCGCCAGTCCTCCTAGGGGACCGGTCCCATGGCGTCTGATCTCAGGGAAGCGGTCGGCAGCCTGGAGGAGAGATTCCACCAGATCAGGGGGTGCCTTTGACCCCGGAAGAAGCGCGGAGGAGCTGAAGTCCCTGGAAGCCCGGCTCGCGGAGCCGGGAGCGTGGGACAGGCGAGCCGAGGCCGAGAAGCTGAGCCGCCGGCTCGAGCGGTTGCGCTCGGAACTCGACGAGTACCGGCGCACCGAGAAACGCATGGAGGACCTGCGCGGGTTCCTCAAGATCCTGGCCGAATCTCCTGACGCCTCCCTCGAGTCGGAATGCCGGCACGAAGTCGGGGAGCTCGAACGCGAGGTGGACCGGCTCGAGATCGCGTACTTTCTCACCGCGGAGCACGACCAGATGGGAGCCTTCATGACGATCCGCCCGGGGGCGGGCGGGACCGAGGCCCAGGACTGGGCCCAGATGCTCATGCGCATGTACCTGCGCTGGGCCGAGGACCGCAAGTTCAAGACCGAGATCGTGGACCTCTCGCCCGCCGAGGAGGCGGGGATCAAGAGCGCGACCATCTCGTTCGACGGTCCGTATGCGTACGGGCTCCTGAAGGCGGAGAAAGGCGTCCACCGGCTGGTCCGGATCTCGCCGTTCGACGCCAACAAGCGGCGGCACACGTCATTCGCCGAGGTCGCGCTGGTGCCCTGGCTCGACGAGGACATCAAGGTGGACATTCGGGACGAGGACCTGCGTATCGACACCTTCCGGGCGTCGGGCGCCGGCGGCCAGCTCGTGAACAAGACCAGCTCCGCCGTACGGATCACGCACCTGCCTTCGGGGCTGGTCGTCCAGTGCCAGAACGAGCGCAGTCAGCACCAGAACAAGGCGACGGCGATGGCGGTCCTGCGCGCGCGGCTGTTCGAGCTGGAGGAGGAGAAGCAGGACGAGAAGCTCGTCCGGCTCCGGGGCGAACGCAAGGCGGTCGAGTTCGGGAGCCAGATCAGGTCGTACGTCTTCATGCCCTACACGCAGGTCAAGGACCTCCGGACCGGGCTCGAACTCCACGACGTGCCCAGGGTCATGGACGGCGGGATCGACCCGTTCATCATCGCGTTCCTGCGCCAGCAGGCGAAGGCACAGAGGGCGCAGGCGTAGCGTGGCGATCCGGGTTCTCGCTCCCGACACCGTGGCCGGCATCTCGGCGGGCGAGGTCGTCGAGCGGCCGGCCTCGGTGGTGAAGGAACTCGTCGAGAACGCGCTCGACGCCGGCGCCACCCGCGTCCGCGTGGATATCGAGGGGGCGGGGATGCGGCTCATCCGCGTCACCGACGACGGGTGCGGGATCCCGGCGAAGGACGCCGTCGTCGCGTTCGACCGGCACGCGACGAGCAAGCTGGGATCGCTGGACGACCTCCAACGTATAGGTACCTACGGATTCCGGGGGGAGGCACTGGCCGCGATCGCGGCCGCGGGCGAGGTCGAGATGTTCTCCCGGATCCCGAAGTTGAACGAGGGCGTCCGGGTCGCGGGCGGAGCGGGGAAGCCCCTGGCCGCCGCGCCCGCCGGGTGCGACGGCGGCACGGTCATCGCGGTCCGGAGGCTGTTCGGCGCGATGCCCGCCCGGCTCAAGTTCCTCAAGAGCCCGGCCGCCGAGGTCGCGGCCGTGGCCCGGGTGGTGGAGCCGTACGCGCTCACGCTTCCCGAGGTCCATTTCGTACTGACCGTGGACGGCGAGGAGCGGCTCAACGCCCCTCCCGCGAAGGACCTGTTTGCGCGGGTGCGCGCGGTCCTGGGGGAGGCGTCGCGGGAGATGGTCGGGTTCGAGGACGAGGAAGGACCGCTCCTGGCCGCCGGGTACATGGAGCCGCCGGGGGCGGTGACCAAGCGCGGCCGGCAGTGGTTCCTCGTCAACGGCCGGCCCATCGAGGACCGGATGCTGCGGCACGCCCTGATCGCGTCCTACGCGGGCCAGCTCGCGCGGGATGTGCAGCCGACGGCCGTCATCTACCTCACCGTGCCGCCGGATCGTCTCGACGTGAACGTGCATCCGACGAAAGCCGAGGTCCGGTTCGCGGATGCCCAGGGCGTCTACAAGCTGCTCTTCCGCGGGTTGCGGAAGGGTTTCTCGGAGGCGGGCGTGAGCCTGCCTCCGGCGTCGGGAGTCATGCCGCCGGGCGTGGTTCCCGGCCCTGCGGGCACTCCGGAGACTGGTGTTCCCGGCGTGCATGAATCACAACCGGGCTGGGATCTCATCTCGATGCCGCAGGCGGGGGAGGTCGAAGTCCTGGGCCAGCTCTTCCAGACCTACATCGTTGCGCGTGTGCCGGAGGGCCTTCTGGTCGTGGACCAGCACACGGCGCACGAGAAGATCATCTTCGAGCGCCTCCAGGCTAGGGCCCCGGGCGGGGAGTCCCAGCGGCTCCTCCTGCCCCAGAATGTGCAGTGTTCGGCTTCGGAGGCGCTCCTGCTCAAGGGCCAGTTGCCCGCGCTGCAGTCCCTGGGGATCGAGATCGCCGAGTTCGGCGGCAACAGCTTCGCCATCCACGGCGTCCCCCCCGAAGCGGCCGACCGCGAGATCGAGCCGCTCCTGCGGTGGCTGATCGAGGACCTCGAGCAGGCGGGCCGCGCGACCACGCCGGAGGAACTGCGCAAGAAGCTCATGTCCACGGTCGCGTGCCACCTCGCGGTCAAGGCCGGCGACCGGCTGGACCGGGCCGAGATGGAGGGCATCGTCCGGGGCCTGCTCGCTCTCAAGGACCCGCGTAGCTGTCCCCATGGCCGGCCGACTTTCGTGCGATACGAGGAGGGGGACCTGGCGAGGCTCTTTCAGAGGACATGGGGGCTGGGCAAAAGGGAATGCCACTAGTGCTGAAGCACCAGGCGTCAGGCTTCGCTGTTGTCCTTCTTGCTCTTGCCCCTCCAGTCCTTTGCATGGCTGACTCAGCGGCTCTGGATTCCGTCTTCCGCCAGATTGTGTCCCTTTCGGAAGTATGCGGTACTCCAGGAGGGATCTCGATGGCCACGATCGAGGACCTTGAACGCAGATCGGCGAGCTTGCCGGATCGCGAGGAGCGTATGCGCGCGTTCTGCAATCTATCGAGTCTTGAGGCCTGCATGGGCAGGGAAGAGCACTACAAGTGGGAGGGCGAGGCCCAGAAGATCGCTGAATCCATCCTGAAGGAATGTGAAGTCGCTCGATCAACCCCCGGGTGGATTCCTCGATATGAAAGGCTGTTTGGATTCGTCGCACACTGCGGTTCCATTCAGCCTTGGGGGGTAAATCACCGCGGCGTTGTTCTCAGATCCCTCCTTACCCTGTACGCGAAACACTGTCCACTGATGACGGGCAAGCAGGTGCTGGATCGGCTGGAGGCATCGAAATCACTGGAATCGTTCGGGGAGATTAACCTCAGTGGGAGCCTTGTTCCGGAGAGCTGGTGTTCTCTTCAAGCCCAGGAGTTGGGAGAAGTAGAGATCTACGGCCAGAATTATGTCTTTGGCCAAGTCGGCGGTCGGTTTCATTGGATACAGTTCGGGAGCGGCTGTTTCACTCATCTTCTTGCTACATACACTGTGACGGGAACTGCGAGGGTGGTTGGAGTATTCCGTTCAGAGGACGGCGCCTCGAAGGCTCGTAGTACGACATTCCAGGTGATCGGCCTCCTCCATGGCGCGCTCGCGGTCCTCTTCACGGGGCCAAGAACGGGCTGGACAGGCGAGACGAAGATCGCAATGCTCGGGGATCCCCCGGTGGAAGTAGTGATCAGTGAAGTGGAAGTGAGGCCGGGGTCCCGGACGGCCGCTCGATGCAGGATGTCACGCTTCAGTATCCGGATGATGCCCGAGCCCACTACCAAGGGTTGAAGGAGGAGGACGGTTTCTTTCAGCGGAGATCGCCTGAATACCGAATGTTCTGGGAGAAGCACCTCAGGCCCCTGAAAACGTCCAGCACGGTCTCCTCGGACTCGAACTAGAAGAACGGATGCGCAGAAGACAGCCGCGAGATTGCACGATCCGGGACCGATCAGCCGGTCTTGACCTGTCTGTATGACATATGCATACTAGTATGCATGAGGACGACACTGAATCTTGACGAGAGACTCCTTCGCGAGGCGGGCCAGCTCAGCGGGATCAAGGAGAAGACCGCCTTGATCCACCGCGGCCTCCAGTCGCTCGTTGCCTTGGAGCACGCCCGCCGGCTTGCCGCGCTGGGTGCGACGCAAAAGCGCCTGCGCGTTCCCCGGCGCCGCCGCTCGGTTAGAGCCTGATCCGATAGCGCCGTGATCCTCGCCGACACCTCGGTCTGGGTGGGTCACCTTCGCAGGGGCGACAGGCATCTGGCGGATCTTCTGAACCGCGGGGAAGTGCTGGTGCATCCCTTCGTGATTGGCGAACTTGCCTGCGGACGGCTCAAGCCGAGGACGGCGATTCTGGGTCACCTGAGGGAGTTGCCCAGGGCGGTTGCGGCCTCCGATGAGGAGGCGCTCTCATTCATCGAGGCCCATTCCCTGATGGGATCCGGACTCGGGTATGTGGACATCCACCTGCTCGCTTCGGCCCGGCTGAGCGATGTCAAGCTATGGACCGCTGATCGTGCTTTGCGGCAGGTCGCCCAGCGCCTCGGCCTGGGGTTTCACCCATCGGCCTGACCGGCCTCGCCTATCAGGGACACTCTTTCGTTCATGCGATTCTGCCCGAGGAGAGGGGGTACCTGGCGTATGCTGCGGGGGTGTAGGTTGGGATTCGCCGGGAGCCGATTCAGTTGGCATAGGTATGCAGGTAGTGTATGCTGGTATGCATGAGAACCACACTGGTCATCCATGACGGACTGATGAAGGCCGTACGGCGGGCGGCCGTCGAGAGGGGCCGGAGCCTCAGCGGGGTGGTTGAGGACGCCCTCCGGGCCGCCCTGGCGAAGCGGCCGCCGACCGGCCGGCGGGTCCGCCTGCCGGTCTCCCGCCACTCCGGGGGATTTCAGCCGGGGGTGAACCTGGACGACAGCTCGGAACTGCTGGGGCTGATGGAGAGGGGCCGCCCTGTACCTGCTCGACGTTAACGTCCTCGTCTACGCATACCGGGCCGGGACGCCTCATCACCGGGTGCTGCGTCCCTGGCTCCAGCGGCTCGTGAACGGCGGGGAAGCCTTCGGCGTCACAGACGAGGTGCTCGCGGGATTCGCCCGCGTGGTCACGCACCCAAGGGTCTTCCATCCACCCGAGTCGATAGAGGCCGCGCTTGCGTTCGTGGACTCGCTCCGGGGCGCACGCGGATTTGTGGCCGTGGGGCCCGGTCCCCGGCACGGCGAGATATTCGCCACCCTCTGCCGGAGCGCCCGGCCGTCGGGAGACACCGTATGGGACGCCTACCACGCCGCCGTCGCGATCGAGAACGGATGCGAGTGGGCGACGGTGGACGCGGATTTCGCCAGGTTCGCGGGCCTCCGGTGGATGAACCCTCTCACGAGAGAGACCGGAGGACGGCGGGGGCCTTCGGGAGACCCAAGGAAACCGGGCCCGTAGCGGGAAGAGGGGCGCTCATTCATCCGTGCCGTCGTCCCCGGTGAGAGGGGGTAGCTAGCGAATGCCACGCGGAGCACGCGTTGACGCGCCGGGTGCGGTACGTGCACCTGAACCCGCTGAGGGCGAAGCTCGCCGAGTCGGCCGAGGCATTGGAGGCGTACCCGTGGTGCGGGCATGGGGTGCTGTGGGACGGCGCCGGGCACCGTGGCAGGACGTCGGTACGGTGTTGGGGCTGTTCGGGGGGCGGCGGGAGGCGGCGGTCGAAGCCTACCGGCGGTTCGTGGCGGAGGGGGCGGGCTTGCCGCCGCCAGTGGACGGGATGTCGCGCGAGGCAATCGTCCGGCACGGCGGGGAGTGGGAGGTGCTCGGCGTCGAGGGTCCAGGGAAGCGGGCGGGAGAGGAGAGCATCGCGGGGGGGAAGGAGTTCGTCGAACGGGCGTTGGCGCGGGAACAGGACCAGGAAGCGCGGCGGAGCCGACTTCGGCGAGAGGGGTGGACGCCCGCCAGGGTCGTGGCGCGCGGGCGGACGCTGGCGGCCAAGCTCGGCCGACGGCTGGAAGATGCCGACGACGCCGGCGCACCCAGGGGCTTTACCGGGGGGCGCCAATCGTGAGCACGACTTGGAGAGAATCGCATGATCGAAAGAGTGTCCCTCTCCTAGTCATTGCCGGGCCCACGGGGGTGGGGAAGAGCGCGATCGCGGTCGCGGTCGCGAAACGCCTCAACGGCGAGATCGTGTGCGCGGACTCGCGCCAGCTCTACCGGGGGATTCCCGTCCTCTCCGCCCAGCCGGAGCCCGCGCTCGTGCATGCGGTGCCACACCACCTGTACGCCGTCCTGGATCCGTCGGTCCCGTGCAGTGCGGGGCGCTACCGGGACATGGCGGAACCCGCCATCGACGGGATCAATGCGCGCGGCCACCGGCCCATGCTCGTGGGCGGGACGGGTTTCTACCTCAAGGCTGTCCTGGGCGGGACCTCGTTGGCTCCGCCGGCGGACGCCGACACGGTGGCGCGACTGACAGCCCGGGCCAACATGGAGGGCACGGTGAAGCTGCACGAGGAGCTCGCCGAACGCGATCCCGCGTCCGCGAAGCGCATCCACCGCAACGACCTCTACCGGATTGTGCGGGCGCTCGCGATTCTGGAGGAGACCGGCAAGCCGGCCTCGTCGTTCGCGAAACAGGGCGAGGCGCGGCCCCACGTCTTCGTCGCGCTCGATCTCGCGCGCGACCTCCTTTACGCGCGCCTCGACGCCCGGTGCCGGCGCATGATGGAGACCGGCGCGCTGGACGAGGCGCGCGTGCTCAAGGCCCGGGCGCTTCCGCCCGAGACGCCCGTGCTCCGCGCGATCGGGATCCCGTACCTGTTCGCGTACCTGGACGGGCGCCTGACGCTCGATGCCGCACTTGACCGGATGCGCCAGGACTCCCGCCGGTACGCGAAGCGGCAGATGACCTGGCTGAGGTCGCAGCCCGGGGTGCGGTGGGTGGACGCCGCCGACCCGGAGGCGGCGACGAACCAGATCGTGCGTGCGGCGACGGAGTGATAAGATAGATGCACATTCGGGGCGTAGCGCAGCCAGGTAGCGCACTCGCTTGGGGTGCGAGTGGTCCCCGGTTCAAATCCGGGCGCCCCGACGGAATCTTGAGGAAGTCATGCGTCCGCTGATCGTCATCCCGACCTATAACGAGCGACGGAACCTGGCCGCGCTCGTTCCCGTCGTCCTGCGGACGGTTCCGCGGGCGTCCATCCTCGTCGTCGACGATTCCTCCCCGGACGGCACCGCCGCATTCGCCCGGCGACTCGCACGCCGGCGGCAGGGCAGGATCTACGTGATCTCGAGGCCGCGCAAAATGGGGCTTGGCACCGCCTACGTCGAGGGTTTCCGGTGGGCTCTCCGGCACGGCTACGACCCCATAATCCAGATGGATGCGGACGGGTCGCACGACCCCGCATCCCTCCCCGCGTTCCTGGCGGAACTGCGGCACGCGGATGCGGTGGTGGGATCGCGCTACCTGCGCGGCCTGCGGGTGATCAACTGGACGTGGCCGCGGGTGCTCCTGAGCATCCTGGCGAACCGGTACGCGAGGCTCGTTACCGGCGTGCCGCTGACCGACCTCACCGGCGGGTTCAACGGGTGGCACTCCGGGATCCTGCGCCGGATCGGGCTCGACCGGATCCGGTGCAACGGGTATGCCTTCCAGATCGAGCTCAAGACGAGGTGCCGGCAGGTCGGGGGCAGGATCACGGAGATCCCGATAGTCTTCGCCGGCCGGGTCGAGGGGGAGTCCAAGCTCTCCCGGCTTGTCGTCTTCGAAGCCGTCTGGGCGGTCTGGCGGCTCCGCCTGCTCCGCTGGTAGGGGGCGAAATGTGGTATCCTGTGGCGGACGGGGGGACCCTGCGGCTGGGGGGCTCGCCGTGGCAATACGGGGCGTAGCGCAGCTGGTTAGCGCGCCTGGTTCGGGACCAGGAGGTCCCCAGTTCGAATCTGGGCGCCCCGAGGATTCCTTCCTTCCCGTGTCCGGCCGGCTCTCCGCCGTTTTCTGCCGCGATGGTCCGTCCTATACTAGGGGGATGATTGCGGCTGCGGTGCTTGCCTCTCTGCTCGCGGGGACGCCCTCTCTTGCGGCCCCGCGGGAGTTCCCGGGGATGACCATCAGCGGTCCCACGGGACTTATCACCGTGCCCACCGGGCAGGTTCTGCGCGGAAACTGGTACGCCTATGGACTGCACCGGGGCGCGGTGAAAGCGGCCGTCGGCGTGCTCGACTTCACCGAGTTCGGGATCGCGCTTCCCGACCTCTACGACGATCCCAACCGGCACATCTGGCTGAACGACACGCACGCCTTCTTCAAGGTCGGGGGCGAGCACCTGCCCTGCCACTGGTGGGCTCCCGGCATCGCGGGGGGAGCCGAGAACTCGGTGCTGCGGCTCACGCGCGAGGCCGGGATCAGCACGCGTGAGGGGAAGAGATCGGAGAACAGGGAATCACTGTATGTCGCGGGGACCTGGTACTGGAACGTGTTTTCGTGGCCGGTGGAGGCGACGGTGGGGGCCGGCACCGGAAGGTTCCTGCGCAAGGCTTTCGGCGGCGCAAGCGTGATCCCGACCACCCTCTTCGGGAGTACCCTCAAGTTCACGGGCGAGTACGCCGGCAACGGGGCCAACGTCGGCGCCCGGTTCGCCCTCTCCCGGTACCTCCGGCTCGACTTCGCCATGCTCCTGAACGCCGTCCAGAACCGTTCCCGCGACGGGCGGCTGACCATCACCATCGACCGCGGGATCATCGGCGCCTCCCAGGCGGACCGGATCAATTGGAGCGCCTTCAGGTCGAAGCCCAAGGAGCCGCCGAAGCGCTGATGGGGCCCGCCGCAAGGCTCCACGCCATCGTCCGGGGGAGGGTCCAGGGGATCGGGTACCGGTGGTTCGTCCAGGAGCAGGCGGCCTCCCGGGGGCTCACGGGAGGGGTCCGGAATCTCCGGGACGGGTCGGTCGAGGTGGAGGCCGAGGGGGCCCGGGCCGACCTCGAGGAGTTCCTTGAACGCCTCCGGGAGGGGCCGTTCGGCGCGGACGTGGCCGCCGTGGATGTCTCCTGGTTCGCCCCCGCGGGTACCTACACCGACTTCGAGATCTGGGCAACCAAGTAGGCTGAGTCGGGCTCGGACGACCTGTCCCTCATGGCTTCTGAGAAACTCATAGCCGGATGGCCCGGGGTGGGTATACTTAACATAAGATACCTTATTGGCACCTTGGGTCCCGATGACGGGACCCCGCCGGAACCCGGCTGGGCGGGGTCAGACCATCCAGTCGGAGGCGTCGCCTCCCTGCTGGGGTACCCTGACGAGGAACTCTCCCTCGCCCGGCCACTGCTCGAGCGTCTTCCCCGAGGAGAGGTCCCGGAGGGTGATGGTGAACCGCCGGTCGGAGGTGCGGTCGCCGGCAAGGTCGAGCCGGACCTCGGCTTCGAAGGTCGTCTCGCAGGCGGCCTTGAGGTCGACGGCGGCCGCCGCGGGGTCCTCGGGGGTGTATCTGGTCTGCCAGCCCCCCGCCGTCAGCTCGAACACGCACTCGCCCTGGAGAGGGGCGAGGAGGCGGACAACGACCGCCGCGCGCTCGAACGGGCGGTGGGCGGGGTCGTAGTCGAGGCGAAAGACGAGGTTGCCGTTGCGATCCACCCCGAAGTGGATCTCCTCCACGTAGATCTCGGAGCGGTGCATGGCGGAAGAGGACCGCGCCACATCGTACCGGCCGGCGGGAAGCCATTCGAAGTAGTTGCTGACGCGGCCGTCGAGAATGAGGTCCACGTAGTCCACGGGGGCGGAAAAAGCCGTCCGGCGCGAGTCCTGCCGGACCGGGCGGTCCAGCAAGGAAGGAACATCGACGCCGGAAAGACGATAGACGCGCGCGAGCCGCATCCGGAATAGCCGGTCGAAATCCCCCGCCAGGGGAGAGTCGTGTTCGTCTCCGTACCACCAGGTCCAGTCACTCCCCTCCGCCGCCATCAGGTTCCGCCACGCGCTCCGGAAGTCCTCATCACCCATCGCGGACTCGCGCTCGAGGAGGGCGTTCCGCGCGGCGGCGATCATCTCCCATGCGGTGCGATCTTCCGCGTGGCCGATCCAGATGGCGAAATCGTGGTTGATCCAGGAACCGGCGTGTACGCGGGTCAGCCGTTCGCGCGGCGGGTACTGGTCCAGGTACTCGGACGGGGTGACGCAGCCTATGTCGGGGGCCGAGGCCAGCTCCCGGTAGAGGGCGCGGAGGAAGCCGCGACCCTCGCCCGGATACTGTTCCCAGGCGTTTTCCCCGTCCAGAACGATCGGGATCAGGGGCGGGGCCTCGGAAGGCTCCGCACGGCCGGCGGCATCCCGGAGCTTGGCCACGAAGTCGGCGGCGGCATCCGCGGCTCCCCACCGGGCATAGGCGAAGCCGATCATGTCGGAGATGTAGCGGTCCCGGAACATGAGTCCAATCGACGAGCTCCCGGCGGCGTACGCGTAGATCGAGCACCCGGCTCCGGGTGGGGCGTCCTGGCCCTGCTTGCGCAGGCTCTCGCGAAGCACCCCATCGTCCGAGGCGGCCCAACGGAATCCCGCCTGCGCGACCAGTCCGAGGAAGGTCTCGCTGATTCCCCCTTCGGCCGGCCACATCCCCGCGGGCCGCCGGCCGAAGAGCCGCTCGTGCAGGGACACCGCCTCGCTGATGTGCCACTCGGCGTCCCGGACTCCCCTGAATGTCCGTGCCGGAAGCCTGGTTCCGGGCCTTGCCTCGAGGGCGGCGGCCTGGTCGACGAGCAGGGGGCAGATCGGGTGGAAGTAGGGAGTGGTGCTGAGTTCGATTCTCCCCTCGCTCTGGAGGCGCCGGTAGGCGGGGATCACGCCGCCGACGATGGCGAGCTGGGCGTCCAATACCGTTTCCTTGTCCGTTTCCGAATACGCGCGGCCCTTCGCGGCAAGCGCCACGAGGGCGGGACTGTGCTCGACGTATCCGGGATCTATCCATGCAAGGTTGAAGAGAACGGAAAGGTCGCAGAAATCCTGGGCCGAGAACCGGTCCAGAACCTTGGGGTCGACGTGGTCGGGAGAGCGGCGGCCCCGGCGGTCCAGGAGTTCGCGATAGCGCGGGTGCGTGTCGATGCGCCGCTGCCAGTTGACCATGAAGAAGTTCCGGAGCATGAAGAGGCGCTCGGAGTCGGTGAGAGATTCGGACGCCTTCCGCGAGAGCTGTTCGTAGGTGTCGTGCCTCCCGTGCGCGAGATCCTCGAGCTGGTCCGCCAATACTGGACTGACGTTGAAGGTGACCCGGACGCGGGGCTCGGCGGCGGCGAGCTCGGCCATCGCCAGGTAATCCTTCGCGGCATGCAGCCGGACCCAGGGCAGGACGGCCACGCCCGTGTCGGGATCCCGGTAATCCGGCTGGTGCATATGCCACACCAGCGCGACGCAGAAAGGGCGGCTCATTCCCGGAAGGCCGGGGAGGCTACGGCTTCGCTGCCCCGCCGGCAGCGGGGGCCGGAGCAGCCGTTGCGGGAGCGGGAACCGCAGTAGACGTTTGGCGGGCCCCGCCGGCACCAGCCGTCGTTACGGGGGCGGGAGCCGCAGCAGACGTTTCGCGGGCCCCGCCACCACCGGCCGTGGGCCTGGAGCCAGCCGTCGTGGCGGGGGGGGCGGGGGCGCCCGTCTGCCGGGGCATGAGGTCCGCGAGAAGCTTCCGCAGTTCGCGGGACGAGCGCGCTCCCGCGAGGGACTTCCCGGTCGCCAGCCTGTTCAGTATGTCCACGGCTTCGGACCAGCGGCTCCGGTCGGATTCCGTGAGCTTGAGGAGGCAGCGCGCCGTGCCGAGGCTGCCTTCGTAGGCGAGCGGGCCGTCGGCGTCCATCACGGAATGATAGGCGGTGTATGCCTCCTGGTAGCGGGAGAGCTGTTCGAGGCAATCCCCCTTCCCCAGCGATGCCTGCGCGGCGAGGACGTGGCGCGGGTATCGCGACAGGAAGAGGTCATAGGCCTCGAGAGCCTGGCTGTACTGCTTCAGCCGGAACCGGCAGTTCCCGACGTAGTAGAGCGCTATGGGGGCGAGGCGCGAGCCGGGGTAGGTCTCGTGGATCTGCTGGAAGACGCCCTGCGCCCGCTGGTACTTCTCCTCGTCGGAGGCCACGACGGGGGTGACTTCCGCGGACGGCGGGGGTATCCGGTAGTTGTAAAGGCCCAGCCCGTCCCGGTACAGCTGGGAGGAACGCTCGGCCACCTCGCGGCCGTGGCGAACGTACAGGATGCCGAAGAGGAACAGGACGGCGAGCGCCACCCCCCCGGCGGCCACCGCGGGCTTGTACTGCTCGTAGAGCTCGCGGATGCGCTCCTGGGGAACCCACTGCGGAATCGGAATCGGCTTCCGGGCTTCGAGCGGGCGGATCGGCTTGAGCTTCATGGCTTCAGTACGTTACCAGCGCGCGAACGTCGAGGCCGGGAAGCTTGGCGCGCCCGTTGAGGTACTTGAGCTCGATGAGAAACGCGAGCGAGACGACCTCGGCCTTGAGCTGCCTGACAAGGTCAACCATGGCTTTCGCCGTGCCGCCCGTGGCGAGGACGTCGTCGAAGATGAGGACCTTGCTTCCGGCCTTGAGCGCGTCCTGGTGCATGTGCAGGGTGTCGGTTCCGTACTCGAGCTCGTAGGTGGCCGAGATCGTGGCCCGCGGGAGCTTCTTCGGCTTGCGGACCGGCACCACCGCGGCGTTCAGGGCCTGCCCGAGCGGTGTTGCCCACAGGAACCCCCGCGCCTCGGCCGCGACGACGGCGTCGATCCGCTTCCCCGCGTACCAGCCGGCCACCTGGCGGACGCTCTCGCCGAACGCCTGGGGCGAAGACAGGATCGGGGTCAGGTCCTTGAACGACACGCCCGGCTTCGGAAAGTCGGGAACCTCCGCGATGAGGGACTTGAAGTCAGTCGCCATGCCGGGTTAGCTTACCGGAAAAGAGCCGCTGGATCAAGCGCCTTGTACGAGGTCCTCGAACTTCTGGCCGCGGGCGGCCAGCGCCTCGCGCAGGCGGCGCAGGGCCCGTGACTCGATCTGGCGGACCCGCTCGCGGCTGAGTTTGAGGATGGCGCCGATGTCCTCGAGCGTGTGCGGCTCCTCCGTTCGCAATCCGAACCGCAGGCACAGGATCCTCTGCTCGCGTTCGGGCAGGGTCGTCAGGAGCGAGCCCATGCGTTCCTCGAAGATCCGCTCGGCCGCCTGGTCGAGCGGCGAGCGCTGGGTCGGGTCCTCGATGACCTCGACGATGTTGCGGTCGTCGTCCGGGCCGACGGAGTCGTCGAGCGAGGTCGCCTGCTGCGAGTACATCATCAGCTCCCGGATGCGGTGCTCGGACAGCCGCAGGTTCCTGCTGAGTTCCGTCAGGTTGGGTTCGCGGCCGAGTTTCTGGGACAGCCGCTGGTTCGCGCGCAGGTAGCGGTTCAGCTGTTCCGTCATGTGGATCGGCAGCCGGACCGCGCGGCCGTGCTTCGCGATCGCGCGCGTGATCCCCTGCCGGATCCACCAGGTCGCATACGTGCTGAACCGGAAGCCCTTCTTGTAGCTGTACAGCTCCGCGCCGCGGATCAGCCCGACATTGCCTTCCTCGATCAGGTCCATGAACGAGAGGCCGCGATTGAGGTAGTGCTTCGCGATCGAGACGACGAGGCGGAGGTTGGACTGGACGAGGGCCTGCTTGGCGGCGAGTTCGCCTTTCTCGATCTTCTTCGCGAGTTCCGTCTCCTGCAGGGCGGTGAGCAGCTTGAACCGGCTGATCTCCTTGAGGTAGATCTGGAGGATGTCCGTCGCGGGCGCCGAGGAAGCCTCGGCGGGCGCCGCCTCGTGTTCCTCGCCTGCCAGCGGCGTTGCCGCGACCTCGGTCTCCTCGCGTGTCTCCGGCTCCACGGGTGGGGCTTCCACTGGGGCCTCCTTGGGAGCCCCGATCGTGAGGCGGGGCTTGCGCAGCCGCTTCTTGGCCGATCCGAATCGTTTGCGCGGACGGGGCATCAGAACACGGGCCCAAGCCGTCCGTAGACGGTCGGGCGGGTCTGCCAGCGGTCGATCCGGCGGGCGACCTCGATGGAGAACATTACGGGCTGGGATTGTATCACGAACGCGATGAGGTTGAGGCCTCCCCCGACGGAGGCGGCCCTGAACTCCTCGGCTCGCAGCCCGCGGGACGCGTCGAAGGCGGCTCCCGTGTCGATGAACCCGACTGCCTGGATGTCCGTCAGGAGCATGGGAAGCAGGGGGATGTCCCAGTTCAGGTGGTTGAAGAGGTTCACGCGGAGCTCGTGGTTGCCCAGGAACGCGGTGTTGCCGTGCTCCGCAGCGTAGGGGATGCCGCGCAGGAGATAGTGTCCGCCGATGTACGCGTATCGCCGGTCGTGTCCCTGCGACAGGAGGCCGAGCCACCGTACCGCGAAGGATACGTTCCGGAAGAGCCCGACATACCACTGCGTCTGCGCCTGGTACTCCGTGAACCGGAGCGCAACGCTGCCGGCAGGGACGG
>Ga0315281_10006610_pt1 | contig 16461 bp, 15 predicted proteins | sample YL17G07_0_MG_FD_204540 | JGI IMG/M metagenome (GOLD analysis project Ga0315281, IMG submission 204540) | Sediment microbial communities from Yellowstone Lake, YNP, Wyoming, USA - YL17G07_0 | ecosystem: Environmental > Aquatic > Freshwater > Lake > Sediment | place: USA: Wyoming | collected... | reverse complement strand
TTGCGCGCTTAGGTGCGGGACTATATATCTCAACTTCTCATGATAATATCCAGCGTCTCTTTTAATGTCGAGACGGGAATAATCTCTATGCCGTCTTTCTTGCCATTAAGATTTCTGGAGTTATTTTTCGGCAACAGGCAGTGTTTAAAACCTAAGCGCTCGGCCTCATTGATTCGCAATGCTGCCTGCGTAACACTCCTGATTTCGCCGGCCAACCCCACCTCCCCCAGCACCACCGTCTCAGGCGTGGTGAGCTTTTCGCTGAAAGCAGATGCGATCGCAACCGCGACCGCCAAATCCGCTGCCGGGTCCTCAACCTTCATGCCGCCGGCAACATTGACAAATACATCTTCCGCCTCCAGGTGCAGGCCTATCCGCTTTTCCAAAACGGCAATCAACAGGCTTAAACGGCTGTAATCAAAACCCTGGGTGCGCCGGCAGGCATATCCGAAACTTGACTTGCTGACCAGGGCCTGGATTTCAACCAGGAGAGGCCTGGAGCCCTCTAATGCCGAAGTGACGATTGAGCCGGAAACGTCTTCTGGCCTTTCGGACAAAAATATCTGGGACGGGTTCTTTACCTCTTCCAACCCGCTCGACCCCATTTCAAAAACGCCTATCTCATTGGTCGAGCCGAACCTGTTCTTTACGGCCCGCAGTATCCGGTAAATGGAAAACCTGTCTCCCTCGAAATAAAGTACCGTATCAACGATGTGTTCAAGGACCCGCGGCCCGGCTAAAGCGCCCTCTTTGGTTACATGGCCGATGAGAAAAAACGCGGTCTCCGTGGTCTTGGCCAGTTGCGTAAGCATGCCGGCACATTCCCTGACCTGGCTTACGCTCCCCGGCGAAGAACTTAAGCTCGGATCAAAGAGCACTTGTATCGAATCGATAATCACCACCCTGGGCTTGATTTTCCGGACGTGCTCGATAATCAGCGATAAGTCAATCTGATTGACAATATAAAGATTCCCCTCGTCGGCTTTCCCCAGGCGCTTGGCCCGAAGCTTCGTCTGGGCGATGGATTCTTCGCCGCTGACGTATAACACCGTATGCCCCTGCTTGGTCAGCTGATTGGAGACCTGCAATGATATGGTAGATTTGCCGACGCCGGGATCGCCGCCGATTAAAACCACCGAGCCGGCAACTATACCGCCGCCCAGCACCCTGTCTAACTCCGAGATTTCGGTCTTAATACGGCTGGTTTCTTTGACCTGGACATCTTTTAATAATACCGGTTCCTGGTTATAGAGGGCGACCCTTTCCTTCGTCTTTATCGAAACGGGGGTATAATCCTCCTCCGCGAAAGAATTCCAGGTGTTGCATTCGGGGCATTTCCCCAGCCACTTGGGGCTCTGATAGCCGCAGTTCTGACAATTAAATACGGTTTTTGCGCTTTTGGTCTTCATTGTCATTTCTTCTTTTCTTCTTTGGATCTAAAAAAAAGTTTCCAGGGGTGTGCGCGGATGTCGCTGATCAACCCCTCAAATCCCTGGCTGATGCTAGTAACCGAAGCATTGATGTTCGTAATTGAAGCCTGTAGTTCCTTGGTTATCCCGAGTAAATCATTGTACAGCGCGTCATCATAGAGGAGTTTGCCGACTGTGCCTTCTTTATTCGTGATTCCGGCAACGAGGGTATCGATCCCGTCGACGGTACTCTTCAGCATGCTCATCATCTCTTGCGAAGCCATAGGATCGTGGCCGACCAAGGTCTGGTTTGCCTTGACCAGATGCGCGTAATCTTTTCCGGGCATAATCTCGATATACTTTTCGCCCAACAGCCCCAGGGTATTGATCCAGACCGACGAATCAACGGGTATCTTTATGTCGGACCTCACCCACCCGGCCATGCGCACGCTGACTTTTCCCTCGCGGGTATCGGAGGTAAGGCTCAGGCCTTTTACTTCTCCAATGTCAAAGCCGGCAAACCTGATAGGGGCACCTACCCTGACACCGTTGGCAAAATGAAAGAGAAAGTTAACATCGTGGCTCCTCATCCTCGCTTTAAAATTTCCGATTGAAACAACGAATATCATCAGGATAATGAAACCCATAAAAACAAATATGCCAACTTTTAATTCAAGCCGCGATTTGCCGAATATCATGTATGCCTCCTGCTTAACGAAGCACACCCGCGCAAATTGCGCTACGTAGCGCATGCCGGCGCAATTCCGATAAGCGCCGGGCGCTAGCATAAGCGCGGGGTGGTTTTATTTTAAACATCCCATGGTTTCGGTTATGGGACCCTGCGCTAACCCGTTGATAAACTGGTGCACGACGGGATGGTTGGTATTCTGAATTTCTTCGGGCCTTCCCTCGGTGATAATTTTGCCCTGGTAAAGCATGGCAATCTTATCCGCTATTTTGTAGGCGCTCTTCATGTCGTGGGTAACGACGACCGAGGTCACCTTCAATTGGTCGTGAAGACTGCGGATAAGCTCATTGATTGAGTCGGCGGTAATAGGGTCGACCCCTGTCGTAGGCTCGTCATACAATATGATTTCCGGCCTGGTGCATATTGCGCGGGCAAGAGCCACGCGTTTCCTCATCCCGCCGGAAAGCTCCGACGGCATCAAATTTTCGATACCGGATAAACCCACCATGCACAATGATTCCTCGACCTTCTCCAATAATTCTTTACGGTCGATGCGGTCATGTTCGATAAAACCGAACCCTACGTTTTCACCGACGGTCATGGAATCAAAGAGCGCTCCCCCCTGAAACACAAGGCCTATCTTAAGGCGTATCATATCGAACTCTTCATCATTAAGCGAGGTGATTTCTTTGTCCTCGATAAAAATCTGGCCGCTCTCCGGCCGCAATACCCCTACGATGTGTTTAAGCAAAACGCTCTTACCGCAGCCGGAACGGCCGATAATCACGCAGGTCTGGCCGGTCTCGATGGTCAGGCTGACGCTATCGAGTACCTTGCGTTCGTTAAATGACTTATTGAGATTTACTATCTTGATCATGAACTTAAGTCTGCCTATCGATTTAGCCGTGCCTCTGGCGTTTACGGCTAAATCGCCCTGAGCTCTGCAAAGGGGGTCGTATTGGCTGATACCGAGCATAGCTCGGTATTAAATTGCACCAATGCGCCAGGGGCTGGTGCAATTTAAGGAAATATAAAATAGAATAGCGCCGTGAAGAAGCAATCGGCGGCAATAATCAGGATAAACGACGAAACTACCGACCGGGTCGTCGCCCTTCCCACGCCCTCTGCCCCGCCTTCCACGTTAAATCCTTCGTAACAACTGACGAGGGCGATGAGCATCCCGAAAAATATGGTCTTGCTTAAGCCCGTAAAAAGATCCTTGAACCGCAGGGCGTCAAAGGCGATATTCATGTACATGCGCGAAGAGATACCCAGTTTATACACGCAGATTACCCACCCGCCTAAAATACCGACGATATCGGCATACAGCGTCAATATGGGAAGCATAAGGCTGAGGGCTAAAAAACGCGGCACGACCAGATATTTAACCGGATTCGTTGCCATGGCCTGGAGGGCGTCTATCTGTTCGGTTACCTGCATCGAGCCTATCTCGGCGGTAATTGCGGCGCCCACCCTGCCGGCTACCACCAGAGAAGTGATTACCGGGCCGAGTTCCCTGACTAAGGAAAGCGCGACAATCGAGGCGATGTACAGTTCTGAGCCGAACCGCTGCATAAGATAGGCGGTTTGAAAGGCAAAAATCATACCGATGAAAAAGCCGATCAATGAGACGATAGGCAGACTCTCGATGCCCGCTTTCTTAGCCTGTTCAAAGATACGCCGGCTCTTATACGGCGGCATAAACATCCAATAGAAGGTCTGGCCCATTAAATTCGACAGCCCCCCTACAAAGCTTAAGAATTCAATTACATTCTTACCTAACGTCATAAAGAATCTTTGAATGGGCATCATGATTCAAAAAATAGTTCGTTATTCTTGCACGTAACCTTAACGAAAGAGCCGTCCTTAAACCGCTTGGAAATAATTTCCGAGGCCAGCGGATCTTCGAGGAATCTTTGAATGGTCCTCTTTAAAGGCCTGGCTCCGAATACGGGGTCAAAGCCTTTCTCGATGAGAAAATCCTTGGCTTCCGTTGAAACTTCCAAAACGATGTTCTGCTCTTTAAGCCGTTCCTGCACATACCCTATCTCGATGCCAATGATACGCTGGAAGTCTTCTTTGAGCAGCGGCCTGAAGACGATGATATCGTCGATGCGGTTTAAAAACTCCGGCTTAAAGGTGCGTTTAACCTCTTCCATAAGTTTATCTTTCATTTCCTGATAGGAAATTTCTTCTTTCTGACTCTTAAATCCCAACGAACCGGTTTTACGGATAACTTCCGCTCCGACGTTTGAGGTCATAATGACTATGGAGTTGCGAAAATAAACCTTGCGGGCAAAGCTATCGGTAAGCCGGCCGTCTTCAAATACCTGTAAAAGGAGATTAAACACATCCGGGTGCGCCTTTTCAATCTCATCCAGCAGTATTACCGAGTAAGGCCTGCGCCTGACCTTCTCCGTCAACTGGCCGCCTTCCTCGTAACCGACGTATCCCGGCGGCGCCCCGATTAAACGGGAAACATTGAATTTTTCCATATACTCGGACATATCAAGCTGAATAAGCGCGTCTTCGTCGCCGAACATGAATTCCGCCAATGCCCGGGCAAGAAGGGTTTTACCTACGCCGGTGGGGCCTAAAAATATAAAAGAACCGATGGGCCGCTTGGGGTCTTTGATGCCGGCGCGGGAACGCCTGATGGCATGAGCGATAGTGCTGATGGCCTCTTCCTGGCCAACGACCCGTTTATGAAGTTCGTCTTCTATCTTAAGTAATTTTTCGCTTTCCTTCTCTTCGAGCCGGAATATCGGGATACCGGTCCACTGCGCGACGATCTTGGCGATACTTTCTTCGTCGACCTCCGGCCGCGTCTTATCTTTCGCCTGCGACCATTCGCGGTTTAACCGCTCCAATTCCTGACGGGCAATGCGTTCCTGGTCCCGTAAACTGGCGGCCTTTTCAAAATCCTGGCTCTTGATAAAAGATTCTTTTTCTTTCCTGAGCGACTCGACCTTTTCTTCGAGCTGCTTTATTTCCGGAGGCACCACCAGAACATTCAAACGGGCCCTTGAGCCGGCCTCATCCATGATGTCGATGGCCTTATCCGGAAGGAACCTGCCCGTTATGTAACGGTCAGACATCTTTGCCGCCGCTTCCAGGGCCTCGTCTTTGAAAACTACGCGGTGGTGCGCTTCGTATCTATCCCGCAGCCCCTTGAGTATTTCAATCGTCTGGTCAACCGAAGGCGGGTCGACCATAATCGTCTGGAACCTGCGTTCAAGCGCGGCATCCTTCTCGATGTATTTGCGATATTCATCGAGGGTGGTCGCGCCGATGCACTGCATCTCGCCCCGGGAAAGGGCGGGTTTTAAAATATTGGAGGCGTCGATGGCACCTTCCGCGGCACCCGCGCCGACCAGGGTATGGAGTTCGTCGATAAAGATGATGACGTCCTGCGAGCGTTTAATCTCTTCCATTACCGCCTTGATTCTTTCTTCGAATTGTCCGCGGTATTTTGTCCCCGCGACCATTAACGCCAGGTCTAACACAACCATACGCTTGCCCCGCAGGATCTCGGGGACGTTGCCGGCGATAATCGCCTGGGCCAGCCCTTCGACGATGGCGGTCTTGCCTACCCCCGCTTCGCCGAGGAGCACCGGGTTATTTTTGGTGCGCCGGCTTAATATCTGGATGACCCGCTCAATTTCCGGGTGACGGTCAATCACGGGGTCAAGTTTATTTTCCTTAGCCAACGCGGTTAAATCCCTGCCGAAAGCATCGAGGGCGGGCGTCTTCGTCTTTGCCTGCTGCTGCTGGCCGAAACCGGGGAGCGCGGAACCCAGAATCTCCATCACTTCATTTCTTACGCGCTCTAAATCAAGGCCGAGATTGAGCAGGACCTGCGAAGCGACCCCTTCCCCTTCGCGGATAAGCCCTAACAGGATATGCTCGGTGCCGATATAGTTATGGCCGAGGGAACGCGCTTCTTCGGCAGCCAGCTCCAGGGCCTTTTTAGCCCGGGGGGTAAACGGTATATCGCCCATAATCTGAGTAGCCGGACCCGGCTGCACCAGTTTCTCGACTTCAAGGCGGATATTTTCCAGAGAAACTCCCATCTTCTGCAAGACGGTAGCCGCGACCCCTTCCCCTTCGCGGATAAGCCCTAACAGGATATGCTCCGTCCCGATATAATCATGATTAAAACGCCTGGCTTCCTCTTTGGCCAGAATGATTACTTTTCTCGCCCTTTCGGTGAATCGATTAAACATCTCCCCTCCTTCAATGAACACACAACTTACGAACACTGCGTGTTCGTAAGTTGTAGCGTCAGTAATTTTCTAATGCATCAGCGTGTGCGAATTGACTCCTCGCCTGTACAAAAAGCGCTTTAGTGAACCCTAAGCGCTTTTTGTGCGCTTAGGCGAGGAGCTAACATTACACCTTTAACCTGCTTCTGATAATCTCCGCCCGTTTGGCGTCTCTTTCCTGCGAATTTAATTTCTTATTCTCTATTTTTTGCAGGTGCGCCGGCTGAATGATAATGAAAAGCTCATTGATAGTGCGACGGTCAATCAGTTTATTGACTATGCCTAAATCGCTACCGAGCCTCACCATCGAAAGCAGTTCAATGGTCTCCTGGCTTGAGATGATATACGCGCTCTTTAATATCCCCAAGCTCCTGTTAATCCTGTCTTCAAGCATCGCCCGATTTTGCGCGAGTATCGACTGGCGGGCGTAATTTTCCTGTTCGATGATCTGACGGATAAGGCCGTTGATGTTCTCGATTATCTCGGTTTCGCTTAATCCGAGTGAGACCTGATTGGATATCTGGAAGAAATTGCCGCTTGCCTGCGTCCCCTCGCCGTAAAGGCCGCGGGTGGTAAAACTGAGTTTCGCTATCGCAGCCAATACCTTGTTAATCTGGCGCGTCATAACCAACGCCGGCAGATGCAGCATGACCGAACCGCGCAGCCCTGTCCCGGTATTCGTCGGGCAGGCGGTCAAATACCCCCATTCGGCCAGAAACGAGAACGACAGCTCTTTCGCCAGGGAATCATCGATCCTGTTGATGGCGTTCCAGGCCTCATACAGGTTAAAGCCCGACTGCATCACCTGAATTCTTAAGTGGTCCTCTTCGTTCACCATGATGGAAAGTATCTCTTCATCGTCGATGATCACGGCCTTGTTGTTGGTCTTCTGGGTATGTTCATGCGACATCAGGTGCCGCTCCACCAGAAACTGCCTGTCGACGCTGTCCATGTCCGCCAAGGTAAAAGCCGTCGTATTTTTCAAATAATCTATCTTTGCAACCGCTGCCGCGACTGCCTGAATGATTTCTTCGCCCTGCTTTTTATTGGCCCAGTGCGGAAAAGGAAATTTATCGAGGTTACGGGCGAGGCGGATACGGCTGGAGATGACGATGTCCGAATGGGGGCCGGTGCCTTTCAACCACTCGCTCGTATGATGCAATAAATCATCAAGCTTCATTTTCGCCTGCCTTTTCTGCGTTATCCTGCTGCGACTGTTGTTTCTTTTCCAGTTCTTTTATCTGGTCGCGCAAACGCGCCGCCTCCTCGAATGCCTCCTCTTCGATTGCCTTCTGAAGTTTATTCCGCAGCTCCTGCAGGTCAATTTTTTTCTGTGTTACCGGCGCTACCTTGACCGGAGATTTCCCGAAATGCTGGCTGGAGCCGTGAATCCTCTTTAAGAGCGCCCCGAGGTGCCTTTTGAACGTAACATAGCATTCGCCGCACCCGAGCCTGCCTATCTTTTTAAAATCCGCGTAGGTGAGTTTGCAGCTGGGGCATTTGAGCCGCGCGCCCTCTTTATCCATATCCTCCGGTTTTTCAAACTCAGCCAGACCCGCTAAAAGGTCGCTTAGCCCGAACTGCTGTTCCATCTGAATGCTTTTCTGGCGGGCACACTCTTCGCAAAGGTGCAGTTCATTCATCTGTTCATCGACAATTTCGGTTAAGTGCACCGTTGCCGGATTTTTACCGCAGACATTGCATAACATATCAATACCTCGTGCCTTCTTTTTTGGTTATCTCCCTGAATTTCTTCGTCAGGCTCAACGTCATCTTCCCCGGCTTACCCGAGCCGATACGCCGGCCGTCGACTTTGACCACGGGGATGATCTCGGCAGCGGTGCCGGTCAGGAAACATTCATCGGAAATATACACCTCATGGCGCGTAAGCACATGCTCATGCACGGGTATTTTAGCTTTCCGGGAAATCTCCATGACTGAATCGCGCGTGATCCCGCGCAAGGTGCCCATGCACTGCGGCGGCGTATACAGATGGTTATTTTTGACGACAAAAATATTATCGCCGGTGCACTCCGCCACATACCCTAAAGCATCGAGCATGATCGCTTCATCGCAGCCGGAATTTACCGCTTCGATCTTAGCCAAAATATTATTCAGGTAATTGAGGGATTTGATCTGGGGGTTAAGCGCCTCGGGGAGATTGCGCACCGTGGGCACTGTGATAATGGATAACCCCTCTTTATAGAACCGCTCGGGATAAAGGGTAATTTTATCGGTAATGATGATCGTCGCCGCCTTACCTTTGCATTTACGCGGATCGAGCCCAAGGTCGCCCTCGCCCCTCGTTACCACGAGCCGGATGTAGGCGTCGGAAAGCTTATTCGCCTTTAAGGTCGCGATGACCGCCTTGGCAATCTGCTCCCTGGTCATCGGGATCTCAAGCATGATCGAATGGGCGGATTCATAGAGCCGGTCAATATGCTCCTTGAGCTTAAACACGAGACGGTTATACGAGCGTATCCCTTCAAACACGCCGTCACCGTAAAGAAGCCCGTGGTCAAACACCGAAATCTTCGCGTCTTCCTTTTCATATAATTTTCCGTTGATATAAATTTTCATGAGGGTTTCCTCCGCTTGATTAATGCACCAGAATTCCGTCTTTCAAATGATAGACCTCGCCGGCTAACGCAGCCAGCTCCAGGTTATGGGTTACCAACACCACGGACATCTTATTTTCGACATTTATTTTCTTAATGGCTGCCATTATTTCTCCGCCCGTCTTTGAATCGAGGTTTCCCGTCGGTTCATCGCATAAAAGTATCGCCGGTTTATTGACCAGGGCCCTGGCGATAGCGACCCGCTGCTTTTCTCCGCCGGAGAGCTGACTGGGAAAATGCGTTGTTCTCTCAGATAATCCTACCTTATCCAATAACTCCGCTGCCCGATTCTTGAACTGTGCCTGCCCGCCGACCAGGCGGGAACCGTGAACGGTGAACTGTGAACTAATCAACGCCGGCATGAGCACGTTTTCAAAAACCGTAAATTCCGATAAAAGATGGTAGAACTGAAAGACAAAACCGATCTTCCCGTTGCGTATCCTGCAAAGAGCGGCATCGTTCAATGTATAGAGATTTTGGCCCTGAAAAACAACCCCGCCTTTTTGAGGCGCATCCAGCCCTCCGAGTATATGCAAGAGGGTTGATTTACCCGCGCCCGAAGGGCCAACAACGGCTACAAACTGACCTTGCGCTATCTTTAACTCAACGCCCTTTAAAACCTGAATTTCCTTATTACCGTTCGTATACGTTTTATGGATATCCCGTGCTTCTAACATATTACTCATACCGCAGGGCCTCGACTGGCTGCAGGCCGGCGGCTTTACGAGCGGGATATACGGTTGAAACCAGGGTTATCGCCAGCGCCGCCGCAACAATCAGCCCGATATCCGACCAGGCTAAAGAAACAGGCAGCCGGTCAATGTAATAAATGTCCTGGGGCAATTTTATGAACTGGTATTTTTTAAGCAAACTGCACAGGGAAACGCCGCCGAGCGTCCCCAGAAGCGTGCCTGCCGTTCCGATCAAAAATCCCTCGCAGGTGAAAATTTTTCTTATTTGCGCCGAAGACATCCCCAGGGCCTTGAGTATCCCGATATCCTTGGTCTTCTCAACCACCATCACCACCAGCGTGCTGACGATATTAAACGATGCCACCAATACGATTAACGCGAGTATGATAAACATGGCAAGCTTTTCAAGCTTAAGTGCCGCAAAAAAATTCTGGTTCGCCTCTGTCCAGGTCTTTAAGCTGTAGTTCATCCCGAGTGTTGCGCCAAGCTGGTCTTTTACTTTATCCGCCAGATAAAGATTATCCAGTTTAACCGCTACGGCGCTCAGCCGGTCTTTGAGCCCCAGCGTCTCCTGGGCGGTTTTAATGTTGGTAAAGATAAGATTCAAATCATACTCATACATGCCGGAAGTAAAGATGCCCGCCACTTTCAAATTAAACTGTTTGCCCTGGGGAGAATAGATAGTTATCTCCTGCCCGCGCACCAGGCCCAGATACGCGGCCAATTCGCGGCCCACGATGACTGAATTATCTTTTAAATCAACGAGCCTGCCCTGAGTGAGATATTGCTGAATCTTGGTAACGCCCGGTTCGCTTTCAGGGTCAATGCCTTTCAGATTAACGCCAAAAAACCTCTCCCGCTCTTTGATCAGGACCTGGCCCTGGATAAAAGGGCTCATCCCCCGGACATGGGGATTTTCCTTCAGGGTAGCGCGTATTGTCCCGTAGTTAGCGCTGTCAATGCCGGCGTCGCCGGCAACCGTAATATGCGAATAGTTACCGACGATCTTATCCCTCAGGTCTTTGTCAAAACCGGTCATCACCGCGATAACCACGATTAACGCCATGACGCCGATAGCGATACCCAGAACGGAAATCACGCTGATCAGAGAAATAAATTTCTCTTTTCGTTTCGTAACCAGATACCGCCAGCTAATCAGCCATTCCGGTTTCATTTTACTGAGGCCTCAATAACGGGAACAAAATGACATCACGGATAGAAGCTTGGTCCGTAAATAACATTACCAGCCTGTCAATACCTATCCCCAAACCGCCGGCACAGGGCATCCCGTGCTCAAGGGCGAGAATATAATCCGCATCAAGCGCTTTTTTCTCGTCGGTGTTCAATTCCCCGATCTCTTCCTCAAAGCGCTTCTTCTGTTCAAGGGGGTCATTCAGCTCCGAGTAGGCATTGCCGACTTCCATTCCCGCGATATAGAGCTCAAACCGCTCGGAAATCAAGGGGTTATCTTTCCTGGTCTTCGCCAAAGGGCACAGGCTGGTGAAGTAATCGGTAACAAACGTGGGGCTGCCGCTTACCTCCTCTTCTAAACTTTCTTCGATAATCTTGGCGACCTGCGAACGGGTAAGACGGGCCTTGTCTTTCGCAAACCCTTTTTCCTGCAGCTTCTTTAGCATATGGGCCGGGTCTTCATCCGGAGAAATGCCGAATTTTTCTTTGACGATATCCGCAAACGAGCGCTTTTGCCACGGCGCGGCCAGGTCTACGGCCTTTCCCTGGTAAGTAATCTTCGTATCTCCGCCAACCTCCCGGGCGATATGCGCGAACATCTCTTCGCACAGACGCATCATATCCTCATAATCCGCATACGCCCAGTAGATTTCAAGCATCGTAAATTCCGGATTATGCCTGGTTGATACTCCTTCATTACGAAAACTGCGGTTTATCTCGTACACCTTATCCAGGCCCGCGACCAATAAACGTTTCAAATATAATTCGGGCGCGATCCTCAAATATAAATCCATATCGTATTCATTGTGATGCGATTTAAAAGGCCTGCCCGCCGCTCCGCCGGGAATATCGTGCAGCATCGGGGTTTCCACTTCCCGGAATCCCCTCGCGTCCAAAAAATCGCGCGCGGCTCTTACGATGCGCGAACGGGCGAGAAATACCTTTGCCACGTCTTCATTAGACACCAGGTCCAGATACCGCTGGCGATAGCGCAATTCTACGTCCTTTAATCCGTGCCATTTTTCGGGCAAGGGGCGCAGGGCTTTGGCTAACATCGCCATATCTTCTACCTTAAGCGTCAACTCTTCGGTATGAGTCTTAAAGAGTTCGCCTTTCACCGCGATTATGTCGGCAACGTCAATGTAGTCAAGAAGTTTAAATTTATCCGCGCCTAAAAAATCCACCTTAAAGTAGAGCTGGATTCTTCCCGTGGCATCCTTCAGGTCAAGAAAAAGGACTTTCCCATGCAGGCGTTTTGCCATAATCCGGCCTGCCAGGCTTATCTTTTTTCCTTCCTCGAAGGAAGCCCTCGCCGAAGCAATATCGATACGGCCGGGAAAGGGACGGTCGTATACGGAAATGCCTTTTTCCTTAAGCGACTCCAACTTGGCTATTCGCTGTTGCCTTATCTCGTTCAGTTCCATAAGATTTATAATTATATACGATAAAACCCGCGGTGTCAATTGGAGAAAAGGGGCCAGACCCCGCACCTATGGGATCAGGCCCCTTTTCTTTTTTATCCTATTATGCGAGCTACAGTTATAATTAAGGCCTATACTCAGAAAGTTGTTTGATGCGTTTAAGCATGTTGGGATGCGTGCTCAAGAGTTCCAGTAACCTGTCGGCAAATCCTAAGCGTATTGTTTTGCTCCGCAATAACGCTAATTCAGATGCGTCAATGGTGCCGCTTTTATCCAGGTCAAGCTGGCTCAACTCGCGAATCTCGTTGAAAGCCCGGGAGGGATCGTTGACAAAAAAGGCCTTTAAGCCCTCCGCTTCTTTAAGCGTCTCTTTATCCATTCGCGCGCAGCCGTAGACCAGCTTATAAAGACTGGTAGCCATGGCCGAAGGCCTGCTTCCTAAAGCTATTGAACCTCTATCCGCAAAATATTCGCGTATGCGCGAAGCATACAATACCAGCAAATTGGTGATGAAATAAAAGAGGAACGCCGCCAGCCCAATGAGCGCGGTGTTTCCGCCCCGGTCATTATCGCGCCTGCGGCCATAAAACAGGAAACTCCAAGCGATGCGGTACATAATCATAGGAATGACCGAAAGGATGGTAATGGTCAAAACGTCGCGGTTCTTTAAATGGGTCAACTCGTGCCCGAGCACCGCTTTCAATTCTTCGGCATTTAACAATTGCAGGATACCCTGGGTGACGCAAACGCGGCCGTCGCGCATGGTCCTGCCAAAGGCAAAGGCATTGGGTATGGGGATCTGGGAAATCCCGACTTTAGGCACGGGTATATTCGCCCTCATTGCCAGATCCTGGACCATGGAAAACAACTGAGGGTTTTCTTCTTTTTTTATGTAGCGGACCCGCATGGTCCATTCCACGATTTTTGGGCCAAGCAGATACTGGATTAACATCATACCAACAGAAATTAAAAGGTAGAGATAGAAATCCCCCACCCCCAGATAGGTGCCGACCATGACAATGACGGCATAGATAATCGCGAAGAGTAAGCCTAACAAAAGCCACATGCGTAATTGTAGAAATAACATTGTGACACCTCCTCAATGAGCGCTCAACTTACGAACGCCCAAGGCGTGAGTAAGTTGATGCGCGAATTGACTCCGAGCCTATTCAAAAAACGCTTTATCAAACCCCTATGCGTTTTTTGAATGCATAGGCGAGGAGCTAGACACTATTCAACGACCTCGATTTTTACGGTAAATTTAATGACTGGGGTCAGCGGATCGTCATTGGCTATGTATACATTTTGCGTAACCGGGCCAACGGCATAGCCTTTGCTATTGAACTTAACAGCCACCTCAGTGCTCATTCCGGAGACTAACGTTTTGTCTTTTATCGTCGATCCGGTGCAACCGCAGGAGGTATTGACTCCGGTAACGGTTAAGAGCCGGCCCGTTTCATTTTTGAAAATGAACTGCCGTTCTTCAGTCGAGCCCTTTTTGATCTTTCCGAAATCCCAGGTATTCGGTTCCTCTTTAGGTTTAGCCTGCTCGACGAGCTTAGCCGTATCTTCCCCGGCTTTCGGGGCCGCGGCATCCTGCGCATGACATCCCAGGACCGGAAAGAGCATGAATAAAAATACTAAACAAACGCCCGTTTTTGTCTTCATTATCCCCTCCAGATTAAAAGTGAACCAAGGCCAAAGAATAAAACCGCCATGAGTATTTTTATCGCTGCAAGGTGCTTCTTCAAGAACTGGGCAAACTGCCCGGAGGTCGTACCCAGCAGTGCCATGATGAATATGGCAAAAAGCGGAGCAATAAACATAAGGTTATAAAGCAAAAGATACCCCAGGGCCTGCAATTTGAGATGCGACGTCTTTAAGACGAAGGTAATGGTCGGTAAATAGACCTGCCCGGTACACACCGCCTCCAATAAGGATACCAAAACTCCGGTAATCAGGGCGCTCGCAACCAGGCGGAAGACCGGCCTGGATGACGCCGGCTCTTTTTCATTTCCGCTTTTACGGTAGTGCAATCCGATGATTGAGTGAATCCGGTTCTTTACCGCCGAAGGCAGTTGTAAAATGAGCCCTTCGGTTTTTTGTGTCTTTTTTAACATAAAGAAATCATAGAGCGCCAGGATCCCCAGCGCGACGCAAAAGATACCTATGCCGATATTGAATATCCTGGCCACCAGCCAAAAGTCACGCAGACGATAAAGAAACTCGAAGGCGCCCAGCCCCAATGAAAGATAAGTTAAAAATACGGCGAAGATAAAAGATACCCCGATAAAAACCAATTCTATTTTTCTATATCCCTGCAGCGCCAAAAAAGAAATAAAAAATATGATCACCGTAAAGGCGCACGGGTTTATGCCGTCGATTAACCCGGCGCTTACCACCGCCAGCGGTGCAAAACTTCTAAAACGGGCAACCAAATCAACCTCCGGCAGATTAGAGGACGTTTGCACGGGGAGTTCCAGAGTCCTGGCGATAAGGCCCAGCAAATTATCCCTGACCTTGCCCTCGCCGTTGACGAAACCGCCTTCAAAATAAAAAACCGGCAAAACATTGTTTATCGTTGCGCCGTGTTTCTTTTCCAGGCTTAATAAGAGCTTATAATTCTCGATGTCGGTAGTATCCCGGTACTCTGTCCGGATTTTGTCGCGGAACCTGCCTTCTATCTCGGGGAGCAGTTTGCCTTTTATCTCAATGCAGCGGTGGCATCCGGGAGAATAAAAAACGACGAGAGAGCGCAGAGGCGCCTCTTTTTTCTGGGCCGAGGCGCCCACCAGAGGCATTAAAAGGAACAGCGCCGCTAAGGCGCTGCTGAACGTTATCTTTGAACGCATATGTTGACGGATGCACCCGACGCTTATAAGGGGTCACCCAACGCTTAATATGAATTGCGTTGGTGTGGCCTCGTGGCCATGCGTCGGTGCCCCATAGGTATGGATGCACCTGGCGCTTATGAGGTATTGCGCCAGTGCCCCATAGGTATGGGGCCGAATTAGGGGCGTTTTTCCGAATCGTACACTATCTTCGCAATATCTTTTTTATTTTTGGCTCTTTTGAGAAGGTCGACTACAAATTTATCTTTTACCACCCGCGATATCTCGGCTAGTATCTTCAAATGGCCGCCCACTTCATCTTTCGGAGAAGCAAGGGCAAAGAATAAATATGTCTTCTCCCCGTCCAGCGCGCCAAAATCTATGCCGCTGTCTTTCCTGGCAAAAGCAAGGATAAAATCCCCCACCCCTTCAGCCCGCGCATGAGGAATGGCAACCCCGTTGCCGATACCGGTTGAGCCTAATTTTTCTCTTTCGAAAATCGCCTTGAAGAAGGCTTTCTTGTTTCTTATCCTTCTTGATTTACTGAGGAGCTCGACCAGCTCGGCAATGATTTCTTTCTTATTGCTGCTCTCAAGCTCTAAATTGATTAAATTTTCCTTCAGCAGCCTGGATAATCGCGTATCTTTGATACTGCTCATCTATTCGATGGGGATAAGGATTTTCTGGCCGGGTTTCAGCTTATTGGGATTTTTGATTTTATCCTTATTAAGCTCGTATATATATTTCCACCGGAAAGATTTACCGTACATCTTTTGCGCAATACCGGATAACGTATCGCCCTTCTCAACTGTATATTCTTTGGTGGATACTTTTACTTCGCCTTCCACGGTCTCTTGCTTTTCTTCCATATATTTATTTTCATCAATCTGTACCGCCTCAGACGTCAAGGGCGGCGGCTCTTCCCCGCCCATGTAAGGGATCATGATTTCCTCAACCTCGGCAACCATGAACTGGGCATTCCTTTCTTTCTGCATGCCTACCAGGTCGCTGATGGGCGCGACCGCATCCAGCTTGCCGCGGCTGATAATCCGGATCCTTTCCTCGGGAATACCGGCGTCAAGCATATACTTTTTTACCGCTTCTCCGCGACGCTTGCCTAATTTGTCATTGTAGGCCTCGGAACCCCGGATGTCGCAGTTGCCGGTAATCAAAATGTCGGTTTCCGGATTGCGCTTTAAGGAATTAACTGCCTCCTCTAAAATCGACGCCGCATCGTCCCGGATATCGGCTTTGTCATAATCAAAATAGATCTTTACGTTCTTGATAATCTTTTTAATCAGCAGCGACGGCCTTAATTCCTGCGGTTTCGGCGGCGGCAGCTCTTC
>Ga0315281_10006609_pt1 | contig 16462 bp, 11 predicted proteins | sample YL17G07_0_MG_FD_204540 | JGI IMG/M metagenome (GOLD analysis project Ga0315281, IMG submission 204540) | Sediment microbial communities from Yellowstone Lake, YNP, Wyoming, USA - YL17G07_0 | ecosystem: Environmental > Aquatic > Freshwater > Lake > Sediment | place: USA: Wyoming | collected... | reverse complement strand
CCTGGATGGCGCGCACCTCGATGTCGGTGGAGAAGACGGAGTCGACGAGGATGTCATCCGTGCGCGAATCCTCAATGACCAACTCGGATGACACCGCGTTTGCCAGTAGCGGCAAGCTGGCCTCGGATAGCGTTTCACGCGCGGAGAGGACTGGTCTGCCCCGCAGGTCGTAGACGGGGGCGACGAGCACCATGCCCGATGTTGCGCTGGCCACGGAGATAAGGCGCATTCTCCCCTCCGGGTGAGGCCCCACGGCTTCCGGCCTCGGCGCCTGTATCGGCCGCAGGGCGCGGACGGCGCAGGGCCGAACGGCAGTGGCTAGAACACGCAAGTATAAGCCAGAACAGGATCGTCCGCATACTGTGAGGCACACCATGAGCACGTTGTGGGGATGACGCGGCGGGCTATCGCCTGGCGGCGTCATCGGAGCGGATTTGGGCGGTTGCCGGGAGGTGACGCTGTCTCAGCCGTTCTCGACTGCCGCCTCGATCATTGGCCGCACGTGCGTGACGCCGACCTTGATCGCCCGTAACTCACGCCCGTGGCGGATGCACGTGTGCGCGTGCGCTCACTCACGTTGGGTTCGTTGTACAGGTTCCAGCGTTAGCCTACGTGTGCGGCCGGCGGCTGGGCCGCCGCCGTGTTCCGGGCTGGCCAACGGTGTCGGCGTAACTACTACTTCTTCACCTTGGTCATCCGCAGGTACGGCTTGATCTGCCGGTAGCCCTGGGGGAACAGCTTGTCCGCTTCCTCGTTCGGGATCGACGGCAGGATCACCACGTCGTCCCCGTCTTTCCAGTTCACGGGCGTCGCGACCTTGTGGGAATCGGTCAGCTGCAGCGAATCGATGACGCGCAGGATTTCGTCGAAGTTGCGCCCTGTGGCAGCCGGGTACGTGAGGATCAGCCGGACGACGCCCTTGGGGTCGACGATGAACACCGAGCGAACGGTGAACGTGGCGTCCGCCTGGGGGTGGATCATGTCGTAGAGCAGGGCCACCTTGCGGTCCGCGTCGGCCAGCAGCGGGAAGTTGAGCGCGGCGCCCTGGGTCTCGGCGATGTCGCCGGCCCACTTCTCGTGCGAATCGACCCCGTCGACGCTGAGGCCGATCACCTTCACGTTGCGCTTGTCGAACTGCGGCTTCAGGTGCGCGACCATGCCCAGCTCGGTCGTGCAGACCGGCGTGAAGTCGGCGGGGTGCGAGAACAGCACGGCCCAGCTATCGCCCTTCCACTGGCTGAAGTGGATCGGGCCCATGGTGGATTCCTGCGTGAAGTCGGGTGCGGGGTCGCCCAGCCGGAGTGTCATGTCGTGCTCTCCTTAGTACTCGAGTCCGTGACGCCGCCCTGCGTCGTGGCGGCAGGGTATCAACATAAGCCTCATTCGATATTGGGTCAATCGCTCGGGGGATTAGTGGCCAGGCGCACCGTCGGTCCGTCGTGAGCGCCCGATGTCAGCGGTCCTTGCGTCGCGCGAACCAGCCGCCGGCGCCCAGGGCCGCCATCGTTACCAGCACCGCCGCGACGAACACGCCGGCCGGGCCGCCGCCACCGATGGAGTCCCGGGTCGAGGGGAGCGTCGCCGCGGCGGGCGATTCGGCGACGCCGCCCACCGACGCGGGCGTCAGCGGGTGCGCAGAGAAGAAGGCCCATATGAGATCCGTCGCGCTGATCTGATGCGTCGTGTAGCCCAGGGACGGGACATTGAACGACCCCGGCCAGGTGTGCCCGCCCCCGTCCACCGCATAGAGTTCCACCGTTGCGCCGCGGGCACAGGAGTCGTAGCGGATCAGGCGGACCTCCGTGTCCACCTGCGACTCCTGGCGACTGCCCGTACAACGGTTGTGCGCCGACCAGTCAGCGATGACGTCCTCCGCCGGCGTGTTGTTGTCGATGGGCAGCCGAAAGTTCGTCGTGCCGGAGACGCCGCCCAGGCCGCCGTTGAACGGCACGATCGTATCTGCCGTGCCGTGAAACGCTGAGAGCGGCACCGCCGTGGTGCCGGGACACACCTCTGTCGTGACGTTGAGGAAGTCCGGCGGGTAGTACGCTCCGGCCACCGGCGCGATCGCGGCGATGCGGTTCGGCAGGCTACAGGCGAGGCGGACCGACAGCATGGCGCCGTTTGAGATCCCGGTCGAGAACACGCGGCTCGTATCGATGCACAGCTGGAGTTCGAGCGCATCGAGCAACGTGTTGATGAACAGCACGTCGTTCGGCTCGGGGCTGCCGAACATCCAGGCGTTGAAGTGCGTGTACGGAAGGGCGGCCGTGATCACGCCTTCCGGATACACAACGATGAAGCCCTCGACGTCGGCCTTGCTCGAGAAGCCGCTGTACCCTTCCTGCGCGATCGCACTGGACGTGGCGCCGTGGATGTTGAGCACCAGCGGCAGCGCGTTCGATCCCGTGTATGAGGGCGGCACGTGCAAGCGATAGCCGCGCTGGCCGTCGCCCGTGGCGATCGTCTCCACCGAGGTGCCGGACTCGTGGGGGCTCGACGGGCTACAACCGGGAGAGTCAATGGGCTGCACGTGCGGCGCGCCGCCGCCGCAGGTCCACTGGGCGGAGCAGTCGCTGGGAATGCCTGCCGCGAAGGCCGGCGGCGAGCCGGTAACGGTCACCAGGACGGTCGCACATAGGATAGAAGCCACGACGATCCTGCGCATGGAAGTTACTGCTGTCCTGGTGGGGGCGCCGCCGCCCGCACCCGGGCGGCTACGCTCACTAGAATACGAGATCCATGCGCGATCAACCCGCGAGGAGTCGATCCGGCAGCGGCGCCTCTGCCCTGGATTATTGCCGGAGTGGCAGCCGGGCTGAGCGCTATGCGCGATCCTTCTCCCGCGTACCCGATTGACCTCCCACGCGCGTTCAAGCATTATCTGTGAACATCTCTGCGTGTGAGGGCACCGCCATGCCGAGCGAACGCGTCCAGCGACAGGTTGATGGTCTCCTCGACGAGGCTGAGGCGGCTGTGCGCGCGCTCGACTGGACGACCGTCCGCAACCGGGTCGAAGCCGTGCTGGCGCTGGACCCGGAGAACGGCGACGCTCGGACGCTCCTCGCCGCGGCGGACCGGGCGGGAGCGGGTGCGCCCTCGACCGCGCTGTCGCAGCCGGCGGCAGTCCCGGAAGCCCGGCCCGCGCAACCGCTGCCCACATCGTTCGCTTCCGGCCGCTACCACGTGCGCAGCTTCTTGGGTGAAGGCGCCAAGAAGCGCGTCTACCTCGCGCACGACAGCAAGCTGGACCGCGACGTCGCCTTCGCGCTGATCAAGACCGAAGGGCTCGACGCCGACGGCATCGTCCGCGTACGGCGCGAGGCGCAGGCGATGGGCCGCCTCGGTGACCACGCTCACATCGTCACGATCTTCGACACCGGCGACGAGGCCGGCGCGCCGTACATCGTCTCGCAGTACCGCGGCGGCGGCTCAGTCGAGGATGTGCTGGTGAAAGCGGAGCAGCATCGCGTCGCCCCCGAGCGGGCGATGAAGATCGGCGAGCAGATCTGCCTCGCCCTGCAGCATGCCCACGGACGCGGCATCATCCACCGAGACCTCAAGCCCGGCAACGTCTGGCTCGATGCCGACGGCAACGCCGCACTCGGCGACTTCGGCCTGGCGATCGCGATCGACCGCTCGCGCATGACCATGCAGGGGATGATGGTGGGCACCGTCGCCTACATGCCGCCGGAGCAGGCGCTCGGCCGCACGCCGGACGCCCGCAGCGACCTCTACGCGCTCGGCGCCATGCTGTACGAGATGGTGGCCGGCCGGCCGCCGTTCCTCGGCGACGACGCCGTCGGCGTCATCAGCCAGCACATCAACACGCCGCCCGTCGACCCCTCATGGCACAGCCCCGAGTGTCCGAAGCCGCTGGAGGCGCTGATCCTGCGCCTGCTGGCGAAGTCGCCGGACGAGCGGCCCGCCTCGGCGCAGGACGTGGCGGCGGAGTTGCGGCGCATCCTCGACCGCTCCACGGTCGATACCGTGCACCCCCAGAAGCCGGACGCCGTGACGGATCTTCGCGGCCTCAACTGGGGCTTCTTCGTCGGCCGCCGGGAGGAGATGGATGGCCTCAAGGACGCCCTAGAGAACGCGCTCTCCGGGAAGGGCTCGCTGGCAATGCTCGTCGGCGAGCCGGGCATCGGCAAGACGCGGCTGGCGGAGGAGTTCGGGGTGTACTCGGGGCTGCGCGGTGCCCAGGTGCTCACGGGCCACTGCTACGAGGGCGAATCGTCGCTGCCGTATCGCCCCTTCGTCGAGGCGTTCCGCCAGTACACGCGCTCCCGCCCCGATGCGGAGCTGCGGACGCAGCTCGGACCCGGCGCGCCGGAGATCGCCACGCTCGTGTCGGAGATCAGGCAACGCTTCCCGGACATCGAAGAGGCGCCGAAGCTCGATCCCGAGGCCGAGCGGCTGCGGCTGTTCGAGAGCGTCACGGAGTTCCTGCACAATGCCTCGACCGCCCAGCCCCTGGTGCTGCACCTCGATGACCTGCACTGGGCGGACAAGCCGTCGCTGCTCCTGCTGCAGCACCTCGCGCAGCGCACCGCGCGCGACCGGCTGCTGATCCTCGGCGCCTACCGCGATGTCGAGCTGGACCGCACCCATCCGCTGTCGGAGGTGCTGGGCGCACTGCGGCGGCTCCCGAACTATCGCCGCGTGCTGCTGCGCGGGCTGCCGCAGGAGTCGGTGACAGACCTGCTGGCGATCATCGACCCGAGCGAGGAGGGCGAGGCCGGACGCCAACTGCTGGCGGCGGCGCTCTACCGGGAGACCGAGGGCAACCCGTTCTTCATCCGCGAGGTGATCGCGCACCTCACCGAGACGGGCAAGCTCGTACACGAGGGCGGCCGCTGGGTCGGCCGCGTGGCGAGCGTCAGCGAGCTGGGTATTCCGGAGGGCGTGCGCGAGGTGATCGGCCGCCGCCTCTCTCGCCTCTCCGACGGCTGCAACCGCATGCTGACGCCGACCAGCACGATGACCGGCGGCTTCTCGTGGGAGGCGCTGAAGGCGATCAACGCCGACATCCCCGAAGCCCAGCTCCTCGACCTGCTCGAGGAGGCATTGGCCGCGCAGCTGATCGTCGAGCGCAAGGGCGAGGGCGGTACGTACGACTTCACCCACGCGCTGATCCGCCAGACGCTGTACGGCGAGCTCAGCACGCCGCGCCGCGTCATGTTGCACCGCCAGATCGGCGAGGCGCTCGAGCGGCTGTACGCGAACAACCTCGACGCGCACCTGCCGGAACTGGCGCATCACTTCTACCAGGCCGCACCCGGCGGCGACGTGCAGAAGGCGATCGCCTACGCGCGGCGCGCCGGCGATCGGGCTCTGGAACTATTCGCCTACGAAGAGGCGGCGAGCCAGTACGAACTGGCGATCCAGGCGCTTGAGCTTCAGGGCCAGCCTGACACCCAGCAGCAGTTCGAGCTGTTCCTCTCGCTTTCGGCCGCGCATGCGCGAGCGACCATGCCGGAACAAGCGCTCGCCGCCGCCGAGCGCGCCGTAAAGCTGGCGGACGCCCTCGCTGGCTCCGAGCCGCTGGCGCGGGCGGCGCTGGTGTACGCCGATGCGGCGCGGCGCGGCTCGCTGGCCTTCAGCGGCGCAGGCTCGCCCGTGCTCGAACGAGCGCTCGCCGCCGCCGGCCCGGAAGCAACACCGTTGCGCGTGCGACTACTGGCCCAGCTCAGTCTTAGCCTAGACCGAGGCGTCAACCTCGCGGCAACGCGAGACCGGCGCCTCACGTTGGCAGAAGAAGCGCGGCGGCTCGCCGGCGAGCTCGATGATCCGCGTGCCTCGAATCTCGCGTTACGCGCGCTCGTCGGGGCGTTGCAGGGGCCGGATTGGCTCGATCGGCGCGCGCCTGTCGTCAGCGAATGGCAGGCGGCAGCCGAGGCCACGGGCGATCGCGCGGAGATTCTCTGGGCCCGCCTCGCGCGGCTCAACGACCACGTGAGCCGCGGCGACATGGACGCCATGCGCGCGGATGTGCCGATCGTCACAGCGCTCGCCGACGCCATGCGAGAGCCCGCATACACCGGCTGGCGGCCGCTCTTTGACGGCATGCTCGCCCTCCGCGATGGCCGCCTCGCCGACGCCGAACACTGCATCACCGAGTCCGGACCGATCGCGCAGCGCTCGCAGCACCCGGGGTACATTGGCGGCGTGCTTGCGCAGGTCTACAACCTCTACTGGTCCCAGGGCCGAATCGGCGACTTGGAGCAGGCCCTCCTTCAGCGCGTCGCACCGGACGGCGCCGGAGACCTGCTGAGCGTGGCGGCGCTCGCGAACCTCTACGTTGAACTCGGGCGCCTCGATAAGGCACGCGAGTACTTCGAGCGGCTCGCCACGAACGACTTCCAAGACATCCCGCGCGACTTCAACTGGGTGGTCACGCTCTCGCTGGCGGCGCTGCTGGCCGGCGTGCTCGCCGACGCGAAGCGCGCAGCGCTCGTCTATCGCATGCTCGAGCCCTACGCCGGCCAGGAAGTCGCGATGGGCAACGCCATCATCTCCAACGGCTCCGCGTCGCTCTCGCTCGGGCGGCTGGCCGCGGTGATGGGGCGCTGGGAGGACGCAGAGCGCCACTTCGATGACGCGCTGAGCTACAACGAACGCACCGGCGCGCGCCCGTGGCTGGCCATCGCGCAGTTGAGCTACGCCGAGGCCCTCCACGAACGCAACGGCGACGGCGACGCCGGGCGGGCACGCAAGCTCGTCGGCTCCTGCGTACGCTCCTTTGAGGAGATGGGCATGAAACGCTATCTCGAACGCGCACTCGCACTCAAGCTGGAACTGCAGGGTGCGACGGCGAGCGGGATCTTTACCTCGATCGACAGCGTCGCGCGGGCGGTCGAGAGCGAGCGGCCGGAGATCAGCATCCATCCCGCGCCCGACGGCACCGTCACGATCATGTTCAGCGATATCGAGGACTCGACGGTGCTCACGGAGCGCCTCGGCGACCAGGGGTGGCAGGAGCTACTGCGCAAGCACAATGCCCTCATCCGCGCACAACTGCAGGCGCACGAGGGCTACGAAGTGAAGACGATGGGCGACGGCTTCATGGTCGCCTTCCAGTCCGCGAAGAAGGGGCTCGATTGCGCCGTCGCGATCCAGCGCGCGTTCGACCACCACAACGCAGCGGACGGTGAGCACGTCAAAGTCCGCATCGGGTTGCACGCGGGCGAGATGATCAAGGACGGCGACGACTTCTACGGCAGGAACGTCATCGTCGCATCGCGCGTCGCGGGCAAGGCCGTGGGCGGCGAGATCCTCGTGTCGTCGCTGCTGCGCCAGCTCGTCGAGAGCAGCGTCGGCGCCGGAACGTTCGGCGATCCGCGCGAGGTGGAGCTGAAGGGGCTGAGCGGCACGCACACGGTGTACGCGGTGGCGTCGGCGTCGTAGGCGTGTAGGGAAGGCGCGCGGCGTTATCGCTATCTTCCTGGGTCCGATGTGCAGTAGTGTTCAGCCACGAAACATTCACCGCCTGGTTCTCGGAGGGACGACAAATGGAGCCTTGGATTGTTGGTAGCAACCCCAGCGAGCGTTACCCGCTGTGGACGCGCGCCAACGTCGGCGAGGTCTTCCCCGACCCGGTCGCGCCGCTGACGTTCAGCCTGATGATGCGCGACCTGGTCGAGCCGGGCTGGCGCGACGCGCTGGTGAATATCGGCGCCTTCACGCCGGACGAGTTCGCGCCGGACGAGATGGAGCCGCTGGGCGTCTTCGGCGGCTACTGCTACCTGAACGCCGCCATCACGCGCATCCTCGGCGAGCGCGCGCCGGGCATGTCCGCACAGATGATGGACGACCTGTTCTTCGGCGCCCAGCCGGGGATCCTGCCCTACGTCGAGATGCCGGGAGACCACAACGAAGAGCGCTCCGCCGCCGTCGCGGCGACCTTCAACTGGGTGATGACCGCGAGCCACATCGATGCGCCGGCCGCCGGAGCCAAACTGGCCGACCGGTTGCGAGCGGAGCGGCCGAATCTCGATGCGATGTCGAACGCCGAATTGTGGGAGTACGCGCGCAACCTGTACCTCAGCCACTTCCGCAAGTTCTTTATGGAGCACATCTACATCAGCTTCCTCAGCCCGCTGCCGGTCGGCGCGCTGACGCAGATCTGCGCCGCCGTCGGCAGACCGGACGACGCGATGCGCGCGCTCTCCGGCGTGGGGGACGTCGAGTCGGCCGCGCCCTCGCTCGCGATGTGGGAACTCGGCCGCTCCGTCGCAGCGGATCCCGCCCTGACGGCCGCCTTCGACGCCGGTGTGAGAGGTCTGGTCGATCGACTCCGGAGCGACGGGGCGAGCGGCGCAGCCTTCCTGGCACGTTTCGGCGAGTTCCTGCGGAAGTTCGGGTCGCGCGGACCCAACGAATGGGAGATGCGGAACCACACCTGGGAGACCAGGCCGGAGTTGGCCCTGGCGGCGATCGACCGGATGCGCCTGGCCGGCCCCGAGCAGGCGCCCGGTCGCCGCAACCAGCAGATGGCGGCCGATCGCGAGCGGGTTGTCGCCGAGATCTACGCCATGCTTGCTGATGACGCCGAGACCCAGGGCATGTTCCGGGCTGCCGCCGGCGCCGCCGTCCTCTTCCAGGCCGCCCGCGAACGGACCAAGACCAACGCCGTGAAGCTCATCCAGGAAGCGCGGATGGCGATGCACACGATCGGGCGGCGGCTGGTCGCGGAGGGCAAAGCGGACGATGTCAGCGACTTCGGCCTCGTCATGGTGCCCGAGATGGAACGGTGGCTCGCGGACCCGGCGCCGCTGCGGGACGAGATCCGCCGCCGCCGCGAACTCTTCGCGGCGTACGCTTCGCTGCAGGAGCCGTTCGTCTTCGCGGGGACGCAGCCCGACGCATCGACCTGGGCGCGCCGCGGTGCAGCGTCCGTCGCCCCTGTCGCGGTTGGCGACGTGCTTGCGGGCTTCCCCGGTTGTCCGGGCGAGGTCACCGGCGTCGCGCGCATCGTCCTCGATCCGCTGGACCCGACCGCGCTCGACGCGGGCGACATCCTGGTCGCGCCGCTGACGGATCCGTCGTGGACGCCGCTGTTCGTCTCGGCGGGCGGCGTCATTGTCGATGTCGGAGCTGCGCAGAGCCACGCGATGATCGTGAGCCGCGAGCTGGGGATCCCGTGCGTGCCCTCAGTCACCGACGCGACGCGGCGCATCCCGCATGGCGCGACCGTGCACGTCAACGGCGACGCGGGCACGGTGACCATCCTTGCCCTGCCCTGAGTGATGGTGACGCCAGCCGACGGCCGCATTCCAGACGTCCTGGCATTCGACGAGCCGCTCGACTCGTCGATCAACGCTGCGGCGCTGCTCGGTGGGAAAGGCGCCGGACTGGCCGACATGACGCGCCTCGGCCTGCCGGTGCCGCCCGGCTTCGTCATCACGACCGAGGCGTGCCGGCGCTACCTGGCCTCCGGCTGGCCCGACGGCCTTGAGGGGCGGATCGCCGAACATCTCGCGCGGCTCGCTGCCCAGACCGGGCGGCGCTTCGGCGACGCGGCTAATCCACTGCTGGTCTCCGTCCGCTCGGGCGCACCGGTGTCGATGCCGGGGATGATGGACACCATCCTCAATGTCGGCATGACGCCGGCGATCCGGATGCGCCTCGCCGCCGAGTCGGGCAGCCCGCTCTTCGCCGCCGACACGTGGCTGCGTTTCTGCCGCACCTACGCGGAAGTGGTGCTCGCGCTTCCGAAGGCTGACGTCGAGGCGGCGGCGGCGTGCGACGCTGCACCCGCAGACAAACTCGCCGCGGCGGAGCGCATCGGCCGCGTTGCTGCGAAGGATGACGGCGCCGGCATTCCTGCCGAGCCGTTGGACCAGCTCCGCGGCGCCGTCGAGGCGGTGTTCCGCTCATGGAACTCACCGCGCGCCCGCGTGTTCCGGTCGCGGGAGGGAATCGACGAGGGGCTCGGCACGGCGGTCACGGTGCAGGCGATGGTCTTCGGCAACCTGGACGACCGCTCCGGCACGGGCGTCGCCTTCACGCGCGACCCGGCGACGGGCGATGCGGTCGCGTTCGGCGACTACCTGCCGCGGGCACAGGGCGAAGATGTCGTGGCCGGCACGCACGCCGTCTCGGGCCTGGAGGCGCTGCGCCTCCAACTGCCGGACGTCCACGCTGAGCTCGTGCGCACGCTCCGCCAGCTCGAACTCCACCTTCGCGATCTGTGCGATGTCGAGTTCACGGTGAGCGCTGGCAAGCTCTATCTGCTCCAGGCGCGGGTGGGCCGTCGCAGCCCGCTCGCGGCGGTCCGGATCGCCGTCGCGATGGCGCAGGAGCCGGAGTTCCCGCTGACGAAGGCGGAGGCCGTCGCCCGCGTGGGCTCCGAACTTCTGCAGCAGGTGGCGTCGGCTGCCAGCGTCGACGCGGACGCCGCGCCCATCACGAGGGGTCGCGCGACCTGTCCCGGCATCGGCGTGGGCGTGCTTTGCTGTGACCCCGGCGAGGCCGCGGAGTTGAGCCGCTCAGGCCACGCCGTCGTCCTCGCCCGCGAGGACACGTCGCCTGAGGACATTCACGGCATGGTCGGGGCGGCCGGGATCGTGACGACCAAGGGCGGCGTCGCAAGCCACGCCGCCGTCGTCGCGCGGGGCTGGGCGATCCCCGCGATCACGGGCCTCAAGGCCACGCTGGTGGACGGCGGCCTTGCGGTGGGCGACCAGCTCATCCCGGCGGGGGCGCTCGTGACGGTCGATGGCGGCAGCGGCGCGCTCTACCTCGGCGACCGCCGCGTCGCCGGCGCCGCCGATGTCGAGGAGGTGCGCACGATTCGCGGCTGGGCCGCCGAGTTGGGTGTCGAGCCCGGCACACTGGCCGCCGGGACCGCCGAGCCGGCCAGCCGGAGTGTCGCCCTGCTCGAACTCGTGCGGACGGTGCAACTCAAGGGCCTGTGCACCGCGGGTCGCGCGGCTGCCGCGCTTGGCGCCGGGGAGCCCGCGCTCGCGAGGCTCATGGAGGCGAACGCCTCGTTGTTCCGGACGACGCCGCGCGGCTATGCCCTGACGCCGGAAGGCCGCGACTGGCTCACGGAGCGGCTCGACGAAGAGCGCGCGCGATGCGACGCCGCGACGGCGCACCACCACTACGGCCGGTTCCTCCTGCTCAACGACCGATTCAAGGCGCTGGTGACCGGCTGGCAGATGTCAGCAGAAAAAGCGCCGGGGGGGCCCGCCTGGACGACGATGCTGGCCGCTGTAGAGGACGTGCACGGCGACCTCGCCCCGCTGGTGGTCGATGTGAGCGCCCTCGTCCCGCGCCTCGGAGACTACGCACGCCGGTTCGACGCCGCCCTCGCCGAGATCCGGGCAGGCGACGCCTCGATGCTCGCCTCTCCCCTCAAAGGCAGCTACCACACCGTCTGGTTCGAATATCACGAAGAACTGATCTCACTCACGGGCCGCAACCGCGCAGACGAGTCCGACTAGCAGCCGCGAGCGTCAGCGAGCGATGGAGGCCTGGCGATCGTCGGCGATCGAGGACGGGACTCCCCGCTAATCGTAAGATCGTCACATTCGCCCCGTGCGTCACGGGCGGCGAGATCCTGCGTCGGCGCCGCTCCGCCAGCCTGCCGCCATCGCGGTTCGTACTCGTGCCGTCGCTTGTTCGCTGCTCCATGCCGGCGATTAGAAGGCCCCAACAGTGCCATTCGGCACGACACCTTTCGGCCAAGACCGACATACAGTAGAGCCTCCTAGACTCACAAGATGGAGTCAGGGCCATGCGAGGTTCTGCCTGCGGGCGCGATAACCTGGAGAGCTTCAAGTTCTGCAGCGAGTGCGGAGGCGCGCTCCGGCAGGAACGCGTCTGCCCGTCGTGCGACGCCGTGAATCCCGCCGAGCGGACATGCTGCGCCTCGTGCGGTGCGGCGTTCGCTGCCGGCGCGCAGCCGCCCAGTCTCGCGACCCCGCCGCTTCCGGTCTCCTTCGCAGGTGGTCGCTACGCGGTCCGCTCGTTCCTCGGCGAGGGCGGGCGCAAGCGCGTCTACCTCGCGCACGACGAGCGGCTCGCCCGCGACGTGGCCGTAGCCGTCATCAAGTCCGACGGCCTCGACGGAGCCGCCCTGACGCGCGTGCAGCGCTAGGCCCAGGTGATGGGCAAGCTGGGCGACCATCCTCACATCGTGACGGTCCACGACATTGGCGAGGAGGACGGCCAGCACTACATCGTGTCCCAGTACATGGCCGGCGGCTCCGTGGACGATCTGCTGCACGCAGCCGAACAGCACCGGCTGGCGTTCGACCAGGCGCTCCGCATCGCCGACCAGGTCTGCCGGGCGCTGGAGCACGCGCACGCGCACGGCATCATCCACCGCGACCTCAAGCCGGGCAACATCTGGCTGACCCGAGACGGCACCGCCAAGCTGGGCGACTTCGGCCTGGCGGTGGCGCTGGACCGCTCGCGGCTGACGCAGGCCGGGATCAGCCGCGATAGCCGCGCTGCTGACGCAGGAAGCGGAAGCCGCAGGTCTGCCGGCCGAGGCGCAACGCACGGAAGGCGCGAAGGTGCTCCCCGTGCTCGCCGGCAATCGGACGAGCGCGCCTGCCGCAGGTTGGCCTTCTCGTCGTCAGCCGCGTCTTGTTGTTCGTGCGCGCTCATCCGTCCGGGTTGCTGTCACGGTTGCTGTCAGGCAGATCGAACGAATCTTCGCCGCGGCCGGATGGCGAGGGCGCTATGGCGCAAGGCGCGTGGCAACCTCGTACAACAACGGATCACGGATTGACTCTTGGATGCACCGGGCGAACAGCCAGAGCTTGAGTCGCTCGGCGTCCAGGTCGAGCAGGTCCGCCATCCGGACCGTGAAACCGGCGGCGTCAGATCGGAGCCGATCCTTGCAGTTGAGCATGTGCTGCAGCGGGTCGTAGGCCGGGTCACCGATGTAGGGTTTTGGGTCGATCGCAAGCCACCGCTCGCGCGTCGCCGCGAGGATGTTCCAGGCATGCAGATCGGTGCAGAGGAGCATGCTGGTGTCCGCGGTCCTCGGTAACGCCCTGAACATGGCGATGCCCTCGCGCGCAAGCCCGGCATCGATGGCGCCGGGAGACGTCGCGAGTTTGACCTCAAGCTCGTCGGCCCATTCGTCGCACATCATCTGCAGGGGGCGGAACGGATGCCCATCTGGTGGTGATCTCCAGAGACGCCGCAGCAGCCCCGCGACCACGAGGTCTTGCTCGGGTTCAGGCGTCGATCGCCCAAGCGGCGTACCGGGTACGCAACGCTCGAGAAGGAGCGCGCTGGTTTGATCGGATTCAAGTGCGGCCTGCAGCAGGACGGCACCGTCTCCATGCCAGAGGCGCAGGGCGTCGGCTTCGTGGGCGGCCTCGGTGTGGCGCCATCCGACTTTGAGCACGAGATCGGCGCCACTGGCGTCACGCGCAGGTGCCACCCAGGAGCACCGTCCGCCCGGCTCATACGGTGGACCGACCTGCAGGTTCCATCGTTCGGTCAGCTCGGCCACGACCACCGGCAGAGTTGCCGTCCAGTCGCGCAGCTCTCCGTGGCGCGGTATGCGGGCTTCCTCGCTCAGGCGCAGCGGGATGCGCAACGTGCTCCCCACACCGTCCCTCCGTGTCTCGCGCGTGAACCGTCACCCTTGATGCGCAAAGTCTAGGTCGATCTCGTAGGCGCGGTCCACGCCTCACACCCCGATCGCCGCGGCCACCCTCCGCCAACTCCCGTCAGCTTCGCCCTCCAGGCGCCGCAGGTAGATCGACGTCACCTGCAACGACGACCTGGATCGGGCGAACGCCACGGGCCCCAGCGACATGGCTGCACTCATGGAGGAGTGCGACACACCGTACGGGCACATGCGCCGCCTGCGCCCCGCCCTCCGCCTGTCCGAGACGCCGCCGCACTGGACGATCGCCTCCGCTCCGCCTGGGAGCGGCGAGCCCGTCCGGGCGTACGCCTGTGCGCGTTCAGGGTCTCTTCGCGCCCGACACGATGGCACAACGGTGCTCGTCGAGGGCGCGCCCGAAGTTAGTCCTTCCAGATCGGGAACTGCTGGGCGCGTCGCAGCCTGAAGTCCGTCTCCGGCAGTTTGAACGCAATCGCTCGAACCTTCCGCAGACCGGCCTCGACCTGGCGCCGCTCGGTGGCGCTCAACGCGGCAGCGAAGAGATTGTCGTACAGGTCGCGCATGATTTGGACGATCTCTTCCGTCAGCTTCCGGCCGGCGTCGGTGAGCTGGAGGCCCACCGCGCGGTGGTCGTTCGGGTCAGGCGAGCGCACGACCCAGCCGGCCGACTCAACGCGCTGAAGCAGGCCGATGATGCCCTGGTTCTCCTTGAAGAGCAGCGTCGCAATGGCGCTTGGCTTGATCAGCTCCGTGGCGTAGTGAAGCACCGTCAGGACGCGTGCCTGCGACGCCGACACACCAAGATGGTACAGGCGCCGATCCAGCAGCTTGTACGACATCCAGTAGAGTTCTGAGACGAGCACCCACGACATCAACGCCGGGTCCATGAAGGTCGGTGCTACGGGCGCCTTCGCCTGAGTCTTGGCAGCCATCACTCACCTCGGGTGTCTACATCGGCGATTCGGTTGGCTCAATCTACCCCAGCAAATCGGAGGCGGCCTCCTTCCGGCGCATGCGTGTCAAGGGGCGCGCACCATCGCGGAATGGCGGGGATCACGGCGCGCCGACGGCGGGGCGGCGTCGGCACCGTGCTGGAACCTTACGCGGTCACGTGGGCGTCCGACGGAAGCGCCTCACCGCGACGCTCTTCTGGCGCGGTCGTAGGTGTCGCGGCACTCGCCTCGATCGGTGTCGCTGGTGACGCGGACGACGCTAACCAGGGCGGCGGCGACGTACGCTTCCGGCGAGCCTTGGCTGCGACTTTCGGTGGCGAAGGTGCGGCACTCTGCGTGGGCGCGACTCGCTTCTGATTGGCCGGGCCCGGCTCCCGTGCTCCGTGGGCTGCTTCTGCCGGCTCGATCAGACGGTGGAGGCCGTCCTGCAGGCGATCGATGACGGTATCCAGCGCGCGCTGAGCGAGTTCCGCGGTGCGATCGTCAATGACGCGCCGCTGAGCCTCCAGGCGCTCCAGCGTTTCAAGCGTCTCCGTGCGGGCCTGCGCGAACTCGTCGGACCACTCTCGTTGAACTTCGCGTCGGCGCTCCTGGCTTCGGTCGGCAGACGCTTGAACCCGGCGCGGCATGTCGAGCAATTGAGAGGGCTGAGCGACGAATGCCCGCCCGAATTCGAGCAACTCCTGCTGGCTGCGCTGCACTTCCACGAGGAAGCTGGAGGAAAGGCGACTGCTTCGCCCGATGGATGCCGTCACCGCCTCGAACAAGGCAGACTGACTCTCCTGTATCGCCTCGAAATAGGTATCGATCGCACTCTTCGCCGTCATGGTAATACGCCTCCTTGCGCGCGTGATGAGCAGATACGCGGCGGTCTTGCCAGCTGAACCGCCAGCCGCGATGGCTGGTTCGTACACTCGGCAGGCTCGTTTGCCTGGTAGGGAGAGTCCGGCACGACGCCCTGGTCGTGGATGGGCGAATCGCCTTGGCCGACCCACGGGAGAAACCTACGCCTGCCACCTCGCCCTGTCAAGGACTCGTGACTCGCCGCGAGTCACGGCGCGCACTCCGACCTTTGCGCCCACACAATCGGGTCATCGTTACGCGCGCCGGCGGCCAGTATCGACGCCGGCGAAGCCGCCAAGCGACCGGCCCCGAATCGACTCACTGAGCGGCGCGTGAGGCTTCTCCGGCGGGGACGGGCGAGCGGCATGCAGCGCTTCGAGGTGCGTGGTAGGCCGGCATCTTCTTGATGCCCGCTCCGCGGAGATGGCGACGACGCCTGCACATCACCATGACCACGTAGTGTGCGGTGCATTGCGCTTCGCCACGGTCAGCGGCCAGCGGATTCACGGCTCTGGCGTCGTCGTATTGGGCCGCGAGGGCGGGCCGGAGCTCGCTGAAGCGTGGCAAGCCGATCGGCAGCTACGCAGCGGCGGCTCGCGGGTGTATGCTCGAACTCTGCGCGCAAACCGAGGAGGGCCATCGCCGTCGCCCGGTAGATCGCAGGACAGGAGGCGCCCGTGAACCGTGAGACCGTCCTTGCCGAGCACCGCGGTGGCGTGGCATTGGTCACGATGAACCGGCCGGAGAAGCGCAACGCCTTCAGCGATCAGCAGTACGACGACGTGCGCGCCGCGCTCACCGACGCCCGGAACGATGACGCGATCAAGGCGGTCGTCCTCACGGGCGCGCCCGGCGCGTTCTCCAGCGGGCAGGACCTCGGCGAGATGGCGACGGTGCGAGCGTACAGCGACGGCCAGCGCCACGGATTTGCGCCGTTCATCGATTGCTTGAGCTCGTTTGACAAGCCGCTGATCGCGGCGGTCAACGGCGTCGGCGTCGGCATCGGCCAGACCATGCTGCTGCACTGCGACATCGTCTACATCGCGCGGTCGGCGCGGCTGCG
>Ga0315281_10006608_pt1 | contig 16462 bp, 8 predicted proteins | sample YL17G07_0_MG_FD_204540 | JGI IMG/M metagenome (GOLD analysis project Ga0315281, IMG submission 204540) | Sediment microbial communities from Yellowstone Lake, YNP, Wyoming, USA - YL17G07_0 | ecosystem: Environmental > Aquatic > Freshwater > Lake > Sediment | place: USA: Wyoming | collected... | reverse complement strand
TGCATAGCTTGCCACATTTTCTGCAGCCGCTTCACCGACACCGGCACCGGCGTGCGCAATTCCTGCGCGTAGAGCGATACGCGCAGCTCCTCCAGCAGCCAGCGGAACTGCGCGAGCTGCGGGTCGGCCACGTTTTGTTTCTTCTGTTTGAGATCCTCTCTGAGCCACAGCTGCCACAGCGGATTGAACTCGGCGCTCCAGCGCGCATCGCGCGCGGGGTCGATGCGCAGCTTTTCGATGCGCAGCGCCACCGCCTTGAGGTAGCGCGGCAAGTGCTGCAGGCGCTCCGGCGGCGTAGCGGCGATGAAGTCCTTCGGCAAGAGATGGGCGAGCTGCTCGCCGATTTCGCGCTCGGCCTGCGCCTGGGTCTTCAGCCCCTGCAGCTTCTTGCGCAGCGCCTGATGTTCGGCGAGTATGCCGGCGACCAGCCGGCAGAGTTCCTGCGCGAGTAAAGACAGCCGCGTCTTCCCCTCTTCGCAGCGCCTGGCGAATTGCGCCTCGGTCGCGGGCAGCGGTTCGGCCATGCAGGCGCGGTCGAAAGCGACGCGCAGCAACTGGTCTTTCAGCGACGCGGCGTCGCCGAAGTCTAGGAACTGCATCGCCATGTCGCGGAGGCCAGGCAGATTCTTCTCCAGATAACGGGCCTGCTCCTTCAACTGCAGCATGAACAGGCGCCGCAGGCCGTCGCGATGCGCAGCTCTCGCCTTCTGCGGCGAATCGAGCACTTCGAGGTCCACGCTGTCGCCGCGGTCGATCAACGCCGGATAGCCGATCAGGGTCTGCGACCCCTGGCGGATTTCCATAATCTCCTGCAGTTCGCCGAAGTTCCACGCGGTGATGCCGGCGAGGGCGGCCTTGGGCTGAACAATGGCGCTGAACTGTTCGCCCGCCTGCTCGCCCAGTTCGGCGCGCAAAGCGGCCAGGCTCCTGCCCATGGCGAGCTGCCGGCCGTTCTCATCGACCACCAGAAAATTCATGGAGAGATGCGCGGGCAAGAGCTCGGGGCGGAATGCGTCGAGCGGCAGGACCAGGTTGAGTTGTTCGCGCGCATAGCGGGCGATCGCCTCGACCAACCCATGGTCCTCCGGGCGCTGCGCATCGGGCGACGCCATTGCCGCGACAAATTGTTCGGCAAATTCGGGCAGCGGCCCGAGCTTGTGGCGGATTTTCTGCGGCAGCGTTTTCGCGAGCAGCGCGACTTTCTCCTTCTGCAATCCCGGCACCAGCCAGTCGCAGCGTTTGGCCGAGAGTTGATTGAGCGCGATCAGCGGAACGGTGAGCGTGAGGCCGTCGCGCGCATTGCCGGGGTCGTGCAGGTATTCGAGCGCGTAGCTGCGGGCGCCGATTTCGAGCTGGTGCGGAAACAGCGCGGTGGTGATGCCCGCCGCCTCGTGCCGCATCAGGTCCTCGCGCTTGAGGTAGAGCAGCTTCGGCGCTTCCGCTTCCGCCTCGCGGCGCCAGTGCTCGAAAGCGGCGCCGTTGTGGATGCCCTCGGGAACGAGGCTGTCGTAGAAAGCGTAGATCAACTCCTCGTCCACCAGCACGTCCGGACGGCGCGATTTGTGCTCCAGCGTTTCAATGTCGCGGATCAGCTTGCGGTTATGCTCGAAAAAGGGCGCGCGCGTCTCGAATTCGCCCTCGACCAGCGCCCGGCGGATGAAAATCCGGCGCGACTCGACCGGATCCAGCGGGCCGTAATGGATACGCCGGTTGCCATAGAGCACGATGCCGTACAGGGTCGCGCGCTCGAAGGCAGCGACGTGGGCGGGCTTCTTCTCCCAGTGCGGCTCATACCGGTGGCGCTTGATCAGATGCGCGCCTATATCCTCCAGCCACTCCGGCTCGATGCGCGCGATGCAGCGCGCGTACAGGCGCGTGGTCTCGGTGATCTCCGCGGCCATGATCCAGCGTCCGGCCTTCTTGCCCACGCCCGAGCCGGGGTGGATGAGAAATTTGATCCCGCGCGCGCCGAGATAATATTCGCTCTCTTCCGACTTGCAGCCGACGTTGCCGAGCAGTCCGGCGAGCAGCGCCCGGTGGATCTGCGCGTAGCTCGCTTCCTTTGCTGACACTTTCCATCCCAGCTCGGCGACGAAGGTGTGCAGCTGGCTGTGGATGTCCAGCCATTCGCGCATGCGGTTGTAGGAGAGGAAGTTCTCGCGGCACAGGTCCATCAGCTTGCGGTTGGATTTCTTGTGCGCGAGCGCTTCGTGATAGAACTTCCACAGCTTGAGCCAGGAGAGGAAATCGGATTTCTCGTCGTCGAATTTGAGCTGCGCCGCGTCGGCCGCGCCGGCGCGCTCCAGCGGCCGCTCGCGCGGATCCTGCAAGGAGAGCACCGCCGCGATGATCAGCACCTCGGCCAGGCTCCCCTCCGCTTTCGCCGCCAGGATCATGCGCCCGATGCAGGGGTCGAGCGGCAGGCGCGCGAGCTGCCCGCCGATCTCGGTCAAATCGTTCGCGTCGTCCACCGCGCCGAGTTCAGTGAGCAGGCCGTAACCGTCGCTGACCGCTTTCGCGAGCGGCGGATCGAGAAACGGAAAATCCTCCACCTCGCCCAGCCTGAGGGACTTCATGCGCAGGATTACGCCGGCAAGCGACGAGCGCAGGAGTTCGGGCTCGGTATGGGCGGGGCGCGCGCTGAAGTCGTCCTCGCCGTACAGGCGTATGCATACGCCGCTTGCGACGCGGCCGCAGCGTCCGGCGCGCTGGTTGGCGCTCGCCTGGGAGATCTTCTCCACCTGCAATTGCTCGACCTTGCTGCGGTAACTGTAGCGCTTGATGCGCGCCTCGCCCGGATCGACGACGTAGCGTATGCCCGGCACGGTGAGCGAAGTCTCCGCGACGTTGGTGGCGAGCACGATGCGCCGGCCCGCGTGCGCCTTGAATACCCGCTCCTGCTCCGCCGCCGACAGGCGCGCGTACAGCGGCAGGATTTCCGTATGCGGCGGATGGTGTTTCCGCAGTGCCTCGGCCGTCTCGCGGATTTCGCGCTCGCCCGGCAGGAACACGAGCACGTCCCCCGGACCGCAGCGCGCCGCCTCGTCCACGGCATCGACGATGGCTTCGATCATATCGGGCGCGTCAATTACCCCCGCGCGGGGCGCGGCAGCGCCCGGGCGCGACGGCGCGGCCCCCGCCACGCTCCGCGCCGCGGGTGGCCGGTAGCGCATCTCCACCGGATACAGCCGCCCGGACACCTCGATCACCGGCGCGCCGTCAAAATGCCTGGAGAAGCGCTCTGCGTCTATGGTTGCGGATGTCACCAGGAGCTTGAGATCGGGCCGGCGCGGCAGCAACTGCTTGAGATAACCGAGCAGGAAATCGATGTTCAAGCTGCGCTCGTGCGCCTCGTCGATGATGATCGCGTCGTATTGGCGCAGATCGCGGTCGCCCTGCGTCTCGGCGAGCAAGATGCCGTCGGTCATCAGTTTGATGTAGGAGCGCGGGCTGGTCTTGTCGTTGAAGCGAATCTTGTAGCCGACCGCGCCGCCGAGTTCGGTCTTGAGTTCCTGCGCGATGCGTGAAGCCGTGGCGCGCGCGGCGATGCGCCGCGGCTGGGTGTGGCCGATGAGGCCCTGCACGCCGCGCCCGAGTTCGAGCAGAATTTTGGGCAGCTGGGTGGTCTTGCCCGAGCCGGTTTCGCCGCAGACGATGACCACCTGATGTTTGGTGATCGCCTGCGCGATGTCGGCGCGCCGGGCGCTGACCGGCAGCTCCTCCGGATATTCGGGCTTGGGCAGCGCAGCCCGGCGCTGCGCGAGCTCGGCCGAAGTATGTCGGTCTGGCCTTGATTCACGCATTGTGGATCCGGCTTATTTGCTTCAAAAAATCGGCCGCTTATGCCACCGATGCCGAGGGTTTAGTGTCTTGACTAGCGTCGATCAAAATGATGTTCTCGGCAGCATTTAGGCCGAGATCTTCCCTAAATCGCAAAACTCTTTGAAGTTCATTGTCGCTGAAATGCAGGATCACGGTGATCGACTTCTTGGTGTTATTGGCGGCCTCGTAGACGCCGACTTGCTTTTCAAGGTTTCGCTTGAGCTTGCTATTGCTGGCCAACTTGAACTCGATCAACGTCTTGTCCGCGCTGCCGTGAGACACCTTAAAATCGACCGGCCCCCGTCCGTTATTGACCTCGCGGTTGACGTCGTGGGGGGCGGCAAACCATGTAAGGCGATACATGATTTGCAGATCCTCCTCACGTTTGACAGGTTTGCCCTTCAAATAGAACAGGCGGTAACCGTCGTTGTTCTCGATGACATCCTTCAAAAACAGCACGCGCCGCAAGGATTCGGCGTAGCTGTCGCCCAGTGAATAAAACTCCGTGCCCTGCAAATGCAAACTTACTAGGGCGCGAAGCTGGTCTACAAATTGCTCTTGCGTCTCCTGTACCTTTAAACCGCTTAAACGATGTGCCTCTTCTCCGCAATCCTCCTTCAAGCGTATGAAGTGGTCGATGAGTACCGGGTACTTCGCAACCGTCACCGCTGCCGCCTCCCTTTGCTCATCTTTTCTCGCATCCTCCGTCAGGCGAGACAGGAAATACGCCTCAACCTGGGCACGCAATTGTGCGTCGGGCAAGGCTGTGTAAACCTGCTCGATCTGATTCAGCAGGTCGCCGCGATTGATCCATGCATCGTCCTTGGTCAGGATGTCCTTTGGCGTCAGAAGAACGAAATCATTGCCATGGATCGGGAGGTTGTAGGTGCCACGCAACCATCGTCGTTTCTCATAGTCGAAGGTGACTTTATCGATAGGAAAATCCCGCCGCAATTCGGGGCGAAGGTGCGCTTGCGCAAAGGCCTGCGTGTACTCCAGCAGGAACCTCTTGATCAGATTGGTCGTGAAATCGCTAAGGTGGTCGCGACCAACGCCGTCGCTGAAAAGACACAGCTTTTCCAAGTGACTGCCACGGGTGATCGATTCACTTCCGAAATCGCTGAATACATGATGCAAGTTGCGTCGCAAGCTGCGCGCAAAATCGACACCAAGTCCGCTTCCATTGTTTCCGGTCCTGCTGAACCCGAGCCAGTTCTGTTTGACCTCGGGGAAACGGAACCAGGTGTCAAGCAATCCCACTGAAATGCTCTCGTCTGCCGAGGCATCGCGCAGGAACTTCAGATATCGGATGATTTCGTCATGCAGGGCCTGATAACGAACCTCCTCGCTGTCGAACAGCAGAAAGGGGTCAATGAACAGGGGTAGGTCGTTAATCAGCGAGACATTGAATGCGCCATACTCTTCCAGCGTCTCCGGTGTGACAGCGAAGAAGTCGGAAAAATAAATACAGGCCAACTGCCGGCTTGGCCGATCAATGTCGGGAGGCACTTCGCTTCCTTGCGATGGATCTGTTGGAACAAATCGGATGCTGACCTGAGAAAAGCAGCTGTACGGTTCGATTCATACTGCTCAGATATGAAAGCGCCATTTGAGGCCCTGCGGTCTCGCCGCAGGGTCAAAGAGACGCTGAATCTTGTCCCGATCTCCCCGTCCGAGCCGGCCCCAAGTCGACCAATCATCCTGCTTGCCGGTGACGTCGAAGCCTGCCGGAACGCTGACGCCAACAATATCGGTAATTAGGTAGCGCTCGTGAAAATCCTCCCATAGGAAAATTTCCGCGGCGAGTCCGTTGGTCTTCAGAATTGCGCCCAACCCGAGAAATCTCGCTTTCCAGTCAGCTTCAGACGGAAACTTGCGGGCTTGCCCGTCACCTTGACAAAAGCTCCGGTGGATTTCGATGCTTGGACGCAATTGCCTTCTACTCATGGGTATAAGCAACTGAGAAAACTCTCGATAGCTGTGGCTGCTTGGATCAAGATTTGGATCAATAAACATCAAAGAGTTCGCCTGTTGCAGAATCCGATCCAATACCGCGAGGTAGTCATTGGTCTTACGATCAACCGTGACGGACGGGCTCCGCTTCTGCCACCAAATCGTACCCGTCAGCTTTTCGATGGATGCAACTTCAGATTGCCCGAAGCCTTGCTTTGTCGCATGGGCTGCGACTATGCCGGTCAAAGCACTGGAAGCATGGCTTTGCAAACTTTCACCACACCAGTCCTGTGCGCATGCTGGAGTGGCGGCAGTCTGCGCTCGAAAACGCCGCAGTCGATTGTTGAGAGCAAGCTTGCGGACGATTTCCTTCGTTAAGCGATGCAGGCTTCCAGCATTCGTGAGGCAATATTGGCTCCAAGCTCCATCATGCAGATCGCGCACGATGGCCTCGTTGAACAGCGGTTCCTTGAGGAATGGCAAATACGCATCTGCCAGCACGCCGTTCGTGTAGGCGGCAGGGTCGAAAATGTCTGGGACCAGTGCATATTCATCAAGCATCACCGAACTGCTCCTTCAGACCTTCCTCGAAGAAGCCGCCTGGCCAGGCTTTGACCAGATCGCCGAGTTCATTGAGAGGCATTTCCCGAACAATACTGCGCGAGCCATCGGGTTCGACGTAGAGAACGGAGACCTCACCAGATGTAACTCGTGGCAGCCCCGTATTCTTGCCTTGGTAGGTCTCCCGAATCCGGCGCATAAGTCGCAGTATCAGATGTTCGCTATGTGTTTCAAGAATGAAGGTATTTGCCCTATCACCGATAGCAGATTCGATAAAAACATCACCCAGTTCTGCCTGCAAAGCTGGGTGGAGATGTATTTCGGGCTGCTCCATTGCTAGTAGTTTGCCTCGCGCGCCGTAGGCCATGACCAGCACAGGCAGAACTTGCGAAATGCCAATCCCGACATCACGGTGAGTGACGACAGTGTTGCTTCGTTGGTCGACGAGCACTAACTCGCGGATACGATCTGCATCGGATTCGGCGATAGCGCTCACCAACCGCTCGGATTCGGCTTCGACATCCTTGATGACGGGATAAGCGCCTACTGGATTGGGATCTTTGCCATCATAGTCAGGCTCCATGTCGAGCCCCTCGTCCTGCATCTGCTGGAGGCCGGATTCCAATGGTTCCTGCAACTGATCCAACGCCACCAGCGAGCGCACCATCAGCTTGTATGGTGTTTTCAGTTTGCTGGAGCCGAGCCAGCCGTTGACTGCCTCGCGAACCTTGTCGTCACGGCGCACCACGTCCCACGCATACCCACCACCGGCATACCAGTTGGCGTCTTCGTTTTCAGCGAAGGCAAGATGACGCGGAGGGAAGGACCTCAACGGCCCAAGGTATTGCAGGCGCTTGAGATCGTCGGCCAGGGCGTCGGAAATACCTTTCACCAAGTCATTCAGAGTACGAGGTAGATAGAAGCGTACAGCCTGGGCGATGTCTTCCTTGCGGTTTCCTTTGCTCACCGGGAAAAGCATGCTTACTGGCGATAGTTCCGTATTCTCGACTTTGGGCATTTCTACAGAAGTGGGGAAAAACTGCTCAACTCTTACCTGCAGCTCTGGGAGCAGGCTGGCAATGGCTTCATTGGCACCTTCGAAGTCCTCTGGGCGCATCTCACCAGCGGTAGTGAACTCCTCTACGATCAACTTGATCAGACTGCGAAATACAAGGTGCTCGTTACCTATTCGATCGAGCCGCAGCATGCTGCCATGAGCATCGGTACGGCGACGGCTCATGCGCAGGAGTTCTTCGCCGTCGCCGGCAATATCGATGGACTCTACGCGTGGCTCGGCATCCGGCTTGGGGCGGTCTTGATCGTCGAGTTCGATGCCGATTGCAATGGTCACGGACACCTTGCTGACCGCTGCCAGCAACTGGCCAAGACGCCCCTCCAGCGCGGCAACGTCAATCTCCGCACCCCATTCGACGCGCTTGCTGGCCTGTCCGCGATGCACATATTGGCGAAAGCCACCCAAATCAATGGAACTACCGCCGATGTCGGTATGGTGTACATCAAGCCGGGCGAGGCTGCGCTTCTCACGACCGAACTGGGCTTCGTGCGCCAGCGCCAAGCTGTGGATGAAGCTCGACTTGCCGGCGCTGTTGGGGCCGAAGATCAGGGTGATGGGTTTGAGCGGAATGCGCTGAGTGTCGGCGAAGGCTTTGAAGTTGCCAACGCGCAGGGCGGAGATGCGGCGATTACTCATTGGGCAACCTCCAGGGGATTGGGTATCGATAGATTGAGCAAGCGCGCCTGTTGTTCCATTTCTGCCAGCAGTTCCTTCATGTGAGCCTCGCGCCATTTGGTGGTGAGTTGGCCGGAGAACGCACGCTGCATTAGCGTTCGCCAAAGAGCATTAAGCTTTGTACTCGTAGAATCATCCTGCTCGAGTAAATCCTCAATCTGAGCTGCTCGGCGCGCGAATTCAGATTGAAGGATGATTGGTGGCTTTGCAATTTGTAGACCACGAACCTGCACGTGATTTAATGCCTGCCGCGACGCTCCGATTTGCACGCTATTAATGGTCGACTGTAGGAACGGCAACGACAAACAGGTCGACAGATAAGCTGGATTCAGCAGTTTGCCATCGGGACGAATGATGCAAACGTGCTGGTTTACATTGGCCTCAGCGTCCAATTGCTTGACCCAAGCTACTCTGCCGATTGAGGCACCAGTGATGTTTAGTAGAACATCGCCTGCGGAAACCCATGTTCGAGACATTTGCTGATGAGTTTCGTAGGTAATTCGAGCCGCGTCGGAAAGGACAAGGCGATTCATCAATACGTTCTGACTGCGGATAAAGTAAGGTCCCTCACTTACGTAAACCTCTGCGCCGCCTCGAGGAGTTGCGCCGCTTGTCACTAGAGTAGTCATGTCGCCAATGCTGGCAATCGGCCACCCCTTCGGATTCGTCGCTGGGTCGCCGAACATTTTGAGGAACAGCGCGGGCAGGATGCGGACGGCCTTGGCATCGGCCTCACAGCGCAAGCGGCGCAGGCGGTCGGCCTCGGTGAGGAGTTCGACAATACGCCACTGTTCTGATGGCGGCGGCAAGGGCAAGGGTGCTCGGCGGACGACACCATCACTTACGGCTGGGTAACTGGCACCGGTAGCGTTGGCTACGAGATAGTCGATAAATTGTGGATGCTGTGCGCGATAAAACAGGTATCGGGCATCAGCCAATTTTGGATTGGCGCGCAGAACTGCAAAACCTGTAGATGCGATTTCGCCGTCAAGTTCTTCCGGAACTTGAGCGATTGCATTCAAATTTGGGCGGACGGTGGAAACAATGACGTCGCCGGCTTTGATCTCCTTTCGCGCACGACTTGGCGCATCTGAACATGGAATGGCGTCAGCTCGCGAAATCGTTTTCAATTCCCGATCAATCCCGGCAATATCCACGTAACGGAACGTGCCACTGCCGTTGCGCGAGGGATCGCGTTGTGTGGTTGGCATGCAGACATCGCCAATAGTTGCTTGAAGCCAACTCATTCCGGCAACTCCGAGAGCAGCCGCTCGAGGCCGCTGACGACCTTGCGGTAATCGCCCAGGACCTCTGCAGCCAGTTCACGTGGGTCTTCATCCGATGTCCTCTCAGCAATCCGCGGCTTCCACTGCCCTGCGCCGAGGTTGAAATCGGCGTCAGCCAGTTGGCGCTTGGTTGTCCACCAGCAATGCGGCTCTTCGCTGCCGTGGGGCAGCAATGTGTTGGCTTCCAGTCCTGGGACAGTGCTGAAACCGCTCGACTTGTAGGCTTTCCATTGCGCGAGCAGATCGGGGATATCGTTCTTCTCGGGCGTCTCAACGCGGCCACCACCGGAAATCTTGTCCGGGTCGTAACCGTCGTTGCGAACTTCGTAGAACCAGACTTTGTCCAGTCGTTTGGCCGTTTCGGAAACCGGTTTGCGGAACACCAGCACGGCGGTCTTCACGCCAGCATAGGGTTTGAACACGCCAGCGGGCAGACTGACCACGGCGAGCAGATCGAAGTCAGTGACCAATTTCTTGCGCAATTCCACGTGCGCACCCGTCGAGCCGAACAGCAGCCCTTCCGGCACCACCACCGCGCAGCGCCCGCCCAGTGCGAGGTGCTGCATCATGAGCGAGAGGAACAGCAGTTCGCTTTTCTTGGAGTTGGTCGGCAGGTCGGCGCGGATCGAGTCCTTGGGTAACTGGCCGGCAAACGGTGGATTGGCGAGGATGACCTTGTAGCGACGTCGTAGATCGTCTTCACTCAGCCCGCCCATGTCGGACAGCGAGTTGGCGCGCTTCAACTTGGCGTGACGGATGCCGTGTAGCACCAGGTTCATCATGCTGATGCGCACCATCTGGCGCGACACGTCGGTGCCAAACACCGAGGCTTCGAGCAGGCTCCAGTCTGGAATTTTCTCGCCCGCGCCCTTGCGGTAGGTTTGCAGCTTGGGCATCGCCGCCTTGATTTCGGCAATGGTCTGGCCCTTCTTCTCCAGCCAATCTTCTCCATAGATCGGGTATTCGGTGATTTGATCCGAATACTTGGCGAGCAGGTAATCCACGGCGTCAATCAGGAAGCCAGCGGTGCCGCAAGCAGGGTCGAACATCGAGTCACCGATGTCGGGATCGACCATCTCGACCATGAAGGCGCGGAGCTGGCGCGGCGTGCGAAATTGGCCGTTGAGCGCGCTGGAGCCCAGATGCACCAGCAGGTATTCAAAAATGTCGCCCTTGACGTCCGGACCGAGCTTGCGAAATTCGAAGCCGTCCAGCTCATCGATAACCTGTTTGAGCACATTGGGATCAACGATCTCCAGAACCGCATCACGGAAGTATTCGGCAACCTCCGGTTCGTCCTTGGCGAGCGACGCCATGTAGGGAAAGACTTCGTCACGAATGTAGTCCCGCAGCTCCGGGCCGCTCATGAAACGCCACTTGTTCCAGCGGTAGCGTTCTGCCTGCGCCGGGTAAAGCAGAGTAGCGTTGCCGTGGGTGCTGGCGATGCCGCCATTCAATCGAATACGCAGTTCGCGGTCGTTTTCCTCTTCGTCCAGCAGTTTGAGGAAGATGAGGTAGGAAATCTGCTCGATGTAGGTAACCGGATTGGTGACGCCACCTGCCCAGAGGATGTCGGTGATGTGGTCGAGCTTACGGCGCAGTTGTTGGTTCAATTTCTTGTCCTATGCGTTCACGCAACCAGCACGGACTGGTTGATTTCATCCATCATGGCCTTTAAGCCTCGTTCTCCGAAAAGCTCGATGCCGACACCGGCAGCGTTCAGTATGGACAGGGGCGGGGCAAAGAGATCGTCGAGCGAAACCTTGCCCTTGACGAGACCACGGTTCTTGAGCAACGCGAGGTATTGGGCCTGCTCGGGCGTCAGATTCTTAGCGACCAGCCAGGCGCGGAAGTTTTCGTCCACCTTTTCCTCGCGGCTCTTGATTTTGAGCATGCCAAGTGCGGCGCGGATGAAGTCCACCAAATTGCCACCTGGATTGCGGTAAGCCCGACGCAGGTTATCTTCGTTAAAGTAGCGTTGCGGCTGGTTGAGACGTTGGGCAAGCGCGGCCTCCTCTTGCTCGGTGAGTGCTTCGCCCGATTTCACCTTGGCGATGACGGGATCGGCTTCCGCCTCTTTCTGGACGGTCTGCTCCCAATCTGTCACATAGTCCCGTTTGTCGACCCGCTCACCATCAGGGCCAACTTCGATGTAATGAACGGCGTCGAGCCATTCGTCTTCCAGGCCAAGCTCGATTAGCTCGCGAGGCGTCCTGGGACCGCCCTGCGACTGTTTCGTCGCGTAACCCCCGCCGCTACCACCGGAGAAAATATCGGTATCCGAGTCGTTGAAATACTCATGATTGCGAAAGAAGTCGTAGATGACGAACTTCTCTTTGCCGATGTGTGGGGCGGTACGGGTGCCACGGCCACGCATCTGCTGATAGAGAATGGGGCTGCGCACGCGGCGGCACATCACTAAGTGCAGCACTTCGCGGCAATCGAAGCCGGTGTCAAGCATACCGACGCTGACGGCAATCTGAGGTAGAGCTTCCTGCTTGAAGCGGCGAATTATGTCGTCAGCATCGGCAACATCGGAGGTGATTACCTCGGCGTAACGCCCTTTGTGCTCGGGGTGCAAGTCGTTGAGGTATTGCGCCAGACGCGCCGCGTGGTGCTTGGTAATCGCAAACAACACCGACTTGCCTGGACCGGTTTTCTGTCCAGGAGCAAGTTCCTTGTAACTGGCCCACGCGAGACGGTCGAATTCCTCCATCATCAGACGATTGCTGGCCTCGTTGGTCCACTTGCGTTCGAACTCGGCAGGGTCGTAATGCTCTTCGTCCACGTTCGCGCCCTTGGATACCAACGCGGTGATTCCGGTAGCGAACTTGTAGGGGGTAAGAAACCTCTCCTTGAACGCCTCCTGGATAGGATAGGAGTAATCGGGGGTATCGTCCTTGCAGTGATAGAACTGAAACGTATTGCGCTCGATGTAGATCGCGGGCGTGGCGGTCAGGCCAATGTGCAGCGCGTCGAAATGGGAAAGCGCTGTTTGCCATGTGCCATAGATGGAGCGATGACATTCATCCATCACCACGACATCGAAATAACCGCTAGTAAATTCCTGGTAGCGGCCAATCATGGTTTGCAGCAGGCAAACAGTTATCTGCTTTTCCTGCCGCACCATACCGGGCTTGAGCCAGTAACTGGAATAGCCGGGTAGCAAGTCCTGAATGGCTTCAATGGCCTGCTTGGCAAGTTGATCACGGTCAACCAGGAACAGAATGCGTTCAGAGTGCCCAGCCTGAATCAGGCGCTTGATGTACAGAACGATAAGGTCGGTCTTGCCGCAGCCCGTGGGCAATTCGATAAGAAAGCGCCGCTTGCCCAGTTCGACCGTTCGGTCGAGCGCCTGCATGGTTCCCTTCTGATAGGGACGCACAAGACGAGTTTCACCTTGCCGGATATAGGTGTCGGGAATCGCGACCGTCGCTAGCGGCTTGCGCTCAGCACGCATGTGAATCAGGCGCTCAAGGTCGCGGCGGGAGAAAAACGAGTTGACGATGCGGGCATCGTCGTTTTGGTAGTCCCAGAAGTAGATCAACTCTCCATTGGTGAGGAAGATGAAAGGCGCACCGATCTGCTTGGCATATGGCAATGCCTGTTGCTTGGCTACATAAGGGTGAATGGCTTGCCGCTTCGCCTCGATGATCGCCAGCGGGCGGCCGCGTTGGTCGAGTAGCACGTAGTCGGCCCGACCTGTTGGTACCGCATCGCCATCGGCCGTGGTCAGCACCGTTGCCTGCGAATTGGGTTCAGCTACGCCACGCACCCCGCTGGTGACCAGAACTTCTGTCAGCACCTGTGACTTGTCCGCTGGGCTCCAGCCAGCCGCACGCAACTGATCGTCGATCAGGATGCGAGCATCGGTTTCTTTGGTTTGAGCGGTCAAGTCAGTTCTCCGTTTTTTCTCTACTGCCAACTGTGCACTTCAGTCTCAGTCAAGCCATTAGAGCAAATGTTGTGCCAGCGCCGAGAATATGACAATGAAAAGCTACCGGCTTATTGTTCTGCGCCATAGCGATTCATCCAGTTGGTAAAAGTCTGGTAGTTGCCAAAACCCAGTAATTTCGCGGCTTGCGTCTTGTTGTTGCGGGTGTGGTCCAACGCCCGCTCCATGTAATGCCGCGCCACCTGCGCCATGAGTGCTTCTAGCTGAAGGCCAGACTCCACCGGTCGATTCAAAATGCCATCACCACCGGCCAATGCCTTGGGCGACAGCAGAATCGCGTCCTTGATCGCCTCCAGGCCAATGGTTTCATTGTCCGACCAGACGGCAGCCCGCTGCAAGGTATTGAAGAGTTCGCGAATATTTCCTGGCCAGGTATGTTGAAGCATAATATTTTTTGCGATAGCAGATATTTTCTTGTGTTTGATGCCCAGAACCTTGGCGGCATCATTGACCTGTCGCAGGAGCGCGTCGATCAGCAATGAGATATCGCCAGCACGCTCCCGCAGCGGCGGCAATTTGATGATAGCGACCGCTAGGCGATAAAAAAGGTCTTCACGGAAATTGCCCTCGGCAACCTCGTTGATCAGCGTGCGGTTGGTGGCTGTGACTACACGAACATCTATTTTCCTGGCCTCACTGGAACCGACAGGAGTGACTTCGCTTTCTTGAAGGGTACGCAGCAGCTTGACTTGGATAGCCTTGGGTAGCTCACCGATTTCATCCAGAAAAATGCTTCCGCCGTTGGCGCGTTCGAAGTGGCCCTTGCGGTCAGCCACGGCGCCAGTAAATGAGCCCTTCTTGTGGCCGAAGAATTCGGACTCGACCAACTCGGGCGGGATTGCGCCGCAGTTGACCGAGATGAAGGGTTTGTCAGCCCGCGGACTGGCCTTGTGGATGGCGCGAGCCATTAATTCCTTGCCGGTGCCGCTCTCACCTTCGATCAATACCGGGATCGAGCGGATTGCGACGCGCCTAGCCTGCGCGATTACCCGCTTCATGACTGCGCTGCGATGAATGATGCTGCTGAACTCCGCACCATCTTCCGGCGTGCCCTGCGCCAAGAAAGTTAGCCGCTCATCAGACTGCTGCAGAAGCTTAGGGATGAATTCGGCGGCGATATCGAAGGGGATATCGGCCTCTTGGACGCCTGATTGTGGAGACGACTGTATCAACCGGGCCGGATGAGTCGTTTTCGCCAACAGTATCCAGACCGAAGCCATAGCCGGAGTGCCGGGGCTGAGGTGATAGGTCAGCTGCACCCCGCGGCGGTCGATTGTCTCCAGCACCTCTACCACGCGCTCATAAATCTCGCCGAAGTTGATGGGCGAGGTCAGCTTGACGGAGCGGAGGTGAATCGCTGCACCTGACCGGAATGTCAGCCACTTGATATAGGACTTCGACTCCGCCGCCGAAAAATCACTGAGCAGATAAATTGCGTCGTAACTGCCGGCCTGCACGCCCTGTGCAATGGGTCCAAGGCCCGCTTGGGGCTCACCCGAGGCGGCCTTGAGATCGGTTCGCCCCATCCACGCAACAAGGAATTTGCTCGACATATAAGTATTTTTGTGATTAGCAAGCTATTTTATGCCCTCCGTTGCAGAATAACAACCTGCGAAACGCAATTAGGCTTTCTGGGAAACCGCGTTGACGGACACCATGCATAGCCGGGACCCGGAGAACTCCAGCATGCTTTCAAGAGCTTCCGCTGCGCTCTCCGCAACTCAAACTGTTCTGGGCCGATCAAGACACGATGCGGCCGAGGCGCACCGCGGTCTCGCCCTTCCTGAGGCGCATCGAGGGCATGATCAACACGCAATTGTCGTAGGGCGTGGCCACTGCCTGAATGCCGTCGTGGCCTATCACGGTGCCCTCGCGCGCGATCACTTCCATGCCGACATAGGGCGCGGCGAAGCGAAAATCGTCGCTTGTGATGGTGACGGCTTGCGTGACCTCGACCACGCGCTGCGCCGCCGGCAGCGGCGCGAGATGCGGCGCGGCGAACCCGCGCTCGATCGCGCCGAAGTGCAGCAGAAAGCGCAGCATCGCGTCGATCGCGACCGCGGCGCTGGCGCGCGCCCAGTGCTGGCCGCACTCGATCAGCAGCGCGTTCTTCGCGCTGGCGTCATCGGCGAATGCGCCGTAGTCGCGCATGCGCCGGCCTGCGGCATGACCCGCATCACACACCACATGCGCCGGCGTGCCGAGGGCGAGCGCGAGCGCGCGCGCTTTGGGCGTCATGCCGCAGATCATCAGCGGCGGCGTCGGGTGTTGCATCGAATGGATGTCGAGCAGCGCATCGACGCTGTCGACGAGCGGACGCAGTTCGCGCGCACGGCGCAGTTCCACGCTGTCGCGTCCGCCCTCCAGCACCTCCGTGCTCCAAACGCGGTTAAAATCCTCGTCCACGCAGCGCGACGCAGCTGGATCCTCGCGGCTAAATCGCGCGTAAGCGGCGACGTCCATGAACGCTACGGTCAGCCTTCCGGCGAGCGGCCGCACCCCCTGGCGCAGAAGCCAGTCCAGCGCAATCGCGCCGCACAGCTCGTTGCCATGAGTGAGCCCGGCCAGCATCAGGTGCGGGCCGGGCTTGCCGCTGTCGAAAGTGCTGACGTATTCGATGCCGCAGTTGCCGGCGCGGTGCGGCCCGATGTCGGGTGCTTCAAGCTCTACTGGATAGGCGTTCATGGCTTTCGCTGCTGTGGGCGCAGGCTGCGGCGCAGACCTGGAACGACCACGGGATCAAGCGCAGCCATTTTGCCACGGCGGCGGGCGGGAAGGTGCGAAGTACTGCAATGCAGAAATGAAAGGGCGCAAAGGATTCTCCCTTTGCGCCCTCTTGCCTTTAGACGAATTGCTGCTTACTTCGCTGCCTCCACCGCGCGGCGGGCCATCACCGTAATGAGATGCGCACGGTACTCGGCGCTCGCGTGCAGATCGGAGTTGAGCGTCCCCGCTGGCACACTGACGCCGGCGACCGCGTCGGGCGACCACTTCGCGGCGAGCGCCTTCTCCATTGCAGCGACGCGAAACACCTTGGATGCGGCGCCGGTGACCGCCACGCGCACGCCGCTGCCGGTTTCGGCCGCCAGCACGCCGACGATGGCGTAGCGCGACGCCGGGTTCTTGAACTTGACG
>Ga0315281_10006607_pt1 | contig 16464 bp, 17 predicted proteins | sample YL17G07_0_MG_FD_204540 | JGI IMG/M metagenome (GOLD analysis project Ga0315281, IMG submission 204540) | Sediment microbial communities from Yellowstone Lake, YNP, Wyoming, USA - YL17G07_0 | ecosystem: Environmental > Aquatic > Freshwater > Lake > Sediment | place: USA: Wyoming | collected... | reverse complement strand
CTACCGGGAGCTGTTCGGCAGCCTCTTCCGCCGCGACCTGCGGGCGAAGTACAAGGGCTCGGTGCTCGGACTCGCGTGGACGCTCGCGCTGCCCGTGCTGCTGATGCTCGTGTACCTCGTCGTGTTCTCCGTGTTCTGGAAGGCGGAGCCCACGCAGGCCGTCGACCACTACTGGCTGTTCCTGCTGTGCGGGCTGCCACCCTGGGTGTTCTTCGCGACGTCGTTGCAATCGGCGGCACGGAGCCTGCTCGAGAACGCCAACCTGATCCGGAAAGTGCGCTTCCCGCGCCAGCTCGTGCCCCTGTCGATCGTCGCCACACAGGTCGTGGCGTTTGCGGTCATGCTCGGCATCGTGCTCGCCCTGTGCGTGATCGTGCTGCCGCGCACGCGCGACTGGGCGTGGCTGTCGCTGCCGCTCGGGGCGCTCTTCGTGCTCTTCGTCGGGGGGCTCGCCCTTGCCGTCGCCGCCGCGAACGCGGTCTTCCGCGACGTCGAGTTCGTGGTCGCAGCCGCCCTGTTGCCGCTGTTCTTCCTCACGCCCGTGCTGTACGGGCTCGACGGCCTGCCGGTGGCGCAGACCCATCCGTGGCTGCTCGACGTGATCCACTGGCTCAACCCCCTCACGCCTCCGATCCTGTCGATTCGTGCGCCGCTCTTTTCCGGGGAGGCGCCTGCTGCCGGAAACCTCGCGTACTTCGTCATCGAGACGGCTGTCGCACTCGCGCTCGGTGCCCTCGTGTTCAGGCGCGTCGACGACCGGATCGCGTCGGAAGTCTGACGACGATCCGGCCGTCGAAGAGCGCGTCGTCGCCCGCGTAGGCGGGTAAGCCCTCGTGCTCGCACGGCTCCAGCCCGGCCAGCAGGGAAGGGAGCAGCAACGGGTGGCCGAAGCGCGGGTTGCGCCCACCTCCGGGCTGCCAGGGTGCGAGGCGGCCGGGCCGGCCGGCCGTCGCGACAGCGCCGCCGACCGCCGCCCAGCCCTCGGCGTGCGCGTCGAGCAGCCTGCGTGACCAGTCGGGAGCCGGTTCCGCACCGGCCACGAGGTGGGCTACTGCCTCGGCCCCGTCTGCGACCAGCTGCTCCTCCTGCGCGGCAAGTGCAGCGGCGGTCGCGGGGCCGTGTCCTCCGTGGACGAGCACGCCGAGCCGGCGGGCAGTGATCCGCGGCGCCACCTCGGTGGGGATGTCGAGCATGGCGCACCCGATCTCGGAGAACCAGAAGCGGTGCTCCTCGACGAGATCGAACGCGAGCCTGTAGGGCCCGGACGGCCGCGGGGCAGTGACGGGAACGTCGAGCTCGATCGTGGTGCCCGGCGGCACGGGGTGCGGGAGGGCGGTGCGGATGCCGTCCCAGACGATCGGGTTCCCGAGCGGATCGAGCCAGTGGTAGGCGAGCTGGACACCATCGGCTCCGTGCGAGTGCCACGTCGCCGAGCCGGCGTTCTCCACGACGATCAGCGCCGATCCGCGGGCGCCGGCGCGTGGCGGCACGAGCGACCACGCTCTCCAGCGCGGCGCAAGCGGCCCGGACGGGACGGGGTGCTCGCCGACGCGCTCCACGGTGGGGCTACTCTAGCCGTGTGGCTGAGCCTCTCCTGGTGCGGGCTGCACGGCGCGAACGGGTCGAGCACACCCCGGTGTGGTTCATGCGCCAGGCGGGCCGATCGCTGCCCGAGTACCGCGCGATTCGTGAGCGCCACGCGTTTTTCGAGGTGGCGAACACGCCCGAGCTGTGCGCGGAGGTGACGCTGCAGCCGGTGCGCCGTCACGACGTCGATGCCGCCGTGATGTTCGCCGACATCATGACCCCGGTGCTCGGCATGGGCGTGGATGTTCGCCTCGTCGAGGGCGTCGGACCCGTGATCGACTCGCCGGTGCGCACCATGGCCGACGTCGAGTCCCTGCGCGTCCCCGATGCCGAGGAGGCGTTCGCGCCCGTTCTGGAAGCGGTGCGCATGGTGCGCGCCGCGCTGCGCCCCGACCAGGCCGTGGTCGGCTTCTGCGGGGGCCCCTTCACCGTCGCCGGCTACCTGGTCGAGGGCAAGCCCAGCCGGGAGTTCGCCGTCACGAAGAAGTTGATGCTCTCCGAGCCCGCCGTCTGGCATGCGCTGATGGCGAAGCTCGCCGACGCATTTGCGCCGTACGTCGCCGCGAAGGCACGCGCCGGCGCCGACGTGATCCAGCTGTTCGACTCGTGGGTCGGTGCGCTCTCCCCTCGCCACTACCGGGAGCTCGTCGCCCCGTATTCCGCCCGCATCCTCGCGGCCGTCGACTGCCCCACGATCCACTTCGGCACCGGCACGGCCACGCTGCTCGAGGAGATGGCGGCGGCGGGCGGTGACGTGATCGGGCTCGACTGGCGCATTCCGCTCGACCTCGGCTGGGCGCGTGTGCCGGGTCACGCGGTGCAGGGGAACCTCGACCCGGCCGTCCTGCTGGCCCCCTGGGAGCGGATCGAGGCGGAGGCGCTCGACGTCCTCGCCCGGGCGGGCGGTCGTCCGGGGCACATCTTCAATCTCGGTCACGGCGTCCTCCCCTCGGTCGAGGCGGACACCCTCACACGGCTTGCGGCCCTCGTCCGGGAGCGCACTGCAAGCGCGGTGGCGGCGTGACAGCCGTGCGCCTGCGCGGGGATCCCGAGTGACCCCCGGGACGATCGTCGCCGATGCCGTCTCACGACGGTTCCGCGTGCATGCCAGAGAGATGCGCACGCTTAAAGACGCACTCGTCGCGCGGGGCCGAACGGGCGGTGAGGACGTGTGGGCGCTGCGCGGCGTCTCGCTCGAGATCGCAGCAGGCGAAGCGGTCGGCCTCGTCGGGCGCAACGGCTCCGGCAAGTCGACGCTCCTGCGCGTGCTGGCCGGGATCATCAAGCCGACGACCGGTAGCGTCGACGTGACGGGTCGCATCGGCTCGCTGCTCGAGCTCGGCGCAGGCTTCCACCCCGACTTCAGCGGACGCGAGAACGTGTTCCTGAACGGCTCCATCCAGGGGCTGCGCCGTGCGCAGATCCGCGAGCGGTTCGACGAGATTGTCGCGTTCGCCGAGCTCGAGCACGCGATCGACCGGCCCGTACGCACCTACTCCTCGGGCATGGCCATGCGCCTCGGGTTCGCCATCGCAGCGTTCCTCGAGGCGGACGTGCTGCTCCTCGACGAGGTCTTCGCGGTCGGGGACGAGAACTTCCAGCGCAAGTGCTTCGGCGTCATCGCCGAGTTCAAGAGCCGCGGCGGCACGATCCTGTTCGTCTCCCACGACGCTGCCGCGGTGGCGCGGCTGTGCGAGCGCGCCATCCTGCTCTCCGACGGGGAGAAGGCATACGACGGGCCGACACACGACGCGATCGTCCGCTACAGGCGCATGCTCGCCGACGATCTCGACCCGGCCGAGCGCAGAGCAGGGCTGCGCGAGTGGGGGAGCGGCGAGGCCGAGATCACCTCGGCACGGCTCGTCGCACTCGGCGGGGAGCCACGCGAGCAGTTTCTCGCGGGCGAGCCGCTCGTGCTCGAGGTCGCGATCGACATCCACGAGGCGATGCCGCCGCCGCGGCTCCGTCTCGAGCTGCGCGACGGCGCCGGCCTGCTCGTCGCCGAGCTCACTCTCGACACCGCAGACATCGGCTGGCCCTCGGCCCCGGGGCGGCTCGACATCCGCTTCGAGGTGCCGGAGTCGCCGCTCGCCTTCGGCCGCTTCCATCTGCGACTCGGCCTCGTCGGCACCGACGGCGGCACGCTCCACCAGCTGGACGACGCACTCGGCTTCCTGGTCTACCCGGACGGCGAGGAGCGGGGGCTCGTCCGCCTCGAAGGAACGTGGTCGGCGGGCGCGAAACAGGGTGTCCGATGAGCTACAAGACGTGTCCCGAGTGGCCCGAGCTGATGGAGCTCGCGCCCGAACTCCAGTTCAAGCACATCAGCGTCGCGGATGCGCATCTTCCGTTCGACGTGCTCTCGCAGATCTCACACTCCTCGCTCGGCGACGTCGAGATCTGCTGTGACCTCGAACGCCATGTCTTCAACGCAGAGCACACCGACCCGGAAGTCGCCGCCGCCCTGATCGGCTCGCACTGGTTCGAGGTGCACGAGTGGGCGACGTCCGGCCCCGGCGCGTCGTCGTCCTCGTCGCACGCCGCCTGACGCGACCTCGGCGACACAGGGGGCATCATCCGGCGCGGGAACGCAAGGCCGCATGATCTGCGCGTAGGCAGCCGGCCGCTTCCGTCGTACGATGCGACGGATGTCAACACGCGGCCCTCTCGAGGATGACACGTGCCGGAACTACGTCGTCCCGCGACTGAAGGCTGTCGGATGGTCCGACGACCAGATCGTCGAGCAGTACCCGGTATCTGACGGCCGCATCGTCGCAACGCGAGGACGACATCGACGCGAGAGGCCGCTACGTGCTGATTACCTGCTCGAGATCGCGCCCGGACTCGGGGTGGCGGTGGTCGAGGCGAAGCGCGAGTTCAAGGAACCAGGCGACGGCTTCGGGCAGGCGGTCCGCTACGCGACCATGCTCGACCTTCCGCTCGCGTACTCGACGAACGGGAAGGGGATCCGGGAGCGCGACCTCGACACCGGCGTTTAATCCAGTCCCGACGGGTTCCCCGCACCGAGTGAGGTGTGGCTCCGCTACCGGCGTTGGAAGGGACTCGCGGTCGATGCCGAGCCGATAGTCCACCAGTCGTTCTCGCGTGTTCTCCGCAACGTCGACGGCTCGGTCAAGGAGCCGCGCTACTACCAGCGAGTCGCAATCGAGCGGGCCCTGGAGGCGATACTCGGGGGCCGTCAGCGCGTGCTGCTCACCCTGGCAACCGGTACAGGCAAGACGTTCGTCGCGCTCCAGCTCGTCTGGAAGCTCTGGCGCGGAGACTGGCCGGCGAACCGCAAGCCGCGCGTGCTCTATCTGGCAGATCGGCGCATCCTGATCGACCAACCCTATTCCCGCGAGTTCCAGCCGGTGTTCGGCGATGCGCTCTGGAAGATCCAGGGCGAGGCACGCACGAGTCGCGAGATCTACTTCGGCCTGTACCAGGGGCTCGCGGACGCCGGCGACGCCGAGGGCCTCTTCCGTGATTTCGCACCCGACTTCTTCGACCTGGTCGTCGTCGACGAGTGCCATCGAGGCAGCGCGAGCGACGACTCGAGCTGGCGCTCGATCCTCGAGCGGTTCGACTCCGCCGTCCAGGTCGGGATGACCGCCACCCCGCTCCGAACCGACAACGTCGACTCGTACAGGTACTTCGGCGATCCTGTCTACACGTACACGCTGGCCGAGGGCATCGAGGACGGGTTTCTTGCACCGTATCGCGTGCGTCGCGTGGTGCTCAGCCCCGACGCGCACGGGTGGAGCCCCGTCGAGGGCGAGATCGACCGTTACGGCAGGGAGATCCCTGCGGGGCTCTACGGAACGCACGAGTTCGAGCGGGTCGTCTCGCTCCTCGACCGCACGACGGCCGCGGCGCGTCATCTCACCGACTACCTCCGGCGCACCGACCCGATGGCGAAGACGATCGTCTTCTGCGTCGACTCCGAGCACGCGGAGCAGATGCGTGCCGCACTCGCCGAGGCGAACGCCGATCTCGTGCGCCGGCATCCCGACTACGTGGTGCGGATCGTCTCCGACGAGGGTGACGTCGGGCGTGAGCACCTCGGGAACCTGATTGACGTCGAGTCGGCGACGCCGGTGATCGCGACGACGTCGAAGCTCCTCGGCACCGGCGTCGACATTCCGACGCTCCGGAACGTCGTCCTCTTCAAGCCCATCGGCTCTATGGTCGACTTCAAGCAGATCATCGGCCGTGGCACTCGGCTGTTTCTAGACGATGACAAGCTCAGCTTCGAGATCATCGACTACTCCGGTGCGACCGCGTTGTTCGAGGATCCGGAGTTCGACGGAGTCCCGGAGGTCGTCACGTCGGAGACGGTCGACGACGAGGGCGCGGTGGTCGCCGGCGACGAGGTGGCCGAGCCCGAACCGGACTACGGGGTGGGGGACGAGGTGGTGATCCCCGAGCGTGCGAGGAAGCTCTACGTCGACGGCATCGAGGTCTCGGTCTCTGCCGAGGGCTTCTACCTGCTCGACCCCCAGAGCGGTCGGCTTCGGCTCGTCGAGTACGCGGACTATGCGGCGGACGAGGTGCGGCGGCTGTTCGGTGGCGCCGACGAGCTTCGGACGCGGTGGCGCTCGCACGACGGTCGCGACGCTGTCGTCGGCGCGCTTACCGCTCGTGGAATCGACATCCGAGAGCTGGGCGAGCGCGCGGGCCTCGCGGAGGCCGATCCACTCGACCTCCTCGTTCACGTGGCGTGGAACGGACCGGCGACGAGTCGGCGTCAGCGTGCACAACAGCTCCGTCGCGGGCACGAGGAGTTCTTCACTCGCTGGCAGCCCGAAGCCCGCGCCGTTCTCGAGGAGCTGCTGGAGAAGTACGCGGAGTGGGGCGTCTCGCAGCTCGACGACCTCGCCGTGCTCGAGGTGCCGCCGCTCTCGGAGCACGGCACGCCGGTCGAGATCGCGGCACAGTTCGGTGGCGCGGATGCCCTGCGGGAAGCGGTCGACGAGCTTGCGGCGTTGCTCTACGCTGCGTGAAACTGTACGAAAGTGATAGTTTAGTGCAGGATGTCTGCATAGAACTATATATTCCATGTAGTATCAGTGCATGAGTAAGGTGCAAGACCGTCTCGACCTCCGCCGTCGGCTGGTGGAGGTCGCCCGCGGCCAGGCGGGCTATTTCACGACAGCGCAGGCGCTCCAGGCCGGCTACTCGTACTCTGCGCAGCGCTACCACGTGCACCGCGGCAACTGGGAGCAGGTCGACCGCGCGCTGTTCCGTCTGCCCGAGTGGCCCATCGAACCGGAGGAACAGTACGTCCGCTGGTTTCTCTGGAGTCGTGAGCGGGCTGTCGTCTCGCACGATACAGCTCTTGCGGTGTATGACATCAGCGACCTCAACCCGGCGCGCATTCACCTCACCGTCCCGCCGGATGTTCGCATGACGGCACCGGGTCTGATCATCCACAAGGCGGATCTTCCGGAGACGGATGTCCAGGATCGCGGCGGCTACCGCATCACGACGCCACTTCGCTCGGTGCTCGACGTGGCTGCGACCCCGATCGAGATCGACTACCTCGCGACGGCGATCGAGGATGGCGAGCGAGGTGGGTATTTCACCCGGCGCATGCTCTTCCATCGCTCGGACGCGTTCGGCCCGGCGGCTGCGCTCGCGGTCGAGCGAGCCGTGCAGCTGCTCGAAGGGAAAGCCGCGTGACGTACGAGACCGCCCGGGCGCTGCGGCAGTCGATTGAGCACCGGATGAGGCTGACGCCCGGCTTCGATGTCCAGCGTGCCCGACGGCGCATCGTGTTCGAGCGTCTGCTTTCGCGGCTGGTGAATGCGCATCCGGAGCGGTGGGTGGTAAAGGGTGGCTTCGCCCTCGAGGTGAGGCTGCCGGAAAGGGCGCGAGTGACGAGGGACATCGATCTTGCCGTCGCTCTCGACCGGGCGACAACGGAGAGCGTTCGCGGTCTCATGCTCGACGGGCTGACGAGGGATCCGGACGGCGATCGGTTCGCGTTCACGCTCATCGACATCCGAGCGCTGCAGCCGATCGATGCCGGTCGTCTCGGCTGGCGGTTGTCGATTCGCGCCGATCTCGACGGGCGGAAGTTCGAAACCGTCACCGCCGATATCGTCGCGCGGACGACGGAGGACGGCCGGACGGAACGGCGCTCGCTTCAGAGCAGCCTGCGCTTCGCAGGCGTCCCGGATCTCGACATCGACCTCGTCGATCTCGACCACCACTTCGCGGAGAAGCTGGCCGCGTACACCGCAGATCGCGGCCTGCGGGAGAATACCCGCGTTAAGGATCTCACCGACATGGTGCTCCTCGTCGAGACCGGCGTCGAGCCGACGCGTAGGCTCCGCGACGTGGCCGTCGTCATCTTCGAAGCACGAGGGGAAAGCGCGCCGGCCGTACTGCCGCCTCCTCCGGCCTCATGGGCGGCGGTCTACGCCGCCCAGGCGGCAGAGGTTCGCCTCGGAGCCGTCACCATCGCCGACGCGCACCGGCTCGTCCAGGAGTTCTGGTTCGCATCTGCGGAGGAGATCCTCTGATGGCCCGCCCCCGCACTCAGCCCGCCGAGACGACCCCGCAGGCGCGGCTTTCCTCCGCCACCAAGTCCGCGCGTGACGTGATGCGCAAGGACGCGGGCCTGAACGGCGACCTCGACCGCATCCCGCAACTCGCCTGGCTCCTGTTCCTGAAGGCGTTCGACGCGCGCGAGCAGCAGCGCCTTGTGACAGATCGTCACTATCGTCCGGCGATCGAGGCGCCGTTCCGCTGGCGCGACTGGGCCGCCGACCCCGAGGGCCGTACCGGCCCCGAGCTGCTCGACTTCGTCAACGGCGAGCTGCTACCGCATCTGCGTGAGCTCTCGTCGGGCACGGGCGAGCTCGACGCGCGTGACACGATCGCCGCCGTCTTCCGTGAGACGTACTGCCGGATGCTCTCCGGCTACCTCCTGCGTGACGTCGTCGACCAGGTCGAGAAGGTGAACTTCACGTCCTCCGACGACGTGCACACGATGGCGCACCTGTACGAGTCGATGCTGCGCGAGGTGCGCGACGCGGCCGGCGACTCGGGCGAGTTCTACACGCCGCGGCCGGCGATCCGGTTCGTCGTCCAGCAGGTCGCGCCGCGGCTCGGGGAGACGATCCTCGACCCCGCCTGCGGCACGGGCGGCTTCCTCGTCGAGGCGCTCGAGGAGCTCGAGCCGACCGTCGAGAACGTCGAGCAGCTGCGCGCCCTGCACGGGAGCCTGCGCGGGATCGAGAAGAAGCCGCTGCCCTACCTGCTCGGGATGATGAACCTGCTCCTGCACGGCGTCGAGCAGCCGGCGCTCGTGCGCGACAACGCTCTCGCCTACCCCGTCACGCAGGTGCGCCGCGCCGACCGCGTCGACGTCGTGCTCACGAACCCTCCCTTCGGCGGCGAGGAGGAGCGCTCGATCCAGGACAACTTCCCCGACGCGACGCGCACCGCCGAGACCGCACTCCTCTTCCTGCAGCTGATCGTCCGGCGGCTGAACGACGGCGGGCGGTGCGGCATGGTCGTCCCGAACGGGCTCCTCTTCGGCGACGGTGTCGCGGCGAGGATCAAGAGGCAGCTGCTGACGGAGTGCGACGTGCACACGATCGTGCGGCTGCCGCCGGGCGTCTTCGCGCCGTACACTGACATCCCGTCGAACCTGTTGTTCTTCGAGAAGACCGGCCGCACGCGCGAGGTGTGGTTCTACGAGATCGACCCGCCGGAAGGGAAGAAGAAGTACGCGAAGACGCGGCCAATGCGGTTCGAGGAGTTCGCGGACTGTCAGGCCTGGTGGGGTGGGTCGGAGCGTGAGGGGCGCGTCGAGAACGAGCACGCCTGGCGCGTGCCGATCGCGGAGATCGAGAAAGACGGCGCGTGGAACCTCGATCGTCGCAACCCGAATCGCGCCAACGATCTCGCGCACCGCCCACCCGAGGAGCTCGTCGCCGAGCTGATCGAGACGGAGAAAGAGATTCTCGCTTTGCTCGAAGAGATTCAGCACGAGGTTGCGTAGCGTGACGGTATCCCAGGTTGCACTAGGCGAGGTTCTTGAACGGGTTAACCGTCCTGTGCCGGTCGTTCCTGCCGAGTCGTTCAGGTTCATGGGCGTACGGAGCTTCGGGGTCGGCGCCTTCGATGCCGGTGAGCGTGAAGGCTCAGAGATGAGCTATTCGTTGCTTCAAGTAGTCCACGAAGGCGACTTCGTGTATCCGAAACTCATGGCCTGGGAGGGCGCGTTCGCCGTTGTCCCTCCTGAGCTCGATGGCAGATTCGTTTCACCCGAGTTCTGCCTGTTCCGACCCCTGACGGAGAAGCTCGATCTGGCGTTCCTCGGCTACCTGTTCCGATGGTCTGGGATGTGGGAGCGAGTCGCGGGAGCAAGCATCGGAACAAACCTTCGCCGGCGACGCCTCTATCCCGATGATTTCCTGTCGCGAACGATCCCGCTTCCGACGATTGCCGAGCAGTCTGACATCGTCCGTGATATCCAGAAGGCAGTGGGTCGGATGGCGTTGGTTACCCAGCATTCCTCCCAGATGAGCGCTCGCGCTCTTGCAGTTGCCAGCTCGCTGGCGATTGGGGCGGGGCTCGGTGAGGAGGAGCGAAGCAAGCGCGGCTGGAAGCCCACGGCGCTCGCTGAGGTGCTTGCCGCGGCCGCGGATCCGGTGAAGGTCGCGCCGATGACTGAGTACCCGAACGTCGGTGTCTTCAGCTTCGCACGCGGGCTCTTTGAGAAACCTCCGATCGACGGCTCGAACACGAGTGCACGCTCGCTGTACCGGATTCACAGCGGTCAGTTCATCTACAGCCGACTGTTTGCCTTCGAAGGTGCGTACGCGTCGGTCCCCGACCGCTTCGACGGGTACTACGTCTCGAACGAGTTTCCGGCCTTCGATGTCGATACGGAACGGACGGACCTCCGGTTCCTGACGGCGTACTTCTCGGCGCCTGGCGTATGGGAACGAGTCGCAGAGGGGAGCAAGGGGCTCGGCGTTCGCCGCCAGCGAGTCCAGCAGGAGCAACTTCTGAATCACGTCCTCTGGATGCCGCCTCTTGAAGAGCAGCGCCGGATCGGCCGTGTGGCAGGCTGGCTCGGCGAGGTCGGGAGACTCCGAGCGAGAGCGTCTGTGCTTGCGGATGCGATCGAGCCGGCTGCGCTCAATCGTGCCTTCGCCGGTCTGGTGTAGCCGCTGTGCGCCACGTGGTTCCCGCGACCACCACGTGCTCCAAGAGGCGCACCCGCACCGACCGGGCCGCCTCCTCGATCCTCCGCGTCGCCTCGACATCGGCCGAACTCGGCGTCGGATCCCCGGACGGGTGGTTGTGCGCGACCGCGAACGCCTTCCCGTCGTGCCGCAGCACCGCCTGCAGGATCTCGCGCACCGGGAACGGCGAGCGGTCGCTCGAGCCTTCGGCCACCGTCACGACGTGGCGCAGCCGGTTCGCGCCGTCGCAGACGAGCACGATCACCCGCTCGCGCCGTAGCCCGCTGAGCTCGCGTAGCGAGACCGCGGCGACGTCCTCCGGCCCGCGCAGCACCGGTGCCTCGTCGAGCGCGTCCGCGGCAAGCCGACCGAGCCGGAACGCCGCTACGAGCGCCGCCGCACGTGCCGCGCCGATCCCGCCACGCCGTCGCAGCTCCTCGGGCCTCGCGCGCGACAGCTGACCCAGCCCGCCGAACTCCGCGATCAGCGCCGCCGCGACGTCGAGCGCGCTCTCCCCGCGCCGCCCTGACCCGAGCACGAGCGCGAGCAGCTCACGCTCTGCGAGCGCCTCCGGGCCGAGCCGCACGAGCCGCTCACGCGGCCGCTCGCGCGCCGGCAGGTCGGCGATTCGCATCACGAAGACACGCTACGCGGCAACACGTGACGAGAGCGTGCCCTCTCTGTGTCTAGTCTCATCTCGTGGCCCTGACGACCGTTGTCCCCTTCCGCGCCGGTGGCAAGAGCAGGCTGCCTGCCACGATCCGCGTCGAGGTCGCGCTCGCGATGCTCGGGGACGTGCTCGAGGCCGCGACGGCCTTCGGCCCGACACGGCTGGTCACCGCCGATGCGGCGGCGCGGCTCGTCGCAGCCGGCCTCGGCGCCGATGTCGTCGACGATCCGGGCGGCGGCCAGGGCGCCGCAGTCCGTGCCGCACTCGCGGGGCTGGACGGGCCCTGCCTCGTCGTCAACGCCGATGTCCCGCGCGTCCAGTCCTCCGACCTCGCCGCACTCGCGATCCCGGCGAGGGGCGGCGCCGTCGCGATCGTCGCCGCAGCCGACGGCACGACGAACGCGCTCGGCCTGCCCTCTGCAGAGGCGTTCCAGCCTCTCTACGGGCCGGGCAGCGCCTCGCGGTTCCGCGCTCATGCTGCCGCACTCGGCCTCGTCCACCACGACCTCTCGCTGCCGAACCTCCGCGAGGACATCGACACGGTCGCCGATCTCGAGCGGGCCGGCGCACACGCCGGCCCGCGCACACACGCGCTCCTCGCCGCCGCCGGTCCGTGACGCTCGCCTCGAGTGCCGCCCGTACAGTGGTCGCCGGATGAACGTGGTGTGTCTCAGTGGCGGTGTCGGCGGCGCAAAGCTCGCGCGTGGCCTCCAGGACGTGCTCGCACCCGGCGAGCTCACGGTGATCGGCAACGTCGGCGACGACGTCGAGGTGCTCGGCCTCCACGTCTCGCCCGACCTCGACTCGGTGCTGTACGCCCTTGCCGGGCTCAACGACGAGGAGCGCGGCTGGGGACGCGCAGGCGAATCGTGGGCTGCGCTCGAGTCCGCACGGGCGTGGGGCGGAGAAGGCTGGTTCATGCTCGGCGACCTGGACCTCGGCCTGCACCTCGTGCGCTCGCAGGCCCTTCGTGCCGGGGAGCCGCTGTCCGCCGTGACCGCCCGGCTCACGGACGCTCGAGGCCTCGCCACGCGCCTCGTCCCCGTCACCGACGACCGGCTGCGCACACACGTCCAGACACCCGCCGGCACGTTCGCGTTCCAGGAGTGGTTCGTCGCCCGCGGCCACCGGGACGAGGTCGACGCTCTCGTCTACCAGGGCGCCGGCACGGCACGTCCCGCGCCCGGGGTGCTCGCCGCGCTCGCCGCTGCCGAGGCGATCGTGATCGCCCCGAGCAACCCGTACGTGTCGATCCACCCGATCCTCGCCGTGCCCGGCGTGCGCCAGGCGCTCGCGGCCCGCACGGCCCCGTGCGTCGCCGTCAGCCCGTTGATCGGAGGCCGGGCCGTCAAGGGCCCACTCGACCGTATGCTCCTCCGCATGGCCGGCGGGACCACACCGGCTCATGTGGCACAGTGCTACGAGGGCCTGCTCGATGCCCTCGTGATCGACCGGGCCGACGAGGGCGCCGACACCGGCGTCTCGCTCGTCGTCACCGAGACCCTGATGACCGACCGCGAGACGGCCCGCCTGCTCGCGGAGAAGACACTGGAGGCAGCCCTGTGAAGATCGCTCTGATTGGAGGAACCGGAAGCTTCGGCACCGCCCTCGCCGTTCGCCTGCGCGAGGCGGGCTACGCCGTCGTGATCGGCTCGCGGGACGCGGAGCGCGCTCGTGCCGTGGCGGCCGCGCTCGGCGTCGAGGGCGCGACGAACGAGGACGCCGCTCGCGCGGCCGACTTCGTCGTTCTCACCACGAAGGCCGACGGCGCCGTGGAGACGGCACGCGTGCTCCGAGAGGCGATCGGCAGCACGCCGGTGCTCTCCGTTGCAGCCGAGCTGTCGTTCACGAAAGCGGGCGTTCTTCCGACGAGCGAGGCGACGTCGATCGCGGAGCGGATCCAGAGCGAGCTGGATGCGCCCGTCGTCGCCGGCCTGCACTCGCTCGCCGCGTCGAATCTCGGCGGCGAGGAGGCCCCGGACGAGGACGCGCTCGTGTGCGGCGATGACGCCGAAGCGAAGGCCCTGGCTCTCGAGCTCGCCGCGAAGGTGGCGGACGGCCGCGCGATCGACGCAGGCCCGCTCGCGAGCGCCCGCGCGCTCGAAGGGATGACTGCCGTGATCGTGAACGTGAACAAGCGCTACAAGGCGCACGCCGGCCTCCGCGTCACCGGCGTCCACTGACCGTGCCCGGTGAGATCCGCGTGATCCCCCTCATCGGGCTGCCGGAGCTCGAGGAGGGGGACGACCTGGCTGCGTTGCTCGCGGAGGCTGCCGTTCGGGCGGGTGGCCTCGAGGACGGCGACGTCGTCGTCGTCGCGCAGAAGGCCGTCTCGAAGGTGGAGGGACGGGTCGTCTGCCTCGACGAGGTCGAGCCGTCCACCCGTGCCGTCGAGCTCGCCGGGCCGGACGGCGACCCGCGACACGTCGAGGTGATCCTCGGCGAATCAGTAGAGGTCGTCCGCTCGCGACCACCGCTCGTGATCGGGCGGACGAGGCACGGCTTCGTCTGCGCGTCGGCCGGCGTGGACGCGTCGAACGCGAAAGGCCCGGGAACGCTGATCCTGTTGCCGCTCGACCCCGACGCCTCGGCCGCCACGCTGCGGGCCCGCCTCGCGGAGCTCACCGGCATCGCCCCGGGAGTGATCGTGAGCGACTCGTTCGGCCGCGCCTGGCGGCAGGGCACGACCGACGTGGCCCTTGGCGTGGCGGGCATCGTCGCCCTGCGCGACCTGCGTGGCACCCGGGACGGGCGGGGGTACGAGCTGCAGTCGACCATGGTCGCGATTGCCGACGAGATCGCAGGCGCCGCGGAGCTCGCGATGGGCAAGACGCGAGGGGTACCGGCGGCGATCGTACGCGGGCTCGATGCGGGCGGAGACGGGCACGGCGCCGACCTCGTGATGCCGCCCGGGCGAGATCTGTTCCGCTGAGCGCTGCGGTTTACCACTGACAGGGGCGTACGCGAAAGCGCCGATGGCGTCGGCCGGTATGGCTGTGAGACTGCGCGAGTACGAAACCCACAACAAGGAGCCCAATCGCATGCGGAAGCTCACTCCCGCGATCGTGGCGGCAGCCGCGGTCGTCGTCTCCATCGGATCCCTCACGGCAGGGGCTGTGACCTCGAAGCCCCTCGTGGCCGTCCAGGTGGACGAGTTCAGCGTCTTTCCGGGGACGCAAGGTGCACCTAGAGGCAAGGTCAGGTTCGTGGTCACGAACATCGGCAAGATCGAGCACGAGTTCCTCATCACGAGGACTTCCAAGCCCGCCGGCAACCTGCTCGGCGGCGACCACGGCCCCAACCGAGCGGACGAGAGCGGCGCCGTTGGTGAGATCGGCGGGATACCGTCGGGCCAGGCGAAGACGCTGACCCTCACCCTCAAGCCGGGGCACTACGCCCTCCTCTGCAACCTGCCCGGGCACTACAAGACCGGTCAGTTCGCAGACTTCTACGTGCGCTGAACTGCGCCTAGCCCGTCTCCCCCCGACCGGCGACGCACGGACCGGGGGGAGACGGGCGCCCGCTCGCACCGACAGGTGCGGCGTACGGCGCTTCGGGTTCGATAGCCTGACAACGAGGCCGCTTTGTCTCTACGAACGTCGGGACGACGTGGCCGCCCAGCCAAGAGCTAGGAGAAGGGGTGTCTCGGATGCGCAAAGCCGTGCTGTTCGCGGCGACCATCACCATGGTCGTCGGGGTCGCGAGCGCCGAAGCGGCGTCGTCGGCGACGACCGTGAAGGTAAGCCTGAAGGAGTTCAAAGTCGTGCCGTCGACGAAGACGGTCAAGGCCGGCAACGTGACGTTCTCGGTGAAGAACGTCGGCAAGCTGCCCCACCAACTGGTCGTCGTGAAGACGACACTCGCTCCGGGCAAGCTGCCGGTCAAGCAAGGCCGGGCGAGTGAAAAGGGCAAGGTCGGAGCGGTTGCTGATCTCGAGCCGGGCAAGAGCGGCAAGGTGACGCTCAAGCTGGCGAAGGGGAAGTACGTCCTTCTCTGCAACATCGCCGGCCATTACCAGGCGGGTCAGTACATCGGCTTCATCGTCACGTAAACGGGCGAGCGCGTGGGTCGCGGCGTCGCGCCGCGGCCCACGCCGCCGGCCCCGCTAGACTCCGAGAGATGCCGAAGTACGCGATCTGGGGCACGGCGACCTCGCCCACCCACGAGGACTGGGTCCGATCGGTCGGCAGGGCGTTCGAGGCCGACGGCTTCGAGCTGGTGGACGACCACGCCGACGCCGACTTCGTGCTCAACATGTTCGATGCGGACGCCCCGAAGGCGTTCCGGCGCTCGTCGCGCGGCACGTACTCGGCGTCCTTCTACGAGCTCGCCGACGAGCCAGAGGACGTGCTCCGAACGAGCTACCCGAACCTCGTTCGCACGCTCGCGAACGTCGTCGTCCTGCACGTGCCCGGCAAGGGCGTGTGGTTCACGACGATGGAGCGCGGCACCTACAAGATCTCCGACGACCCCACCGAGGTGTTCGAGCGGCTCGCGCCGCTAGCCAAGTCGAAGCTCGTGATCGACAACGAGTTCGTGCCCGACCTCGAGCCCGAGCTCTGGGGCGGCGACGAGGTGACGGCGGACATCATCGCCGCCGGCAAGCGGATGGGTGAGCTCGATCTCCTCCCGGCACCGTTCCCGGTGCACGAGTACCTGAACGAGCGTGACCTGCGCCATGTGATGCGGCTGTATCAGGTCGGCGGCCTCTCGTACGGCAACCTCTCGGCCCGCAAGGACGAGAACCGGTTCTGGATGAGTGCGTCGGGCGTCGACAAGACCGCGCTCGAGATTCCCGGTCGCGACATCCTGATGGTGACGGGCTACGACGAGGCGAACGTGAGGATGGTGATCAGCGTCCCGCCCGGCATCGAGCCGCGCCGCGTCTCGGTCGACGCGATCGAGCACTGGATGATCTACCAGGCGCATCCGGACGTCGGTGCGATCCTCCACGCGCACGCGTGGATCGAGAGCATCGCTGCCACGGACATCAACTACCCG
>Ga0315281_10006606_pt1 | contig 16466 bp, 16 predicted proteins | sample YL17G07_0_MG_FD_204540 | JGI IMG/M metagenome (GOLD analysis project Ga0315281, IMG submission 204540) | Sediment microbial communities from Yellowstone Lake, YNP, Wyoming, USA - YL17G07_0 | ecosystem: Environmental > Aquatic > Freshwater > Lake > Sediment | place: USA: Wyoming | collected... | reverse complement strand
CCAGGCAGCAGGACTTGCCGGCAATGCGCTCTGGCTCGCTTTTGGACTTTCAGCAATCATGGCTCTCTTGACCGGGTTGAGCTACGCCGAACTCTCCTCCATGTTTCCAAAAGCCGGTGCAGAATATGACTATATTGCGAATGCATTTAATGCACGGCTTGCATTTGTCATCGGCTGGCTGGTTTTTCTCTCGGGAGTCCTCGCAGCTGCCACGGTTGCCCTCGGTTTTGCGGGCTATTTCTCTGCCCTGACCAGTCTTCCGCTGATCATCTCCGCAGTCGTTCTTGTCGTGCTGCTTACTGCCCTTCTTGGGTATGGAATAAAAGAGACCGCATGGGTCGCGGTGATCTCAACACTCATCGAGGCATCAGGACTTGTCATCATCATTGCTATAGGCCTTCCGCATCTCGGTAGCGTCAATTACTGGGAGATGCCGCAGGGTTTTTCCGGGCTCTTTGCCGCATCGGCCCTGATCTTTTTTGCCTACCAGGGATTTGAATCCATGGTCAAGTTTTCCGAAGAGACAAAATCGCCTGAGACCACAATCCCCAAAGCACTGATATTCGCTGTCGCCACCTGCGTTATTCTCTATATACTGGTAGCCCTTTCCGTGGTATCTGTACTGGGGTGGCAGCAGTTGTCAGTCTCAAATGCACCTTTTGTTGATATCGTATCCAATACGCTCGGCCCTGGTGCTGCGATCCTCATCGCGATCATTGCCCTCTTTGCAACGGCTAACACCGCCCTGATGTCCATGTATGCCTCGTCACGGATCCTCTACGGGATGGCGGGATCATCCCGGTTAACCTCTGGTTTTGCCTGGGTTCATCCAGGTACACGAACCCCGTGGACTGCTATTCTGCTGTGCGGAGTCCTCTCGATTGCTCTCATTTTTGCCGGCGACATTGCCTTTATTGCCAACGTGACCAACTTCACGCTCTTTGTCACCTTCATCGTGATCAATGCGGCAGTTATTGTCCTGCGATTTCATTCCCCGGAATCCCTGCGACCTTTCCGGATTCCCTTCTCGATCGGCAGGCTGCCGCTGATCCCCCTTGCCGGGCTGGTTTTCTGCATCTTCCTCCTCACCCAGCAGGAGTTACCGGTGCTTGGGTTCGGCGTGGTGCTTACGGGAATCGGGGTAGTGCTCCTGATTATCGCGGGACGCTATGCGGTAAGGAAAACATAACAATGCCTTTCCCGACTCCTTTATAGAAAAACGATCTAACCTGAAATAGCAACACATTCACCCGGGAACAACGGGAACACACCTATGGCAAAAAGATCCAGGGCATACATCTGGCAGTTTGTTATCGGGCTTGGTTTACTTTCCGGGATATGGACAGCGATCGGAATTGACCCTGAGACGGTGATCCTGAACGTTCTGGGAAACATGGTCGGAGCCGTGTACTCGGATCCCGGGGTCCGGTCTCTTCTTCTCATCCTCCCCATGATCCTGCTTGTCATCTCCATCATCGGGGCTTACCGGCGGGGAAGAGTGCTGGGGCTTATCTCGGTTATCATAGCCTATATTTCAGGACTCTTCATCCTTGTCTCGATCATGATTTCAGCCATCCTTCTCATTATCGCCATTATTACCGGGTACCTGGCAACCAACCGGCGTCTAAGAAGAAAACTGACGGGTACCTGACCTTCATCTTATAAATTCAAGAAAGACCAACTGGTAAGAGCATGAGCATGTTTCCCAAAAAGAATCTTTTTTTAGTATTTGATTCCTTCCTCCCCAGCAAATACCTTCTCAAATTCAGGAAATTCATTTTTTTTGAGCCATTCCTGGGAAACGATATTGCGAACCGGGGCAGACTTTCCCACTACGGCAACCAGGATCGCAAAGAGTTTGCAAAATCGTTGAAAAAGATCCGTTCCGAGACTGAACTCCTGTTAGAAGACATAGAGGCATACAACATTTACATGGCCGTACGGCAGACGCAGAAAGTGCCGGGGGATATTGCAGAAGTTGGGGTCTATAAAGGTGGTTCAGCGAAGATCATCTGCTCGGCAAAGGGAGAAAAACACCTCCATCTCTTCGACACGTTCGAAGGCCTGCCAAAAGTGGAAGATATAGATATGGTCTGGCCTTTTTATGAGGGTAAGTTTGCCGCTTCGTGCGACGGCGTGAAGGAGTACTTAAAACATGATAATAACGTGTTTTTCTATAAAGGAATCTTCCCCGTTACATCAGATCCGGTGAAAGAAAAAACATTTTCCATGGTAAATCTTGATGTCGATACCTACGAAAGCACAAAGCAGTGCCTTGAATTCTTCTATTCCCGCATGAGCCCGGGAGGTATCCTCCTCTCCCATGATTATATCACAGCGCCCGGCGTGAAAAAAGCCTTTGACAATTTTTTTGACGGGAAGGCAGAACCGGTCCTCGAAACAGCCGGTTCACAATGCCTTGTCGTCAAGGTATAAAAAAACCTTTTTTTCTGATCAGGTCTCTTCTCTGCACTCAGCGTTTGCCACTCTGCCGTTAATCGTTCACGATAAGCAAGCCGAAGATAAGTAAAAGAAGCCCCGCGAGCACCACCACGATCCCGATCAGCCCTTTTACTGCAATGATTACTTCCGGAAGGAAGGTCCATATCGCAAGACCGCCGATTGCACAGAGTACAAGTCCCATGATTACCGAGATAATTCCCATCTTATCCATATTTTTCCTCAAGTTCTCTTTTTTCGTGAATCGTCCTAATAAGGATATTGTATTGATCAGGTTTATTCTCTGCGCACGCTGCGCGATGAGACGGACTTCCATGGGTAGGGAAGAATAAACATAATCAGCATCGCCGCAATAATCGGGACCGGAATTGTTCCGAGAGCAGCAGCGAGCGAATAATGGTCAGCAATTATACCATTGACTGCTACCCCCAACCCCCCGAATCCTATCGCAAGACCAAGCATCATGCCGGATGCGAGACCGACGTTCTGCGGTAGAAGCTCGTGCGACATGGCAACAGCGACCGCAAATGTCGACCAGAGGAAGAACCCGAACAGGAGGAGAGAGATGACTGCAACAATACCTGTGCTCGCAAAGAAGAGGTAGAAGAAAGGAATTGTTCCCGCAAGACCGAGGATCATAAACTCTTTTCTCCCGATCCTGTCGGATATCTGTCCTCCCATCACCTGTCCGCCAACCCCGGCAAGAAGCATCAGGGTCATAATGATGCCTGCCGTCATGAGATCATAACCCTGGGTAACCAGAAACATGGGCAGGAACGTGATTGCGGCAAAGACTGCCCAGGCCCGAAGAACCGACACGATCATGAGAATCACGAAAGGTTTTTTGGACTGCTCCTCCTCATTTTTGAATTCCGGCCTGGAATGGGACTGGCATGCTCCGGCGATCCCACCCGGGAGAAGGTACCTGAGAGCGAGTACCATGAACAACGCCGGGAAAAGGAGGAAAAGGAGCCCGGGAAGCCCCAGCCAGAAGACAAGAAGCCCGGTGAGAACCGGTCCGATCGCATAGCCAAAATTACCCCCCACCACGAAGTACGAGGTAATCCGCCCCCGGTTTTCTCTGATACAGAGCCGGTTGATAAGGCTCAACGCTGTCGGGTGGAAACAGGCATGTCCCAGTGCGGCGATGATGGCAAGGAGCATGATCAGGTAATAGTCCTTTGCAATGCCCATGAGCGCGATAAAAACTGCACTCACCAGAAGGCTGAGGCTGATGCTTACGGAGAAACCTTTTGTGTCCGAGAGCCAGCCGACAAGAGGCTGGGTGAAGGATGAGGTTACATTGTATGCGGTGACAAGCAGCCCGGCCGCAAGATAGGAGTAGCCATTGTTTACAATGAGCAGGGGAAGAATCGCAGGCAGCACCGGCATGTAAATATCGGTGACAAGGTGTGCTGCGGCAAGTCCCGTTATGGTATTTTTTATGGTGCGTGGGTGGACTGGTGTTTCCGTTTCAGCCGTAGGATCTCAACCCCGATCTCCTGCACATCCCGCGTATGGAAGGAAAAAGTACGTTTTATGGGAAATATGCCCCCAATCCGCTCGTCAATTTCCGCCCGTTCCGCTGTGTAGGTCTTAATAAATTGGACAGAACCCGCATTAAAGATACTGTACATGACAGGAGCAAGCGTAAGGGCAAGGTCGATGAACGGGCGATCGGCATGCGCTTTCTGCGCACCGAAGGGCGGATTCATGATTACGGTGTCAGAACAGCCGAGACGTGCAGGAAGGTCTGCATCCCGTACATCAGCAACGATGAACTCAACATCAACATCGAGCAGTGCTGCATTTTCCTTTGCCACCCGGATCGCTTTTCTGTCAATATCGACACCCTGCACCCGACCTGCACCAAGCAGGGCAGCCCCTATGGCGAGCACTCCGGTTCCACTGCCGAGATCGCAGATCTTCTTTTGCTCAATATCCCCTTTCATGAGTGCATGGAACAACAAACGTGCAGCCAGAGGAGCCGGTGTCTGGTATTGTTCGAGTGCCGCACGCGGGCAGGAAAATCCTGTCAGTCGCTGGAGTGTCATCTCAAGATGCTTGAGCTTCATACGATCTCGTCGATGGCGTAGTCTTCCCATTTCCGCGTACCGCACAGGATCTCAAACTCCTGCGGCGAGAGGACCGGTACTGGAAAGCGTACCTGGTCATCGTACGCGAGACGGGGACATGCGGTATTAACGTAACAGTCAAAACCGAGGTTCAGCAATTCGTCCGGGTTAACCTCCCTCATAGTGACGATGATTGCGTCTTTTTTAAGCCCGGCAAGATGTCGGGCGAGTTCCATCCGCTGCTGCCCGCTTTTGGTACTGACTATGATACCCACGGTTCGTGCATCGCGTGCTTTTTCTATGACTGCAAAACGGCGGCGAATCAGCAAATCCCCGCTCACTTCCTGTGCAGTCCCTGTGAGCGGATCCAGTGCAGTCACGCGTGAGCCGGTAGCGAGTGCAATACCGGTGGGGTGAAAGATTCCTGTTCCCACAAAAAGAATCCCGTCAGCACCACTCACTTTTGCGGCTGCAAAACTGCACCCGAGTACCTGCCCGCGGATCGGCGTTCGCCCGCTCCCTCCTGCAACAATGGCAGTAATCCCTTTTGAATGCAGGAATGTCTTCATTGCCGGGATCAGGCTGACATGCTGGATCGTTGTAACAAGGACAATGGTGTTACCTTTAAGAAAGGGGAGAGCGTTTTCCAGTACTGCTACATCAAACGCCACGTTCCATGGTTCAAAGATTACCTGCTGCTGCTCATCAACCGGAGCATGCCCGAAATGGACGAGCACATCAGCAGATCCGAGGGTTTCAAGGGCAAGATCGCAGGCACCATAACAGGGATCACCACTTATCATCACTTCAAAACCGGCATCCTTCAGCGCAGCGACAACCTCTGCTGAACGCCGCTTCAGACCCTCCGGGAACTGGAGGGCGACCCTGTGTGCCCCCCTCTTCTCCAGGCGTTTAATAAGGTCAGAGATGTCGTTCAATAACATACACCTTATCTGTCACTTCTATCTTCAGGAGTGATTTATAGGGGCGCCCGATATCCGGGTCACCACGCTGCACCGCGATGCAGACATCTACGACGTCGGCGCCTGCAATTTCAAGGGCTTTTAACAGTGCCCTCATAGTGCCACCTGTGCTCACCACATCATCGATGATGACGACCCGGTCTCCTCTGTATACGCCATTCAGGTAGAGCTCACCTTTTGAATAACCGGTTGTCTGGTGAACGGCTATCTCGCCGGGTAATTTGTACATCCTCTTTCGCATGATGGTCATGGGGATATCGGTCATGATAGAAAGGATCGAACCGATGTGAATACCCATCGCCTCAACCACTACGATCTTGTCCACGCCGGTCAGGTCAAGCATTTTGACCATCGCTGTGCACACTTCTCGGAGGAGCGCGGGGTCTATAATCGGTACGCCATCGGTGATCGGGTGAATGAAATAATTATATTCTCCCCGCTTTACCATCGGGCAGGTCTCAAGGGATGTTACCAGTCTTTCAAGCATGCGTTTCACCAATATCTTTTAAAAACGCCTCAATCCGGTCGCGATGGACGTGGGGCATGCAGACGATCCTCAGGTGTCCCTGCCTCGTCCACGAGACCTTCCAGGGTTCAGGTACCCGCCTGCACGTAAACGTTGCCACATTCACATCAGGTGTCGCAGCACGATTGATACCGAAGGTCTCCATACCGGCTATCAGGCGCTCCGTGTTCTTCATGCAGCCGGAAACAACTGCTGTCATTCCTTCAATACCCAGATAGTCCAGCACCGCGAGCGCCCCGACCACGGGAGCACCCGGGCGGGTACCCGCGAGGGTGTACTCCTGTTTTACCGAGAGGTATGGCGTGTCAATGTTGAGCGCCTGGAGCATCTCCGGTTCCCGGGTGAGCAGGCAGCCGGCCGGGATCGTACTCATGCCCATCTTGTGCGGGTCAACGGCGATACTGGTAACCCCGGGGAGCGCAAAATCGAACGGAACGGGGTTTTTTGTGAAGGGTATCACCATGCCGCCAAAGGCGGCGTCGACATGGAAGAAGAGATCATGTGCACCTGCAATCTTTGCAAGATCTGCAATCGGGTCAACCATGCCATACTCGGTGGTACCGGCGATACCGACAAGACAGACCGTGTTCCTGTCGATCTGTTCTGCCGCTTTTTGTGCGTCCATACGGAAACTGGCATCAAGCGGTACGGTCCGCAGCTCCATGCAGAGCAGATCACACGCCTTCCTGAACGAGAAATGCGCAGATTCAGGAACTACGATATTGGGGTATACAATTTCGTTCTTTAAGGCTTTTGCAAGACGAAGCGCCTGGATATTGGACTCGGTCCCTCCTGAGGTTGCGTATCCTCCTGCCTCTTTACCATGAAACAGGGTGCCAAGTCGTTGTATGAGAAGCCGTTCGAGCGATGCCGTCCCGGGAAACAGCCCCGGGTCGCCAAGGTTGGTCTCCATGAACATAGTATGCACCTGCACTGCTACCGGGTGAGGAATGGTGCACATGGAACTCAGAATATACCTGTGGTCAATATCCTCCCTTTTTTTTTGGGAGAAAAAAGAGAAGAGTTCTTCTTTTGAACAACCCTCATTCAGCATCGCGGGTTCTCGCAGCCTCAAGAATGATGCGCTTTTCCGTGCGGGCAACCGCTTGACGGATCTTGGCAATCGCGTCGATATTTGCCGAGATACTCGAAATACCATGCTCGACGAGCCACATGGCCATCTTCGGGTCAGAGCCGGCCTGCCCGCAGATCGAACATTCGACATTGTATTCGCGGCAGAGCTGGATCGCGTTGTGGATCAGGTGAAGTACCGCCGGGTGCTGGGGCTGGTACATGTCGGCAACATTTTCATTGTTCCTGTCGATTGCCAGCGTATACTGTACGAGATCGTTGGTTCCGAAGGATGCAAACTTTATGCCACACCTGATGAACTCCTCGATCATGATCGCGCTTGACGGTATTTCAATCATAATACCAAGCGTAACATTTTCGACATCGACCCCCCAGCTTTTCATCATCGCTTTTGCAGCGATAAACTGGTCGGGGTGGGAGACCATAGGAAACATGATGCCGAGATTGTCATAGCCTTCATTCCAGAGGCGTTTGAAGGCCTCGACCTGGAGACGGAACTGGTCCGGGCTCTGGAGGTCGCGCCGGATCCCCCGCCATCCGAGCATGGGGTTATGTTCATGGGGCTCGTTCTCTCCCCCCGCCATGTTCCGGAACTCGTCGGTCGGGGCATCAAGGGTCCTCACCCACACAGGTTTTCCGGGGAACGCATCGAGCACGATCTTGATGCCATCGTGGAGTTCCCTGACAAAATCCTCCTCCTTGTTGCTGGTGATAAACCAGCCTGGTGTCTTGTTGAGCCCGAGGATCAGGTGCTCGATCCGGAGTAACCCGACACCATCGGCACCGGTCGCTGCAGCCCGTACGGCTGCTTCCGGAATGGAGACATTCACTTTTACTGACGTTGCAGTAATGATAGCTGCCTGTCCTGCACCTCCCTGCCCTGGAGCGGCTGCCGGGGCGGGAGCTGCATGGCGGATCTCCCCCTCATAAATGAGCCCCCTCTCGCCATCAACGGTGACCATCTGCCCGGTCTTCAGTACATGAGTAGCGGTTTTTGTGCCAACGACCGCCGGCGTCCCCAGTTCACGGCTTACGATTGCTGCATGGCACGTCATCCCGCCTTCATCGGTCACGATGGCTGCGACTTTCCGCATCGCCGGTACCATGTCAGGGTTTGTCATTCGGGTGACGAGAATATCGCCCTCTTTTACGCTGCCGGTGTCTTTTACGTCCCGTATGATGACGACCCTCCCCGAAGCAATGCCCGGTGCCGCTCCCTGTCCTTTCAGAAGTATTATCTCGCTCTGTTTTTCTCCTGACATGCCTTTTGCCTCTTTCCTGTTCCCTATGGTAGTGATCGGCCGGGACTGGAGAATGTAAATTGTCCCGCCTACTATCGACCATTCCACATCCTGGGGAATGCCATAATGGTTTTCGGCGATCTTGCCATACATGGCCAGCTTTTTAATTTCTGCATCGGAGAGCACCTGGGCATCCTGCCGGGCACCTGTCACATCCACGATCTTTGTACCATGGTCCCCATCAGCGATGATCTCAACTTTCTTGTTCGAGACGAGTACATCGACCACCCTTTCCGACCGCTGGTCAAAGATATACTTATCCGGTGAAACCGTACCGGAGACAACCGCCTCACCGAGTCCCCAGGACCCTTCAATGATCGTGAGCGGCTCTCCGGTTATCGGGTGGGAGGTGAACATGACTCCCGCTTTTTCCGAGTGGACAAGTTGCTGGACTACCACCGCGATGTTCACGGTGTGGTCATCGAATCCCTGCTTGGCGCGGTAGTAGATCGCCCGCGCCCCGTACAGCGATGCCCAGCACATCTGCACAGCGCTTAAGAGAGCCGTCTCCCCTTTGATATTGAGGTAGGTTTCCTGCTGTCCTGCAAAACTTGCATCGGGCAGGTCTTCTGCGGTGGCACTCGAACGGACCGCCACGATCAGATCTTCGGCTGACATCTTTTTGTAAGCTTTACGGATCTCGTCTTTCAGGACCGCCGGCATTTTTGCCTTGAGCACCATACTCTTTGCACCGCTGGCAGCTTTTTCAAGAGCCTCGTTATTTTCGACATCGAGTTGTTCATAGGATGCAAAGATCTTCTTTTCAATACCGCTCTCGACCAGGAACCTTCGGAAAGCCTGGGCTGTGACAACAAAAGCTTTTGGGACGGGAAGACCGATGGACGCCATCTCGCCAAGGGAAGCTCCTTTTCCTCCGACAGAAGGTATGTCTTCTTTCCGGATCTCTTCGAGCCATAGAATACTGGGGACCTCTTTCATGCTCGCACCACTTATGATGTCGACCTCTTTTGTATAATAATTACCATCACTGGTGTTTTTTTCATGCCGTATGGGTTTTATCTCTCACGGGGAATTCTCTATCCTCGGTAAAAGAATAACCCTCTTTAAGTATGGTGCAGATATAGTATGGGTTTTTATGGCAAACTTTAGAGTGCTCGTCAGCGATCCGCTGGCTGAAGAGGGGCTCGAGATCTTAAAAAAGGCGTGCGATGTTGACGTCAAAACCGAGCTCAAAGAGGACGAGCTTTGCAGGATCATCGGGGATTACGATGCCCTGCTGGTGAGGAGCGGCACTGAAGTGACCGCAAAGGTGATAGAAGCCGGGAAACGGCTCAGGTTTATCGGGCGTGCCGGCGCAGGAGTGGACAATATCGATACGGACGCGGCAACCCGTAAAGGAATTATTGTTGCAAATGCGCCCGAAGGCAATACCCTTGCAGCGACAGAGCATACGATGGCCATGATGCTCTCGCTGGCCCGGAATATCCCCCAGGCAACAGCCAGCCTTAAAAAGAAGGAATGGAAGCGCTCAAAGTTCATGGGTGTGGAACTGAACGATAAAGTGCTGGGCATCGTCGGTTTCGGGCGAATCGGACGCGAGCTGGCCAAGCGGGCAAACGCATTGGATATGCGATGCGTCGCCTATGATCCCTTCATTTCCAAAGAAAGGGCTGCCCAGCTTGGAGTGGAGATGATGTCGGTTGAGGAGCTGTTCAGGATCGCAGATGTCATCACGGTGCATACCCCGCTGATCAAAGAGACAAAACACCTCGTCAATGCAAAGACTATCTCAACCATGAAAGACGGCGTGCGGATCATCAACTGTGCCCGCGGCGGCATCATTGACGAGAAGGCGCTCTATGATGCAATCAGGTGCGGAAAGGTGGCAGGTGCAGCGCTGGATGTCTTTGAGGCAGAGCCCCCGTTTGAATCCCCGCTCCTCACGCTTGACCAGGTTATCGTCACCCCTCACCTTGGAGCAAGTACTGTCGAAGCCCAGCAGAACGTGGCGATCTCGGTTGCGCGTCAGTGCATTGAGGTCCTGAATGGCGGGGGAGCAAAATATGTAGTCAATGCCCCGATGGTCCCGCCCGAACTGGCGGAGGTGCTGGAACCCTATGCACAGCTTGCCGAGAAGATGGGCAGGTTTGCGATCCAGATCGCACCAGGACGGCTATCGTCCGTTGAATGCATTTACGGCGGCGATCTCTCTGCCTACGCCGGCAGCATGAAGTTTGTCACCCGGCTTGCTCTCAAGGGGCTGCTCGATCCCATTCTCCAGCAACCGGTAAATATCGTGAACGCGGAGTTCATCGCAAAGGAGCGTGGGATAACGGTGAGCGAGACTGTAACGCAGGAGTCCCACGGGTTTAAGAACCTGATCACGATCCGGATAAAGACGGACAAGACTGAAGAGACCGTGAGCGGCACGGTGTTTTTCAAGGGCAGGAGCAGGATCGTGGCTGTCGGCGGGTATACCATGGATATGATCCCCGAAGGCTACGTAATCGTCTCGCGACATCTTGACAAGCCCGGGGTCATCGGGCGTGCATCTACTATCCTGGGAAAATGCAATATAAATATCGCCGGAATGCAGGTCGGGCGCATCAATCCCGGTGAAGAAGCGATCATGGTGCTGAACGTCGACAGCGAAGTGCCCGAAGAAGTGATGGAAGAGATCCGTTCCATGCCGGGGATATTTACCGCGACCTTTGCAAAGATCACCTCTGAGAAGATCTGATTATTTTTTTCAACTTATCCCTGGTGATGACCTTTTATCTCTGCACACTCTGAAAAAACCGGGACCTTCTGACTTTTAAAAAAGTGTTAGACTGAAGAGGGGCATTCGTTTCCTGGCCGGCAGCCCGCGATTACTCTTCGAAAATCTTGACCTGCACTGGCATGATGGTGGGACGAGTGTCGGTCATGATATTCGTATAGCTCATAACGTGTACCATGTATTCCAGGTAACCTTTTGCAAAGTCGGATAACGCCTCATTCCGCCGCCCGAGAATCAGGATATGGAACCACTGGATAAAAAGGCAGATGAACGCGAGGATACCGTAGATCGCCGCAACAATACCGATGAGAATCCAGTAGACAATTCGGATAAGCAGTTCAAGACGGCTGGCGTTTTGCTCAAAGGCAAAGAGTTGTCTGGGTGAACCTGGCGTGTCTGTCATTTTTTATCAGTTCTCCAGTAGTTCATGGCTGGCAATAAACGTTCTGTGCGCTATCTCCCGTCTGGGTTTTGCACGAGAGTGGGTAAACCCTGAAAAACCCCGTACACTATTTTTTAATAATAAGATGACAGATGTTATAGAGCATCAGACATGAGCGGGCTCGTGGTCTAGTTGGCTATGACGTCGCCTTGACATGGCGGAGGTCCTGAGTTCGAATCTCAGCGGGCCCATCTGACTCATTTTTTTAATACATAATCACCGGCATACGAAAGTATCCGTCGTTGCTTTCTTTTTTTAGTATTTCAACCGCCCACTTTTCCCTGTCGGGCCGGGTATGTGTATTCTCTGACTTGTTGATCATAACAAGGATTATCTATACAAGAGATTGAGGTTTTTATAGGAGCAGGGAATTGTTAAAGGAAAGCCCGGACGACTGGATGAAAAAGGGAAATCTCTTTTATCAGGAAAAAAAATTTTCCCAAGCCCTCGAAATGTATACCAAGGCGATTGAGAAGGACTCCAATAACGGACAGGCATGGAATCTGAAAGGGCTCACCTTATGGAAACTCAAGCGGTATGAAGTCGCCGTTGGTGCGTATGGCATGGCGGTAAAACGGGATCCCGACTGTGCCAGCGCATGGATTAACCTGGGAAATGCGTTATTTTTCCTTGACCGCTACTGGGAAGCAAGCAATTCATTTAAAAAAGCGCTGGAAATCAATCCAAAGGATGCCAATGACTGGCATGACCGGGGGGATGTCCTCAGAACGATCAGCCGGTTTGAAGAGGCACTCAAAGCGTATGATGAGGCCATCAGACTGGACCCGGACTTTTCCCTTGCATGGTATCACAAAGGGCTTGTCTTAAGCCAGCTCCACCGGTTTGAAGAGGCACTCAAAGCGTATGATGAGGCCATCAGACTGAATCCGGACTTTTCCCTTGCATGGTATCACAAGGGGCTTGTCTTAAGCCAGCTCCACCGGTTTGAAGAGGCACTCAGTGCGTATGATGAGGCGATCAGGCTGGACCCCGACTATGCCCCGGCTTGGAGTGACAAAGGTTTCACCTTACGACAACTCAACCGGTTTGAAGAAGCCCTCACCGCGTACGACGCCGCGACAAAACGCTATCATTTCCCTGCTTCCATGAAATGATGCAGAATCCTGCTGTTGGAAAAAAAGATTAAACTGAGTGACGCGGGCCTTCGCGGATGAGCGGCATTTCCCGGCCCTTGAAATTTTCACACTGATCCAGTACTGAAAAACTCTTTGCAATGGAACATCCGCCATATAACAGGCATCCATTGCAGACAGATGCGATATAGCTGATCACATCCTCACTATACATCACCGCTGGCACGCGATACGATTCCTTACCGTCCCCACACATGAAAAATTCCTCCCTGGTTATGCTGAGATGAATGCATGAAATCTGTGTATGAGCGACAAATCCCATTCACTCTGTTGGTAAATGCATATAATTACCTAATAATTAATAAATCTTTTTATTTTATTCAGAGTTCATTTTATTGATATTTCACAAAAAAACGATATAAAATTTTTAAGATTGGGAATGTATCACGACGTTTAGCGGGAAAATGAGTTTGCTGTACTGGTATTTGATATTGCCATGCTTCTGACACCCGGGAGTACAACCGTAGCGGGGAAAAAGATGAAGGAAATACCCCGGCGATATCTGGCGCCAGGAGTTATGATTCGGGGGTAAAGCAGGGATAAGGGAAATATCCTTCAGGGATCTTACCTCGTACCTGCCGGGCCGGTCAGGTACTTCATGATTCGCTCAATCACGAGTTGGTTTTTGGGAAGGTTAATATGGCAGTACTGGTCCGGAGCGGGAAGATGTCCATCCTGTTCACGGGGCGCCGGGATGATGTCAAGGGAAATACCCGGAAGCACGGACTCCCGGTGAGGTACGACTCCATCCCCGTTTAAGGTCGCCCGGTATCGCCCGTCATCTGAAATCTCCCATGTCTTTCCGTCAAACCAGGGAAAAAATCCGAAACTATCTTCGGGATTTGTGGTTACGATAATCCGGTAGGTGATATCTGATCGTAAACCGGCGGTGCGAAGCTGGTTCATGACCGGGCTTCCGGGTCGTACATCCTGCACGAGCCGGTCTGAAGCCGGATCAAAGCCCCGCGGGACAAAGATGCCGGTGAGCTTGTTGATGATCTCTTCGCCACGTTTCGGGTCGTGAAAGAGTTCTGCAAGCGCCGAGCCGTTGTTGGGCGGGCCAAGACCAATCAGCTGTCTGACGTTCTGGCTGTGCTTTAACCCGTCTGTCACTTCAAGAAGATAGCGCACGATGCAGGTCCCCATCGAATGGCTCACGATGTCGACAGGCCCGGACCAGCCGTTCTCTTCCCGTATAGCTTGGATATAATCCAAAAGAGCCGTGGATATCTCCGGTAAGGTCGAATCTCTCATTCCCGAGTGATCAAATTTCCAGTACGGGATTCCCGCTGTCTCAAGACAAACAACCAGGTTCTTCCAGATCCCTGGGTGACTGTTCCACCCGTGCACGAGAATCACCGGGTACTGATTGCCACTCATGGCAGAACTATTTGATACCGGCAACGAAAAGTTATGCGATCCGGTTATAATCTTAAAAAGAACCCTGACCTGCTGACCATGCGTAGCCCTCAATGAAGTATGTACTAAGGAGCAGCGCACTCTCTTGTTCCTCGGCCCTGATTTTTGTCTGTTTTATGCAGAATTCGTGAACCGGTATGCGCCCGCCCGCACCGTAATCTCGAACCGGGCACCTTTTCCCGGTTCTCCGTTTTCCCGGATTGTCATCCCGGTGATATTAAGAATTGTCCGGGAAAGAAACAATCCAAAACCGGTATGAGTAAAAAACTTACGTTCGAATATTGCCTCTTTATGTTCCGCTGGTATTCCCACGCCATTGTCCTGATAGATCACCACAAGACTGTCATCCAGGAGTTTGCAGGAGAATTCGATGGATGTAACCGTATTCCCGTGGCGAAGGGTGTTTTCCATGAGCGTGTAAAAAACTTTCTCAAACAAAGGATCGGCGTACAGCTCAAGCTTGTCAAAGTGCACACCAAGCGACACCTGAGAAAGAGGGAGGCTTGCGGCCGCGGATGCGATAACCTTCCTGAGATCAAACCAATGCGGGGACTGGACCCCGATGTCCTGGTAATCTTTGGTGAACATAATCTGGGTCTGGATATTGCTGGCAGCAAGCATCTCCTTGTCGATAATTTCCTGCAATGCGGGATCAGGAAATTTCATCTTCATGATTTCGAGATACCCGAGTACCACGGTAAGCTGGTTGAGGATATCGTGCCGAGTAATACTGTTTAACAGGTTGAGCTTGTCGTTCATCTGCGCAAGGGCATTTGCGTGTTGCTGTAACTGGGTGGTGTAATAGGTCATCTCTTCCTCAACTGCCTTACGCTCGGATATGTCGGCAATTAAGGCAAGATAATAGAGGAGTTTTCCATCCAGATCCCTTACTACTGCCACGACGACAGAAGCCCAGATCACTTCACCATTCTTTCTTATATACCGTTTTTCTGTCGTGTATTCGGGGATCTCCCCGGCGCTGAGCCGTTGTATCTGGGAAATATCTCCTGCAAGGTGGTCCGGATGAGTAATATCAGTGAATGTCTTGGTGAGCAGTTCTTCCTGCGAGTATCCGACCATCCTGCTGAACATCGGGTTGATTTTTATGAACCGGGACCTCTCGTCTGAGATGGCCATGCCAAGCGGTCCTTTCTCAAAAACCGTCCGGAACTCCTCCTCGCTTTTCCGTATGGCCGCTTCAGATTCTGCAAGTATCTGTTTCTCCCGTTCATTGCGCTCCAGTACATAGTAAAAAATCAGAACGAGAAACAGGAGCAGGAGGGTCGCTATAATCGCAGGTCCACAGGCTGCAATAATCTGAAGGTTCCAGTTCCATGCATCCACGTCTATACCAAGGAGCGCGATAACCGGTCCGGTCCCCGTATCCCTGATCGGAACGAAGCCGCTCACCCACGTGCCCCAGCGATCGGCCAGGGGCCCCTCAGTTGTCTCCTTTCCTGTAACAAAAGTATTCAACAGGATTGCGGATGCTTCAGGATACGTCTGTCCTGGCGGTGAGTAATACTCAGATTCGGGGGGTTCGGAGTCGGCAAAGAAGAAGACCGTCCCATCCGCCCGCTGTCCCATGAGGTAGACGAACCGGATAAGCGGATCGGCGGATCGTACCTTCAGCAGCTCCACCTTTAGTGTCGTGTAGTCAGGTGATTCGAGGTCAGAATCAGAGCCGGTCAACGCCCGCACATGCCCGGCACTGATACCGCTTTGCACAAGGCGGGTTTTGGTGAGCAGTTCCTCCCGCAGCTGGCTGTCCTCCCGTTGAGCGGTCCACAGGGTTAATGCAATTCCACCGGCAAGGATAACGATTATTGCAATGATCAGCCATCGGTTCCGAACCATACTGTAACTCTCTGCCGGACTTCTCATCGTATCGTATCAACCAGTCTTCAGCCGTATTATAATCCCGGTAAGAATATTATCAAAGGGCTCATTCCTATGGTTGTCGTTCTGAAAGATTTATATATTCCTCATTGAATCCGGTTAAATATTGGAAATATTCCCGCTCTTCTTTTTCGAAATCATTATCGTATACAAGATTCATCGCTCTATAATCAGAAGCGAATTATTCGTTCTCTGTTCGGAGGTACTCATGGCAGAAGAAAAGAAAGCTGCAGAAAAGAAAGGAATGGTAGGGGAATTCATGGATTTCCTCATGAAATACCAGGTCATCGGCCTTGCAGTCGCGTTTATCATAGGTGCAGCGGCGACAAAAATGGTGACAGCCTGTGTTACCGATATCATTATGCCAATTATTGC